>Ga0209443_1002503_pt1 | contig 10822 bp, 12 predicted proteins | sample LauGreBMM110DCMD_2_FD_187571 | JGI IMG/M metagenome (GOLD analysis project Ga0209443, IMG submission 187571) | Freshwater lake microbial communities from Lake Michigan, USA - Su13.BD.MM110.DCMD (SPAdes) (version 2) | ecosystem: Environmental > Aquatic > Freshwater > Lake | place: Lake Michigan... | reverse complement strand
ATATAATTACTTGTACAATAATGAAATAAAAATGTATGATTTGAAACAAATAATAACACGGAAACGATTCCGGCATTATTGACTAGATGATTCAATATGATATATCCAATTGATTTCGGTATTTTTTCCTTATATTTTATTTTTTTAAGTATGTAAAGAAAACGTTGTGATATGAAAAAATAGGCAAACGGAGCAAGGGTGTAATACACTTTATAATTATAAAATACATCACATAAGCATCTTTCGATTGAACTCATATTTACATATTCGGCTTCAGTAAATACAATTAGTTCATTATAATTGAAGTGATATTTGTTGCTTTTGTTACCATTTGTCAAGTGGTGAATGTTATGGTCTAATCCCCAATTTGGAGAAGTGAACGTTAATACACCCGTAACGTGAGAGATGACGAAATTCAGCATCTTATTTGGGGTGTATGAATCGTGACAACTGTCGTGGAAAATAATAAACGTTTTGACATTCAATAAAGATACCAGTGGAATCGTGATGATGCTTACATAACTGCTCTGAAAAAACCACAAACCATAGTAAGCACACGAAAGCAAGACGAAATGCGTCCCAAAGTCCTTTAATGCAGACGAATAGGATGATTTATATTTCAAATACAATTCGGTTTCGTTCCACATTATTTCCTTATAGTATCATGTGTTTATTTTTTATATCATTTGATAAAAGCTAGTTTGAATCGAACTCCTCTCTTCCTATAAAAAAAGGGGTTTTCATTTACATTAAAAGTTAGTTAAAGAAGGTGAGGATAAAACATGTAAATCTCTTCGGAGGTGTACGGCGGATATGCGAGTCCCGAAGCCACTAGTCCAGGGAGTTCGCGGAATACGACTCCAGCTCGTTTCGATTCTACGGGTTCTCTGAATTCGTCTCTAAATCTAGTACTTATTTCCCGAAGTCGGGGTTGCCAATTTGCCCAATGTAGCTTCGCATACATGGGCGCTATTTGTCCGCTAGGAAGAGGAGGCATGAGTTGTCTCTCGATAAATATCTGCTTGTCGTATACAGGCTCAATACTGTTTGTAATACGCCAACCGAAATATTGGCGGTAAGATGTGAATTTTGCCTTTGCTGGGGTGATCTTGTGTGCGATCGATTGGTTGAAGATGATGATATGACCTGGCGGAATAACGAATTTACCGAAAACCTTGAAATCTGCTTCGAGACCCGCGTACTCTTCTCTAGGGAATTTCGCAAAGCCCATGGGATTGATATTCGGGGGAAGGATATTCCCCGGAACACAGGAGAATGCCTGGGGAGGCGAACCGGGAGGGTCTAGATTGAGCCAACCACCGAATATAATATCACCAGGGCTTTTCGGTCCTACATCGCGGTGCCATGTTTCTCCACCGACACTGGTACCTTTTCTGCGAATCCCGAAACGATCAGGAATAACTTCTAATCGGCGTCCTTCAAATACTTTTCGGAATTCGGGGACTAGAGCTGTATAAACTTTACTTCGAAGTTCTCTTGCTTCGGGATGATGGGTAAAACTAGGACAACCAGTTGCGCCGAATCCACCCAGAACAATATGAGTCGGATGTTCGTCCGAGATTTCAAATGGCAAATCTATCAGAGCCCGTTGGGGGTCATTTATTTCTCTCATTTCACCAATAATTCGGGGAACTTTCAAATGGAGAGCCAATTCAGTAAGAGGCAAGACACAAACTCCTAGAGTGACCAAGTCGTTCATTCTTATTAATTATCGTATATATAAGAATCAAATACATGATGAAACAAAATCAATTTTTCCACTGACCGTGTGTCCGCACATTTAATCAACAGCTGCATAAAAAAAATGGTTTTTTATTACAGCAATTAATCTATTTTCTAAAAATCTAATGTCTACGTCGATCGTCTTCAAAAGTCGTCTTCTAACATTCTAGATCTACGCCGATCTCCCGCGTACCACTCGTCTTCATTGTATCTATCGAACTCGTCGTCAGAATAATCCTGGTATCTATCGTACTCGTCGTCCTCGTCTTGATGAAGATCGAGATCCGGTTCGCCCATCGCAGCAGCATGAAGTGTCCAGTCTTCACTAACTTCATCTAGAATAAGCGTCCCGTCTTCGCCGTCGAATTCCAAGACACAACATCCGTCAATGTTTGTGTGATACGTGCTTGACTCCCCACAAGTCATGCACGTGAGTTGTTGGAGTTGAACAGGGAGAAGTTCACGTTGGCAGTACTGCCCGGTAGCCCAATGAGCGAGTCGTTTACGACCATACATATCCACATGATACGTTAATGAACGAGACAACCGGGAGATGGAAACATTCAAACAAAATCTATGAAATTTCTTGAGAATCTCGGCCTCGCTGATGTAAATATAATCTTTGATAATATCGATCAGCACATCGGGGATGAAAAGTTTGTTCAGGTAAATCTGACTGAGTACCGTATCCACGGATTTTACCACGGAATCTCTCTGCGGCCAAACACCCCTCTTGATAGAAGCAGTCATTCCTTGTTTGAAATATGTGCGTGTTGCACGTTAATGGATGCTGAGTATACAGCACATAAACAGTTGTGTCAATTTTTTCTCTCGCTTTTTCATGACAACCAAACAGAATAAAAAATAAAATAAATTTTTATTAAATTCAGATTAATATATTACAAAGTAGGGATAAGATTCGTGTGCGGCCGAATCATCCGGTGGTAGTTCGAGTCGAAATTGTCAATGACTTGCATGATGGCAGGTACGTCTTGGAACTTGATATTCGTGCAGTCCGGGGCGAGAAGCGAATACTCTGCGAGAACCAACTTCAGAATCTTGAAGAACGCGAGAAAGTTCTTCGAATAAGTGACCTTGTACTCTTGGTGTGACTCGTACACATGGTCTTCCGGAAAGATCGCCGAATCGGCAACTGTTTTGAATTTTGTCTTGAACTTGAGCTCAAGATCGGTGAACGGTTCTTGTTTGCCCGTGAGAATATTGTCCAAATGGATGCAGATGGCGAGTTGTTGTAGAGACATGTTGAAGTTTATATATAACTGCACTTGAGAAGCTTATTCTATCAATTTTTCCTCTGCTTGATATCATTGCCAGTCTTCACCTAGAACGTAACACAAAGACGCAATAAAGAGAGAAGTCCCAACCAGAAAGATCCCAGTATAAAATTCAATATTTCTCACAATAATAAATTCATTTGCGAAAAACAAGGCGTCGACCAGAAAGGATGACATGACGAGTCTGTCGTATCTATGTGCGGAATAATTTAATCGGACACATCCTTGAATCACTAGGAAACATCCAAGAAACCTTTTCGAGATTGGAGTTAGTTCTTGAATGAATATACTCGTGTTCAGTTCCGTAAGGAAAGGTATTGGTAAGACACCGATCAACGCGAATCCTCCGAGTAAAGCATATAGACCATAATTCTCGACGATTCTTCTAATATCATTCATTTATTCGTGTTTGGTTGTGTGTTGTTCTATAAACAGGAAACGAGCGTCAATTTTTCCCCTTTTGGTTATGACAATTATTAATAAATGAACTTGTATACTTTTTTTTTGTATTCGTAGGATATGGATAATAATTCTTGGAAATGGACAGCGGTAGTTGCACCGTTATTTTTTGCAGTAGGTCAAATCATTTTGCGGAAATCATTTGACACGAAAGCGTATATCGAGGTTCCCTATCTTTTTGCGGTTAGTTGCCTGGGTATGACCATTGGAGTCATGGGAGCTTTCATGCTATTGTTTTTATCGATTTTCGACCCATTGAGTACCAGGGGGTTTTTCCAAAACGGGGTTCAGTGTGGGTTACCGTTTCTCGCAGGTGCATTTTTCTTTATTGGGTTGTGTTTGTGGCTATTTTCGATATCAACGAAACAACCGATCGGACTCTTGCGTATTTTAATGATCGGTATGGAATTATTTTTACTATTTTTATTGGGTATCATTACGTTTAACGACAAACTGACCTTTATGCAGGTAATTGGGTCTTTAGTGATATTTGTAGGAGTTTGTATGGTTGTTTATTGAAACCCACTTACTTACTTACTTACTTTCAGCTTTCCTCATTAAGAGGCGATATAACTAATATCGTCGAAATTTATTGGGCGAGTATCTAAATCAATCACAGAACTATAGGAGTAAACGTCAATCATATGTTTCACTATTTTACTCCGCTGAACATCGCCGTTTTCAAAAGAAATAAATTCGACCATTTTATTGACCGAAGGGTTATTTTTATAATATTCCGTCGTTTTTTCAACGAGATATTCTAGTCCATTTTGACCTTCTCTATCTGACTGATTCAAATCTCCGGTGATTATCAATCTACTTCCTCTACCAATTCTAGTAGTCAACATTTTCATCTGACTAGGCGAACAGTTTTGCATTTCATCTGCAATAATAAAAGTATCTTTGAAAGTTCTTCCTCGCATGAATGCGAGTGGCGAAACCTCGATCACATTTTCTCGGATCATACTGTCGAATTCGCTTTTAGAATAACTTTCCAAAAATATGTCAAAAATAGGTCTGGTCCAAGGGGACATTTTGTCATCGATTGTTCCCGGTAAAAACCCTAGTTCTTCATCTACTGTCACGAGTGGTCTTGTCAGAACGATCTTATCTAGTTTTCCAGCATTTAGCAGCTCGATACTTTTTCTACAAGCAAAGAGCGTTTTCCCAGTACCGGCAGGTCCAGTCGAAACAATAATGGTTGCTTCATTATTATCCAAAGCGTCAACATAAAGCTGTTGATTTACGCTTTTCGGAATGTATCGGTTAGTTGTTTTTTTAAAAATAGGTTCGTCTAAGGAGGAACATATGATTTTATCTTTTCTTCGTGAAATATTCAACCCATTTCCCGAACCTATTAATAAATGTAGAACAAACAGACACGAAATGAACATTCTATTCAAATACCGAATGAAATGTTTAAGTTGTTTTATTTCCAGTACAATTTCCAAAAAATTGAATTATCTCTTTCGTCACATTTCAGTTTAATAAACAAAACAATAAATGGGCGCATCAACTAGCGTTTCATCCCGAATATTAAATAACATTTATGTATCCTACTCCGAAAAAGATAGTTATGCTATTCTTCTCCACGAAAAACTTATTCACAGGAATATAAATAATTTCTTCGGTCCGATTGAATACTTTATACGAGACCTCGATGAACATACCGGAAATACCGTTCCATCACAATTGTCTTCAACTGTCAAAAACATAATGTCGAATTCGTTTTATATTATCATTTACATATCAAGGGCCACGGTATGTTCATATTACCAGGCAATTGAAATAAACAATGCCATGCAAAGCAATACCAATATTGTATTTATCATGACAGATAAAACATATACACCCTTGAATATCACATTCCTGCAAAATTTCATTGGCAACAAAAAATGGTTGCCGGCATATGACGAAGAAACCCTCAATGCTACTCTAGAAGAACTAATACCGCTTTTACAAATAAATTAAATAAAAATAGAATATATAAAAACATGTTTTCAAGAATATTAAAGGCAATTGGACTGACGAGAGCACGAACTTACAAAGGTAATAAAAAAGGAAAACAAACGAAGAATAGAGGAAAACAAACCAGAAAAAAGAATTTGAAACGTAAAATGAAAGGAGGATGAGGAGAGAGTGTTCCAATGGAATCTTTCTTCACCAAATCAAAAAATAGATCATAGACTATTCGATATCTATAACGTCGAATGACGAAAAAAATACTCAACGTTTTTTCTGAATGTACGTTAGGTTTCAAATTGTGTCGCGCTTATTTTCTTTTTTTCCACACAGCCGCGTTTGTGAGCAACCAAGGCCCTAGGGTTTTTAGCTATATATTGACAATATTCACAAACATTTTCTTTGGCTGCAGTAGTACTGAAAAATTTCAACAACAAATGTTCTAGTTGTGGTAATTTCCAGTCATCCAGCTGAGATATGAGTTTTTGATTGTATTCCTTGATCAGTTTCACTTGTGTGAGTTTCGATTGAATAAATTGCTGATACTCCTTGTTAATGTCGTCTAGTGTTTTCTTTTCCAATTGCACAATTTCATTCCCGAAATCGAGATCTTCCATTATAGATAGAAAATGATCGATAATATCGACTGCCGCCTTGATTTTGTCTGGATCGTATTCGACCTTGTGCAAATAAACGAGAATATGTCCATTATGAACATCAATTTGATAATTTTCCTTGTTCGAAATTCCATAGTGCTGTGCACACAAAATCCCACTACATTCTTGTAATTCAATGTCGCGTATGAATTTTTTCACTTCTTCCTGGCCTACATTTCTCTCGTAATTTTTATTTTCAAACAGAATCGTAGTCTTTCCTTGTCTTGATAACATGAAATCCCCCGTTTCCTTTGATGTTCCGACACTCTCGATTTGTCCACTAGGATAGGCATTATGCAAAACATGTTGCAGAAGATTTTCGGATATTTTCCCTTTGGCTGAGGAATTTTCTAATTTCCGTAAAAGTTCGCCGACATTTTGCTGTAACGCAGTTTGTTCGAGTTGGGTGACGGTAATATTTTTTTCAACCGACTTTAATCGATCCATGGTCTGGACTTGAGAATCGACAATGGATTTTGAAAGGCGCTGTTCTGTAGAAGTAATCATGGTATTCAAAAAAGTCTGTGAACTCACGAGCGATTTTGCGAATTTGTTGTCGATGGATTGAACGAAATCTTCTAATATCTTCTTGTCGAGAGAAGAATCTAATAACGTCTTTGTGTCTTTTTGAATGTTCTGGTACAATTCCTTAAGTGACGACGAAATATCTTTATACAAGGAATCATTGGTTTTCGGGATCGTTTCATGCATCCATAATTTTATTTTATCCTCGAGGGATAAATTGTACTGGCGAATCAAAGGACCCAGCGTTTCGGTATTGTTATTGGACACTATATTCGTCAACTCTTTGTTGTAGTCTTTTTTAAATTCAACCATTTTTTCTTGAAACAATGTGTGTATGTTTTGATGTGACTTGACCGTATCTGTCTGACTTTTCGCCATTTGTTCTAATAATTTGATCGCCAATGGTTTATCGAGAGAAGGTTCAGTATTTTGAATCATTTTCTCAAGCAAATCAACCATGAATAGATTTACTTCCTCAAACGAAATGAACGTATTGGTTTGATAAAAATTGCATATTCGCTTATTATGAATGATGATTTCTGTCATAATACTTATGGGTTTCCTTACTGCTTAACAAGCAAATACGTTTATGTTATTTTTGTTAATGTATTAATCGAGTCAATCGCTTCTGCTTCAAAGGTTTCGTCAGACTTTTCTTCTTCACGATGGAACTTGCCGTGTAAAATCTGTATCACGATAAAGGTCAGTTGATCCAAATTAGCATTGAGTTGCAGCCATTCTCCGGTTTTGATATTAAAGAGATAACTATTCCTTTGTTTCTTCTCTCGTTTTATCGGATCCATCCGCATATAATAAAGCCAAGTATAGATGATCAGTTGTAATTTATGATCAATTGAAAGTTCACTGGTACATTTTAATTCCCAAATCGACTGTTTCGTCATGAGATCCACTCTTGCAGCGAATCGATACAAGGTGGTTTTATCTTTCATTTCAGATTGGATAACCTCGTCAATATAAAAGTGATCCAAGTCGTCGCAATATCGCATGATTAATCGTTCAGGTATCCATCGACCCGTACATTCTGGGCCTACTGTATTTTCCAGTCTTTCGAAACACATTTTTTTAACGCTTTCCTTTAACCACGAATATTCGCTCCGGTCAATCATTTTCAGTTTCGAATATAACCTTTCCTGTGTGGCTATCGAGAGATTCGCAAGGTAAAGATAATCGTCTGAACTTTCACAGATTCTAGGCATCTGTGCTGCTTCTCTTTGAAGGTAAGAATGTTTGGAAGCAGAGGGACCCATACTTCTGATATTACCATCAATGATATTTTGGAGAATGGGTTCCTGTGTTTTACGCAACATGTCGAAAAACATGATGGGCAAAGCAATGCCGTTCATGGCACTAACATCTTCAAAATAATTGTTTTTCGTTTCGATAACTGTGGGTATTTCGTTCTCTGGCGAGAGAAATCGGTCTTCTGGTTCTCGAACGGTGGTGTATAATTCCTGGACCAAAACCGTAATCACATCCAAAATATGATCGGGAATAAATCGAAGCAATTCAGTAACTGAAATTTCACGTTTAATTTCCTTGTCTTTGGTCTTTTCTTTTTTCAAGGGAGCAAAAGTCAAAGGATCTCCTTGGAAATTCACATATTGCGTCGTCTTCATCTGATGATGACTCATGCGCAGGAAAGGAAGAGGTCGGCTTTCGGCGTGTTCTTTTCCTTCCATCAAAATAAGTCGTTCTGTTCCACGAGTACATGCGACGTAAAGTGCGTTAGGACAAGTATCCTGACTCATGTTTCGCGCATAAAATTTAAAATAAGAGTCATCAAACCCAAATACAATCACGTATTTTCGCTGTCTACCTTTGACAGAATGGAAAGTAGTAAATACCACTTTTCTCTCAATAATACGATTGTCTAGTTGTTCAGAGGATTCGTCGTTGGGAATAAAACAGGGAATATCTCTTTCAGCCAACAAGTTTTCAATCTTTCGAACCGGGTTATAAAATGTAGAATTTTTAATGGATGCATTAAGACAGAAAAAGTCTGAATAACTCGCTCCCTCTTGGTCGATCAGTTGCGTAATCATGGCTACCACACTGGTTTCCATATTATACCTATCTTTACGGATATACATCACTTTTGGTCCGGATCGACACGCGAGAAGACGTTCGTGTCCTAACATGACATTGTTTACAAAATAGGACATTTCATTCGTGATTCGATATGACATTCTCAAAGTACAAAACTCGAATCTCTGGTTAAGTAGTTTCGGATGTGTTTTCCAGCAAGAAGCACCTAGAGTCAGAAATCGCACATCAGATCCCTTGAATTCGTAGAGTCCCTGCATTTTATCGCCCAGGATAAGAATCTGAAATGTCTTGCATGGCATGTCCATAGTGAATTTGAGAAGCATTTCGTAATATAGTTTCGTCATGTCTTGTGCTTCGTCCACAACAATGAGATCATACTTTGAAATGTCTTTTAATGGTCGCATTTTCTTACACAAGATTTCCCGGATTCCTGAATCGGTATGTCCGTCTTTACTGTAGAACTTCTTCGCAATAGAATGATAATTATGCACATCTAAATTCGTAATGTTCAAGTCAATCACTTTTTGCTCGACTTCTACACGTAATTGTTTATTATATGTACATTGGAGAATGTGCATATGCTTACACTGGATAGCCGCGCTTATAATAGTTGTCGATTTACCGGAACCAGCGCAGGCATCCACAACTACATTGGATCCCTTTAAAATATGATTTATTACAGTTTGTTGTTCCTCACTAGGAGCATTCATTCTTTCGATTATATACCTATTTTATATTTATATGCGTTTAAAACACAAAAAATGGACCAACTCTTCAATGTATTTTCTGTACGTATTGTAAAATGAAATAAAAACAATATGCATATCTTTCTTAATATGGATTTTTTCACGATTATAAACAAAATATTACATGTCTTACCAGATGATATGATTCGGGAAATTTCATCTTATTTTATTTTGAAAATACCGAAATCAGATAGACGAATGATAATGTTAGATCGTTTTTTGATGAGAAGAAATCAGTGCATCAGAGAGGGATTTTATAATGACGGTATGTTTCGTCATCATACTTTCATTGGTTTTCGTTTCTATTTCTCTATCCATTGTTTGCCTGGAATGTTTGTAGAATATGTTACTTGTGATGGTAACCCCAGAACAAAAGAACAAAGGAATACCCGTATTTGGATGGATGGAAAAATAGAAGATTATATTGGTTGTTGGTCGATTCGTCATCAACCCACTCTCGCATTTTGAATATTTCCGAAGGGACCAAACTAGCCCGACCAGAATTCACAAGATCAATTATTCACTATTTATTATATCAAACCAAACAATTTAATATCCAAGATGAAACTGCGGGTATTAAATATCAAACGACGAACATGACAAATCCCAATTCTTGTTCTCTTCTCTCAATAGTAATATCTCAGGGACAATATAACGATAATTATGTTTAGTACAATAATACGAGTTGGCTTTATCATCCACGCTTATAATTGAAAATGGGATATCGCTTGCAAAATAATTTTCTAAAATAATAATCGGGAAATTTATATTCAAGTCATTTTGTTCAAGTTCTAAATCGAATTTGGATGATTTACTAGACATAGACTTGCTTCTTTCGCTGGTAGAAGACAAATCAACGACGTTCGAGTGTAAATATCTATAAATCAACCGAAAATGGTATCCAAGACTTTTCCCGTATCCCATGGATTACATATCCAATTATTTTCAATTTAAACCGATAAATATCCGAATTGCTTAGTAATTCTGGAGAATAGATGCATTGTGGTCGCATGGATAGAAATCGAATATTTCCGGATATTCTTTGTAAATCAAGTACCAAATGTTCACTTCCCACATGATGTGGTTTTTTTCTTTAATAATGTTCATACAAAACTCTTTCATAATATCTGCAAATTTCAAAAGGGTTTCACTATTTCCACCTACAATCGATCCTGCGAAAAACCAAGCCACTTGATGATAAATGTCAACATAACAAGGTTCGTGTGGGTCGACGCAACTTGCAATGCGCACAGAGGGATATTGTTTCATTGCTAATTCCGCAACACTTTCTTTCAGAATTTCATCATTTTTGATCATGTGATAAATGCCGAAATCGATCCAGACGAAATTCTCCGTATGAAACGGATTC
>Ga0209443_1002502_pt1 | contig 10822 bp, 6 predicted proteins | sample LauGreBMM110DCMD_2_FD_187571 | JGI IMG/M metagenome (GOLD analysis project Ga0209443, IMG submission 187571) | Freshwater lake microbial communities from Lake Michigan, USA - Su13.BD.MM110.DCMD (SPAdes) (version 2) | ecosystem: Environmental > Aquatic > Freshwater > Lake | place: Lake Michigan... | reverse complement strand
GTATTATTTGATCTTGCTGAATCAGTTCTCAGAGAAATACTGGGTGTCGATCCGGGAGTTGTGTATGAAGTTCAAGAAGGAAAAATACAACACGATCCAATCTAAAACGCATGAAGACCCATTGAAAGGATGCAGATTGACAACGGTGGATTCTCATACCTTGACTGACGGGCCTACGATTTATTTAACGAAACACGTGATAAATTTGGCGAAATACTGCGTATATCAAAGCAACATTCCGCCGAGTATTATGGACGAATTAATGAAATCGATCGAGCAAAACAATGTTTTACAGGAGCAAATCGAAAAAATGGAGAATGATCTTGAAAAGGCATTGGAAGTGAAATCGAACGAAGATACCGAGAATACAAGCAAATCGAAGAAGAAGGTGAAAGAGAAGGACACTACGAAAAACACCTATGCAGAAGGACTGGAACAAACGATTCGGCAATTGCGTTATCAGATTGTTCCTCTGAGTCTACCACACGAATACGTGCCGAATACATCATTTCATCAGGAGTTATGGAATCCAAATAAACAAGTCAGCTCTGATGCTTTCCAAGTACATATTGACCAGAGCACGGTCAAGGAAGTGATGGGTTTGAAAGTAGATACGATTTACAAGTTTCTTGTAATGATGGGAATCGGAGTCCTGGAAAAACATGACGATCCAAAATACGAGGAATTGGTGAAGCGTTTGGCACAAGAACAGAAATTGTTTCTGATCTTGACATCTAGTGACTATATCTACGGTACAAACTACCAATTCTGTCACGGATTCATCGGCAAAGATTTAGAAGGGGTTACACAGCAAAAATTGATCCAGGCAATGGGTCGTATCGGACGAAATAATATTCAGCAAATGTTTAGTGTCCGGTTCCGAGAAAACTTGTTCATCGAACAGCTGTTCATGGATCCGATTAAAAACATGGAGGCGGAAAATATGAATCGTTTGTTTTGTAGCGATTAACATTTTATGACTAACTGACTAATTAACTAACCTAACCAGCTCAAAATAAATTTTTGTTTATTGATAGTGGCAGTCCGTGTCCAAATAAAATCATGTAAACTAATATAAAAGCGGCCAATAAAATACTTCGGTTTTCAGCAACGACTGGTTTTTGGCCAAGTATATAAAGCATAAAAAGGTACAATAAAACACCCAGTATTACGGAATGCAACAACATCATTCGTCCATTTTCCATTATTTCTATATAAATACAGAAACAAGATAATATTTAGTACATTTAACCTAAACTACCTATTGTATTTTGACATGACATGACAAGAATGTGTAGATTATGTTATTTTTTTCACATCGCTTGCCCAGAAGAAATATCCTACTTTATTATATACATGTTTCTTACAGATAATAAAGAAAATGATAAAGACAAGATGTTTTTTACTGATGACATAATTAAAGAGTTTCGTGAAAACTCAGAAATCAACAATTATTTACAAAAAGAACGTAAAACACTTATCAATTTAAAAGAGATTTACCATTTTTTACTATGGACCCCATTGTCGGAAAATTTGAGTCTCCGTATTCCGAATGTTTTATCGAAAAAACACACGTTAACAACACCTAAAACTATATTTACTCAAATAAATGATGATTATCAGAATAATAAGAAAGAAAGACTAAGCGAGTTTATTTCCAAGTGGACAGGAAAAACGTGTGGAAATAGTATTTCTATTTATTACGGTGCGAATTCACTTACAAATGCTTTATCTGATGACAATAATTTCGACGTTATTTTCATAGTAGACGAGAATTATCTCACAACATTAGAGAATGACTACGCTAAGCCACTATCATCACTAAAATCACAAATACCATTACCGCCACCACAAATATCATTACCGCCACCACAAATACCATTACCACCACCACCACCACCAACACTACCACCACCGCCACTAACACTACCACCACCGCCACCATCATCCCGATCCCATAAACCCCCTCTTGACATTGTGGATGGTAAATTAAATTTAGTGCATTCTGTAATGATTGTGGAAAAAGGAGAGTGTGCAAAAAAACCAACAACATATGCAATCAACTTGATATGCAGTAAAAAAACAATGAAAGCGAACATATTAATGGGAGCATATTTATACACTATAAAAAAACACGGAGAAAATATCAACCAAACCGGAATTTTAGAACTAGCGGGTAGTTTTGAAAACCTTCCTGGATTTTGTCTATATACAAAGTTCGGGTTCTTTCCAGACGAGCTTTTATATGTTCCTGAGACACGGAAAACAAATACAAACCCGGTCGATCGCACGCACACAAAAAAATCTCAGATATCTAAAGAAAAACCAAAGTGTTTCGGCGATCAGAGAAATTTAGCAATGAGTGTAAAATTGAATGATATGTCAAACGAAATATCAGAAGCAGACATTATAAAGACGACAACACAAAATACACCGATACGCAATGTACCGATATCCAAGACAAGTAGACTTCTATCGCTATTTAAAAAGTCGACGACATCTAAAAGCAAGATAAGTAGTCTACCGCAGCCACCGCCGCCACAAGATTTATGCACCACTTTAAAAGGTGATCCAAACAAAGAAAATACAGAACAAAAGAGAATGGCCGACATTTATTCAAAGTTGTACAATACAGACCTCGACATAATCTATCAAGTGGATAATAAAGGGAAAAGACTGAACAAGTATGAACTTGAATCTAGATTAGAAACAAGAGGACCGTATATTCACAACATAAATACGTTAAGGAAAGCTATTCGACCAAATTCCAAGACAAAAAGTAAACGGTCGATTCTTTCTTCTTTTTTCGGAACTGGTAAACGTACGTCTAAAAACAGAGGGGGATCTAAACTAAAAAAGACACGGTCGCGAAAGAAAACAGGGTCTAAAAAATAATGTCAAGCTGGAAAGTTTGATTCGTCACCATACCCAAACCACCTTAAAATGTACATCCACCAAAGAGATTTCATTCTCAAATGCGCAATCATATACGATTTAACATTCTCGAATTCTTCGTCTTTATCCAACGATATTCTTTCCAAGATTTCTATTTTTCCGTTTGAATAATTCAAACGCGCAATGTAAAGAGGAATATTCGTATTTCTTGACAAATAGAAGAATCCGGACTTCCATTTTATTTTTCCCCCAGAAGGAAAAATAACACAGCAGCAACGTCGTAAAGAATTCAGATGACACGTCTCTTTTTCAATAAAATTCGGAGAACGTATTGGTCTTATCCACGAGTTTTCGTAGGAAAAACAGTACCCAGCGTATATGAAATGTGAAATATTCGCGAGATTTAAAATAAAATGCAACCATAACCCGTCAACGAAAGGCAAGCAATGATTACAAACCATTATTTTTTTAGGATCATTGTAAAAATCATGCTTTGTTTTTTTCGATTTGAAATCCATACGAATGACAATCCTTTTATTTCTATTACATTATTTCGGTATCATTTTATTTCTTCCGATGCTATATTGGCTCGTAATGCCATTCTGAAGCATTCGTTAAAGGATGTATCGTATCTAATAAATTGTCTATTAAATATTCATAAACAAATACATCCTTGTCGTTTAAAGAAACTGCAGCAAAGATTTTCTTTTCCGACTCATCTTCCGTCATACTCATACACATTTCATATTTTTTCTCAGCATATGGTTCGAAATAGAACTTGTCCGAAATGCCCATGAATGTATATAATTCATTCAATAATAACAAATGAGAGAACTTGTATTCATGATTTTGCACAACTCGAACTGCGACCAAGTATTGTTTTTTCCGAGTTAAAAATACACACGCACCTCCGTGGATCTCGCACCCATCGACGTGAAAAATCCTTTTCATAGAAACAAGTGAGCTGTTTCCAGTAAGAACATCCACGGAAATAATTCTCAAGGGGTCATAGGAATGAATGAGATGAATGGATCCGTTTCGTTCGAGGTTTTTCAAAACCAACCAGTTTTTTTCTGCCTTCTTTTCATCGCTCTGTTCGTCTCCTAAATGCAATGGTTGTATTTTACTAATTTCACCAGATTCGTAGTTATAATCACACAAACTCATTTCGGGAACCCATTCTTCATTCGTGTCTAATGTAACCGCTGTCATTCTTGAACCGGTAATCAATCGGCAATCTTCACAACCAATCGAATAAGATCGGTTAAATTTTCTTTTATTTTCCTCAGTTATTTCTTTGGAACTAATCACTTGAAAAGAAGAGTTCAACTCTAACAAATAGTTGCGGTTATATGTTTGCGGATATGCTTTGTGGTCAAAGGTTTCGACTTGTCTTATCGAAGCCAGGTAATGCTTGGCTTTTTTCGGATGGGTGACCATGGACATGTTGAATCCATCAAACCCGATTTTCGTTTTTCTCATATGAACCAAAACTGAAATGTTTTTTATGGTATTAATATCGGCCATTTTATTTTTACTGGTTTTTAATATGTTCCTTTTATGTTTCTTCAAATGTAATTGAACATGGATACTTTAAAAAACTATAATCTCTCCATGTCGACGGGTCTGGATTATTCGATTCACACCAGTCGAACAATATTTTAGAAGAGTTATCTACATGTTTCGGGAACGGTTTCCATAAACCGTGTCTGAAATGCAAGTATAAATTCATAATGGTCATCTCGTTCGTTTTACAAATAGGATGTTCCAACATTCCAGCAATCATTTCTTTCTTCGAACATGTGTGCAAAATAGAGGTATCATACATCCAAATACAATTCAAAAAATAGGAGTCTTTGAGGATTTTGATACCTCCAAATTGATTTAATGTATCAATCATCTGTTTGAAAAAAGCTTTACTGATCTGTGTTTCGAATAATTTATCAGGGTTAGGAGAAGTAAAATTACCACCATCGTCTGGTGCCATAAAACAGTTTGAACAATCTAGTTTTAATATAGAATCGTGTACATTATCCAATACCCGCATTCCAGCGTCAAGAAAAACCACACGTTTCCACTGTAAGAAATACGGGTCAAACACGTGTAATTTTTCCCATTGATTCATTTTCGTGATTTCACGACCATCTATCGTATCTGCGAATGAAGCGTGATTTAATAAATCGGCAAGCAACTGTTTCTCCTTTATTTCTTGGAAATGGGGAGTTAAAATCCGGTAAAAATCCGTGAATGTTTTCCCGATATTCACCCCAGATAAAGGAATGAGTACTATATCTCCATGCCACTCGCCTCTACTTCGCAAATCGATAATCGTACGGCGCGCTTGTTTCAGATAAGCTTGATCTGCTACCAAAACAAAAACCGTAGAGTTTTCCATGTTGTGAATATATATTTCGAGAGAAATTGCTTAAACTGATTTTCAAAGAAAATAACATTATAGACTTGGAATGAGTCATTTAATAACATTTGGTCAAGGTGAAAAATTCATAGAAGCAGCAAAACGTCTGTTACAGCAAGCATATGAAATACGCGTGTTTGACGATTTGCAAATGTTTACAGACGAAGATTTGAAAAATGATCCCGGATACTGGAATAAACATTCCGCGTTCTCTCTAGCAAATCGACGAGGATACGGTTTTTTCTTATGGAAGCCGTATTTGATTATGAAAACGATGGAAAAAATACCTGATGGAGATATTTTAGTTTATGCGGATGCCGGATGTGAAATTGATCCTGAAAACGAGGAGCGAATCGATCAGTTGCGTCATCTTTTCGAGGTTGTCAAAATAGATAAAATCATCGGAAGCGAATGCAATCTCGAGAAGAAAATGAACAAAATGGATATTCTAGTAAATATGGGCGTTCTTGATAACGAAACCATATTGAATAGTCCGCAAAGACAAGCGACATCTGTAATGATTTTTAAATGCCCAGAAACGATGAAATTCGTCAGGGAATGGTATGAAATGGGTTGTATCTACAGTAATATCGATGATAGTCCGAGTGTCTATCGTAATTTTCCGTGCTATGATGAGCACCGTCACGATCAGTCGATTTTCAGTCTACTTTCAAAAAAAATGAATTTGTATAGCCGAACCGAAAGAATCGAAACCGCAATATATATTTTAAGAAATCGAGAAGGACGGAAACGGAAGTGTATGGGTATCGTCGGAACACAGTTTTGGTGCCACGCAAAAGGATATTTTGATTTGAACCAGATCGACTTGATTTCAAAAATAGTTCGAAAACAAAAGCCGAGATACGTATTGGAGACCGGTTTTAGTACGGGTCGAGTTTGTGCCGGTATATTAATGTCATGTGATAGTGTCCAAATATATGTGAATTGTGATTGTGACTATAACCGGAATAGCCCAGAAGGACCGCATATGAGAAAAATGTTTCACGATTTTTTCTCATGTTTTCACTCGTATGAAATCCCTTCCGAAAAATTACTTACCCCATCCTTTCTGAAAACACAGTATCCTTTCGGAATCGATTTTGTAGTTCTGGATGGATCGACTGACCCTATTATTGTGAGAGAAAATCTGCAAATTATCGCAAATCAACTCAATAAGGATGGCTGTATCATCGTGAACTCTGGACATAATGTTTGTGTGGAATTTGTGAAATCGAGGTCCGGATTCGCCATGGAAAGTTGGGCGCGGGATGATAAAAAAATGGAAATCATAAGAAAAACATTAAACATTGTATTGAATCATTAATTTGCGTTGTTCTTCACTATTCACCCACGTTCCACATGGTATATAGTTCGGAAAATCGACTATATGTACATTAATATTGGGCCCCCAGTCCAAAGGAAGAGATGTGTCTAATCCCATTTGCTTTTCCACGACATATTTCGGGATATAAAGAGTTTTCAAATCTTCATTCATCCAGTAAATGAGCATGCCAAAGACACCCAATCCCATTTGGAAATGGTGAATCCCCGATAAAATCTCCAAATCCGTTAAAACACTGTTACTTTCATAATGAAGATGTGGAAAATGTCGTAGATATTTCACGCACGGGTTTTTGTCGTCTTCACAAACGGCGACAACACTGTCGAAATCCCCAATCACTCCGCTGTAATAACAAAGAGGAGGTTGGACGTATCCGGGATGCGGATTCGGCTCGAAAATATCACCGCTTCTTACATGAATAAAAAGTGTGTTTTCCGGTGTGTATTTGTGGTTCGGTTTTATCAGAAAAATGGGTTTAATATATTGCAAAAAGATTAGTTTCTTCTCATATGGATCTTTTACATGAAGATTAAACTCGTTCCCTATATGGAAAAACGAACCCTTCACCTCTGAATTGGAGTCTTGCTGTTCATCATTCGATATCCGTATCGTGGTTGAATTCAAAAAAGGATGTGCCGGGAAACAGACAAAATGATGATGGTACAGTTTGGCGTAATATATCGCATGGATTAATTGCATTATATTATTACCGTTTCTGCCGTACCAATCCGATATTGTTATCATTGTTTATAACAATAATCGATGTTTTTTCATATTCATTTCAATAGATAACTATATCCCCGATGGTCAAAGGGTCTATTCTGAAATCGAACGCGGACGTTTCGAACCGTTTACCGTTCGAATAAACAGTAGAAATATAGATTCTATAACTTATATCAAGGTACAGACCAGATATATCCGTATGATCGATACCCGCAAATGTGTAAAGAGAATGGGGAGAGGGCATTACGACTTTTACATTCGCACTGTTGCTCAAATTAGCTATATGTAATGTATTTGTGAATGTTGTCGGATCTCCGAAAGGAGGTTGAAAACAAATATTTACTGCGTACATGTCTTCGTCCAAGAATTGTGACCATAAATTGGTTTGACGTATTCTACTGTAGTAGTCGACCAATGTATGATATCCAAAACTAATATTGTAAATAATTCTCGCAGGACTTTGATAAGGTATCGCGTAAAAGTCGACATTTTGCGATGAACTGGATTGCAGTAAGGAGTTATTTTGGTTGTAATAATCGGTTTGGACGTGAAGTTGATATCTCTGATTCGGACGAACAACAAAATTGTTTCCGGAAATGGTGAAGCCAGATACGTCAAAAACGGTTTGACCGGTGATATTAAAACTAGTATCTGCAGGATAGGATATGTTTGAAATAAACAAGGTGTGTTTATAATATGCGTTGGGTAATGAAGAAATATATCTCTCCGCCACCGAGTTGTCGTAAATGATTGTAATTGAATATTCGGTTGCGGTTGAAAACATGTCCCAATCTCCAGTTCCAGTACTTATTATTGGAACGATATTGTATATTAACCCTTCAACGCCGATTACGTTGCGTAATATACCTACCGAGTAATTCACATTGTCTTCGGATTGCTGTATTAGTTGTATATTCATGAGACCCAACATATTGTATTCATAACTTGTTCTCTCGATGACTATATCTATAGACGACAATTCTCTTTCCACATTTAAAGAGAAGCTGACATCAAACAGAGTCCATGAAGTGCTAGATGAACGAATCAGAAAGCGTGTGTTTTGTATTGCGGTATTTGTTGCTATATCCCTTAAATAAACTGAAAACGATACAATATTATCCGTTTTATTTTGTAGATCGTTATAATAAGGCCGTGATAAATTATCGTACACGTTAGCATACCAGAATCGGATCGTGTATTTTTTCACCTCTAAAATCACATTAATTGTTTGCGAAATCATCGGCGCGGGGAAAGAATATGGCGCTTGAAATAATATAGCTACCGGGCCATGTATTGTTTGATTCTGTACAGATACGATCGTTTTGTTAAAATTTGAAAGATTTGAAACGTCATATGCCATATATCCATTGGTCAAGTTCCAAAAATACGGTGCGGTATAATAAACATATGAATAACTGTCGAAACGGTTACCCGAATTGGAAAATTCTAGTAGATAATTCACATTAAGAATGGATATTTGTGTAGCAGAGAAATCAAATATGAGAGTGTCGTATGTATTCCCGTTCTTATAAGTGGTTCTCACGTAAATAGAATAGCTGTTGTTTTTCTGAAATGTTTGTCCACTCGACCCAGAAAAATCGAATTCGAGGATTTTATTCGGTATCTGGTATTCCGTCCACGATATGTCGGAAATTAATTTATAATACAGGTCATTGTGACTCGGGTCGCCAGCTGGAGACCCGAATTTAATGAAAAGGTTCATCTTGTTATTATCATTCGTATCATCGATTCTATGAACCAAATCATTCAAAATACCTGGAATACGTGCGACTTTGCTTTCGTTTTTCGTAGTAAAGAAAAACCCGGAAGAATCGTATGAATTCCCAGTCGTTTTATATACGTGATTGATTACAATATTGAAACATGAATCAATAGGTAACCCGGATAACGTGTATGGAAATTGACCATTGGATAAAGAAACGAATCTAGAAATGTTATAACGGTTGTTTGAGAAATAAATGTTTGTCGTGGATATATCATTATAATTTAACACGTCGGAAATTTGCAGAACCATACTTTCTGCGCGTATATAACTGATATCTAAACTTGAAATTCGGCTTTCGTTCCGAGTATAGATAGTAAACGATTTTTCATAATTTTGATAGCTGGGATATAAAAAACGGCTAGGTTGAGGGTAAGAAATATTGGTGAAAATAGTATAACTTGTATCGGGGATTAAATTGATAACCGAAACTGTTTGATTATCATAATCAAATAATCCTTCTCTAATGGGGTCGCTAGAAATTTTAAAAGATGTAGTGTAATGTGAAAGTCCGATTGGTGAAAATGAAAATGAATACCCGGTAATATTCGAGAAACTTATGTCGGGTAGAGGGAGTTCATTTTGACTAAGAATGGAAGAATTGTACGTGTAAGCGTTCTGAGTGCTATTAAAATGATTGGTCATGGAAACGTCGAATGATATTCTGGATGTATTGTTAAAATTCGAAATCACTTTTGCCACGGGATACACCACCACATTTGATATCGACACGGATCCTGTGAATGTTATAGTTGTATTCGAAGAAATGTCGCCAAGGTCAACAATACTCGAACGGTTCGTCAAGGTATTGCGTGTAATTGTTTCTCCGAAATAGGGAATTCTTCTCTCGTAATTTACCAACTCGTTTGAAATTGTCACGGTGTATCCATCATTGTTGATATATCTAGTATATTCAGTCCAATATACGTAAAAGAGGTTGGTTATCCCACTCAAGTACTTGGTATCTGACTTTATAGCATTTGTTATAGTTATTAGCAAAGAAGATGAGATATCATTATAATTTGGATATGATTTAGTCGCTATAACTAAATAAGTATCAGGAGTCGTGTACTGGAGAGTGTATCCTATTACTCCGGTTCCACTGAAACTGAATATTCCCTCTGGTAATCCACCGGTGACCTTTCCGGATAAATCGATTATTCGGTTGTCTGGATCCAATTGGGTTGAATAGGAAGAATCAAGCAATAATGGTTGATTTGCATTAGTGACTAAAAAGTTTTTACTAGCAGAAATATCGTAATAGTTCAGAGACGGATCCGATTTTGTAGCAGTTACCGTATAGCTGGTAGCATTTATATAGGTGAGAGTGGTTCCGGTAACATTAATTCCGCTGAATGTTAACACTGCATCATTCAGTCCTCCTACCACTTTACCAGATAGGTCAATTGTATTCGAAGGAAAAGGCTGATAAACTGTAGTATAAGAAGAAGCAGGTAAAGAAAACGACAAGTCTGGTTGGGTAGCTTTGGTAATCGTGATGGTTTTACTGGCCGAAATATCGTAATAGTTCAGGGACGGATCCGATTTTGTAGCAGTTACCGTGTAGCTGATAGCATTTGTGTAGGTGAGAGTGGTTCCGGTAACATTAATTCCGCTGAATGTTAACACTGCATCATTCAGTCCTCCTACCACTTTACCAGAT
>Ga0209443_1002499_pt1 | contig 10828 bp, 15 predicted proteins | sample LauGreBMM110DCMD_2_FD_187571 | JGI IMG/M metagenome (GOLD analysis project Ga0209443, IMG submission 187571) | Freshwater lake microbial communities from Lake Michigan, USA - Su13.BD.MM110.DCMD (SPAdes) (version 2) | ecosystem: Environmental > Aquatic > Freshwater > Lake | place: Lake Michigan... | reverse complement strand
ACCTGCTAATACAGAATCGTATATAGATTGGGTTGAGTGTGAAGGATTTTATGCACCCACTCATTACATATATAATAAGAATCGTTCAATTGATTTTGCAGCTATTAGTGGTTCTGTAACGGCATCGAATCCAGCTACAACGGTAGTTGTTGTTGGTGATTGCTATCCATTCCCATCGTGTCAATGTTCGTATGACCCATTACCACCTACAACCACAACAACTACATTAGGAGTTGTAAATTTTACATTAACTCCATATTGTACCGGAAGTGGTATTAATGGAACTGGTACTATAAACGTTAATACATTTAGTGGTGGTAGTGGTGTATATCAAAGTATTGCAATTGGTAGTACTGCTGGTAATGCTTTCGCAGCAACTCCTATTAATTTAAGTGGAGCAGCTTCATATGAATTTACTGCATTATCTAATGGTACTTATCATGTTATTTTAAGAGATAGTCTTGGTGCTTATACAACTAAAAATACTATTGTAGATTGTATAAACACTACTTCAACTACGTCAACTTCAACAACATCTACTAGTACATCTACTTCAACATCTACATCGACAAGTACTTCAACATCTACAAGTACTTCAACATCTACAAGTACCTCAACATCAACATCAACTACTGCGGCACCTGCACAATTTAGTTTAGGATATGATGTATCGAATTTCTTTACGGCGTGTGTTGATTATGGAGTATCACCAACAACGGTTTATAGTACTACTGGTACTACATTAGGAGTTGGTGAATTTTTATATTCAAATTCATCGCTTTCAACTGTTGCACCCGATGGTTATTATTCAGATGGAACGAATTGGTGGAGAGTAAGATTTGGAGCAGGTTATATAGCAGAAACTGGTTCATGTACAACTACAACATCAACAACATCAACTACATCTACTTCGACATCAACTACATCGACATCAACTTCAACAACATCGACATCAACTACATTGGCGCCGATTTCATTTAATTTGGGATACGATGTAAGTGTTGGGTGGCAAGCATGTTACTCTGCAACTTCAGTTTATTATAGAGCAGCTGGGGAGATATTGGAAAATGGTACATACATTTATACCGATTCTATATTATCTACACCACCAGCAGATGGATACTATTCAAATGGAGCAAATTATTGGGAAGTAATTGATGGAGAATTGACAAGTGAAACGCCTTGTCCAACTACATCAACCACTTCAACAACATCAACATCAACATCAACTACGAGTACATCTACGTCAACGAGTACATCTACTTCAACATCAACAAGTAGTACAACTTCAACAACTACGGAGCCGCCAACAACTACAACATCGACTAGTACTTCAACTTCAACTACGGAGCCGCCAACTTCAACTACAACGAGTACAAGTAGTACAACAAGTACAACAACTGAACCATTACCTCCGGGCGAAACAAGTACAACAACTACTTCAACTACGGAGCCGCCTACAACTACAACATCGACTAGTACTTCAACGAGTACGTCTACAACAACTGAACCATTACCTCTGGGTGAAACAAGTACAACAACTACTTCAACTACGGAGCCGCCTACAACTACAACATCGACTAGTACGTCTACAACAACTACAACTACAACTGAAGCACCGCAATGTGCTTATGATGGATTGACTATAGTTTGTGATAGTACAACTACAACAACTACAACCGAACCATCAACAACTACAACCACAACCGAAGCACCAAATACAGCTACTTTAGACTGGAGCTTTAGTGAAACAGGCGGCGCAGTTGGTACAATGGATTTATATGTAAATGGTTCAATTATTGAAACTAGAATAAGTACATCAAATGGAACATATACTGTTTATGAGGGTGATACGATTAATGTTGAATTAAGTATAAATCAATGTACAGGTGGTGGAAGCACATATTCAAATGTATATACATCAGGCATAATTAGTGAGGCCGATTGTACTAATAATGGTTCAGCTACCCTTTTTACAGCAAACTATACTGTTGTTAGTGGTGATATTGGTAATACACTTTATTTAGATACATTTGCAACTTGTGATGGTGCATGTGTGTAATATTAAAAAATAATAATTATATTAAATGGCAAGAAATATAACATTAACATTAGGAGCTGGTTTGGGAGCTGATTTAGGTCCTAACTTTAATCTTACCACAAATGTGGGAAGTGTAACCCCTTCAACTGCAACAAAGAGTGAACTAACGGCTGGTAAGAGTGTAAGTGTGGATGATGCGGCAACTCAAGTTACGATAACATCAACTGGAACTTGTACAAACGCAATAACACAAACAATTCCGTGTGCAGTAACCACAACTACAACATCGACTAGTACTTCAACGAGTACGTCTACAACAACTACAACTACAACTGAAGCACCTGTATGTAATGAATGGAATTTATATACAAATGGGAATAGTAACGATGGTGGATGCTTTGATTACATCGATTGTACAAACACCCCACAAAACGTATGTGTGGATAATTCAGCATCGGTTACTATATGTGCGTTTGGTACTCCATCACAAAGTTCTGGAACGGGTATAAACGCTTCTAATCAAGGACCTTGTGCAGCAACAACTACAACTACAACGGAGCCACCAACAACTACAACTACAACAACAGCTGGAGTTAATTATATAAGTTATCCTGCGAATAAGTATGGATGTAGTGGTGGAAATTGTGGAAGCTTTATTGAAACGACTGAAATAGCGTTCCCAGATACATTTACTGTTACTATTAACAAATGGTATGTTTCACAAAGTGGCGATGGATATGCTTATGAATTAACATCCACAACTGCATCAGCAGGACCTGGTTTAATAATGCAACAAAGTACATTTAATACGTGTGGAATAGCATGTTCAGTATAAAAATGTAAAAGTGTAATAATTATATACAAATAAAGGTTATAAAAAATGGAAGAACTTTTCAAAGCTTGGGGTATTGAATATGACCCCAATAATACAAAAAACGAATTAGCATCCAAACGTATTGAAGTTTGTAATTCATGTCCAAATAAAAAAGAAATAGATGGTGTAAGAAATGTATGTTCACTATGTGGGTGTATGTTGAAATCAAAAGTATTTACAGACGAAATGGGTCAATGTCCTGCTGATAAATGGAATGAAGTTGAGGAACAATTAGTAAAATATAAAACTAAGAAAAATCTAAGATTCATATCAGCCCAACCTGCAATTCCTTACTACACTTGGCAGGTAGAAGTAATGTTAAATAATTTTATGGAAATGGGTATCAACTTAAATAATGTTGATATTGTATGTTGGAAAAAGGATGGAGTAATTCCAGAAGCTTGGTCTAAATTGGCAAATGCTTACGCAGCCCGTTTCTTTTTTTATGATGATACGAGAGTAACCAAAGATTACATATCATCTATAAGACCTAATATCCTAAAACAACATTGGGAAAAATATCCTGAATTAAAGGATGAAACTATATTCTATCATGATTGTGATATCATATTCACCAAACCAATCAAAGAGTGGATTACGGAAGATATGATTAATGATAATAAATGGTATGGTTCAGATACTCGTTGGTATATTGGACATGATTACATTTTATCTAAAGGTGATGATGTACTTACCAAAATGTGCGAGATAGTTGGTATAAATAAAGTAGTTATTAAGGGGTATGAAAAAAATGCAATAGGTGCACAATACATAATGAAAGGTTTAACTCATTATTATTGGGATAAAGTAGAAAGAGAATCCGAAGTACTTTTCAAAGATATAAACGCATTAAATCAAATTAAAAAACAGGCTGACCCAACCCATCACGAATTACAAATATGGTGTGCTGACATGTGGGCAGTATTATGGAACGCCTGGAAAATGAAAGTACATACAGACTGCCATCCTAATATGGAATTTAGTTGGGCAACATCAAATGAAGATGATTATAAGAGAATGAATATATTTCACAATGCTGGTATCACAGGTAGTGATGGTGGTAAATTCTATAAAGCACATTATATGGATAAACTACCATACAATGAAAATTTGGATATAAACGAAGGTACTGCAAGTTGGTACTATTGGAATGAAATACAAAAGACAGCTAAAAAATCAGTATTACTATGAGAAGATTACCAACTGAATATGTAAAGACTAGAAAAGAATATATTCTATTTAAAAATGATTGCGGTGTAAGTGATATGACTCGAAGGGGTGGTGTGTATGAACATTACATTTTTGATTACATTAGAGATAATGTAGATATCAAAGGAAAAACAATAATTGATGTAGGTGCTAACTTTGGATTCCATACGTTAGAGTTTGCTGATTTAGTTGATGGTGGTAAAGTAATATCATTCGAACCACAAAAATTAGTTTACTATCAATTATGCGGAAACATAATACTAAATGGGTATGATAATATTACAGCACACAATATAGCATTAAGCGATGAACATACAAACCTTAAAATGGAAAATTTACAATATCATTCAGATGATACAATCAATATTGGTAATGCTCATTTAGATGCTTACTATGGTTCTGGATATAATGATGTAGAAGTTAAACCTTTGGACTCGTATGAATTTGAAAATGTGGCAGTATTAAAAATAGATGTACAGGGATATGAACCTAAAGTATTAGATGGTGCTATTGAAACTATTAAAAAACACAAACCTATAATCTTTATAGAAGTGGAAGTACCGCAACTACAAATATATGGTTGGAATGAAAATGATATATTCAGTAGATTGCATACATTGGGATATGAATACAAAAAAGTTATTGATGCAGCGCATTTAGTAGATTATATAGCAATACCTAAGTAATATGATATTTGATTATTTTGATGGTGGATTTTATCTTAACTTAGATAAACGAACTGAAAGGAGAGAATCTTTTGAAAAGAGAAGTAAAGAAGCTGGATTCGAAGTAGAAAGATTTCCAGCTATTCAACTCAAAGAAGAAGATGTACCAAATCCATTCAACGGAAGGGATTGGCATATAAAAATATCATGTACATACTCTCACTTTGAAATGATTAAAGAGGCAAAGCGGAGAGGTTGGAAAAATTGTGTGATATTTGAAGATGATTGTGTGTTTGTAGATGGATTTGTTGATACGGTTAAAAAGTGTATAGAAGAACTAAAGGATATAAAGTGGGATTTATTTTATATGGGAGGTGAGCCTGGTGGTGAGTGTAACATCGTAACTGATAACTTAGCTAAATGTACGGCTGGACTTTATGCAACGCATGCATATGTTATTAATGAATGTTTTTATAATAAAGTACTTTCTGTACCATATACTTTGGGTGTTATTGATACTTTATATATGAGTATGTATTCAAACAATTATTATATGTGTACGGAATTATTAGCTTGGCAGGATGATGATTTCGAAAGTGATTTATGGGGAGGTAAAATAAAAAGAGAAAAACAATATAGAGAAATGTATAAAAAATGGATAAGATAGTAATAACTGGACATAAGGGATTTGTTGGTAAAAATTTATTCACACAATTCACATCAGTAATTGGTATTGATGAGAAGTATGATATGAAATATATTAATAACTTTTTGGATATACATAATCCAGATGTAGTATTTCATATTGGGGCATGTAGTGATACTCTTGCTACTGATATTGGATTTGTTATGGAAAGAAATTATCTATCTACAAAATGGATTACTGATTGGTGTATTACTAATAATAAAAAAATAATATACGCATCATCAGCAGCTGTATATGGGTTTGATGGTAAGAAGCCTTCTAACTTATATGGTTGGTCTAAGTTAATGGGAGAGGATTATGTTGTTGCTAAAGGTGGTATTGCATTACGATACTTTAATGTTTATGGACCCGGCGAAGAACATAAGGGAAAGATGGCATCAATGATTTATCAGAATTTAAATAATACTGAAATTAAATTATTTCCAGGTAAACCAAAAAGAGATTTTGTTTATATAGATGATGTCATAAATGCAAACTTATACGCATTGGAAAACTATGATACGTTAAAAGGAAATTGGTATGAAGTTGGTAGTGGTGAGAGTAACACATTTGAAACAATATTTGATAATTTAGGATTACCATACACATATCATAATCAATCAGAAATACCAAAGGGATATCAATTTCAAACATTAAGTTTAGAAAACAAATGGATGCCAAATTGGAAGCCAAAATTCAATTTAAAAAAAGGATTAACAGAATATAAAAAATACCTAAATGAAAAAAGTTAGTTTCGTATGTACTACCTATGGTAGATTTACTTGTGTAGAAAGAATAGTTGCACAATATCATGCACAAACATATCCAAACAAAGAATTGATTATATTCAATACCGATGAGGAACATCCGTATGAATTGGGATTTGAAGATGATAGTATTATAATTGTGAATAACAATATCAACTATCAGACAGCATGTGATTATGAGAATAGAGGACAGATATGTAGAGATGCCGTTACGCATGCAACGGGTGATTACTTTATGTTAGCAGATGATGATGACATTTATTTACCTTGGCATATACAACAAGCAGTAGAGGGTATCGAAGAATTAGGAACTGATGCTTGGAAACCAAGAGCAAGTTTATTCGCAACTCAAGCTAAAATAGAAATGTGTCAAAACACATTAGAAGCAAGTGTAATTGTTAAAATAAATAGAATTAGAGAAATAGGATTCCGTTCAGATATTACTGGATACGAAGGATTGAGTTGGTACACTAAACTAAGAGATGAAAAACAGTTGGATGAATGGAATAACAATTATATTCCATCGTATTGTTTTAATTGGAGTGATACACATGAAGTCGCCGGCCATAAACAAAGTGGAGCAATTGGTTCGCCTAATAATTTTGAAAATCACAAAGAAGCTTCTAAAGATTACGCAAAAAGACCTTTAATAAAATTATCAAAGGAGGATTTAGGTGGTGTATATGAAAAATATTATCAATGGATAGAAACTAATTTAGATATATTAAATGTGGACTATTACAATAGATACACTAAAATATTTACAAATAAATAAAAAAATAAATACTTATTTTTACAAACAAAACAAAGTTATGATATATTGGTTTACAGGACAGCCTGGCGCTGGAAAAACAATACAAGCTACAAAATTAAAAGAATTACTTCAAACTGAAAAACGTAATTGGAGAAAGGATGTATTCCACATCGATGGAGATAGCTTAAGAGAATTAACACTTAATAAAGATTATTCAGAAATAGGTAGAGTGCAAAACATTAAGAACGCACAATTACTTGCTTTTTTTCTAAATTCAAATGAATGTGATATAGTTGTATCCATTGTTTCTCCTTATAAAGAAATGAGAGAGGAATTTAAAAAAGCATGTGGGGATGGTATCGTTGAAATATACGTTCACACAAATCGTAAGAGACAGAGAGAGCAATTTAAAGTAGAAGGATACGAACCACCTGAATTAAACTTTTTCGATATGGATACAACATCCGATAATCCAGTTCAATCATTCACAAAATTAGTACACTACTTGAGGGAAAATAATCTTATATGAATAAAATAACAGAAATATTCAAAGCATGGGGTATAATGTTAAACCCAAATGATATTCAATCTGAATTAGCTATGGCTCGTATGGAAATATGCGATACCTGTGATTCTAAAAAAGATATACCATTTATCCATTGTGGAGAATGTATGTGTGCACTACAAGCAAAAGTATATACTCCGAAAATCGGTGCATGTCCAAGAGGAAAGTGGGTAGCTGTTGAGATGGTGTGGGAAAACAAAAAGAATAAAGAACAATACAATAAATTAAAAGGATAGTTATGAAAAAGTACGCAATGTACATCGGAAGATGGCAAAATTGGCACGCAGGACACGAGTGGTTAATCCGTCAACAATTGGATACTGGAAAAAATGTTTGGGTAGCAATTAGAGATGTGCCTGAAGATGAGAACAATCCTAAATCAGCATACAAAGTAATGATGGATTTAATGGAAGAACCATTCTTTCAAGAAAACATAGATAGAATCTTACTCAGTATCATTCCTGATATTGAAAGTGTAAACTATGGTAGAGGTGTAGGTTATGATGTAATATATCACGAACCACCAATCGATGTAGCTGTGATTAGTGGTACTGCAATTCGTACCGGTCACATGAAACCCGATGGAACTATAACATACGATGAAACTAAGGGGTAATGATAGTACAGCGCAAGAGACACATTGCTAAAACCATCTCATATCGTATTTTAAGTACGCTTGTAGGGTTTCTTTTAATGTGGTGGATAAGTGGTTCAATTGAAATTGGCGCCGCATTTGGGGTAGCAGAATTGATTTACAAACCTATCCAATATTATATCCATGAAAGAATTTGGTATAAATGGATAAAATTTGGATTGAAAAAAGAAAATTGATATACTTATATAAAGAAATATTAAATAGTCTATCAAATTAGTTATGGAAGAAGAAAAAGAATTCAAAGAATTTTCAAATTTTGACCCAACACAGAATCTAGCACTAGCTCCACAAAGGAGAACTAAGCGAGGATTGGGTGCAAGACCACTCTTAGAATCTGAAATAAGAGATATACAACGAAAGGCCCGTTCAGCGGCCGAAGCAGCAAAATTATTAGGGGTATCGTATAACACTTATAAAAAATACGCCAAAGAATATGGTATTTTTGAAGACCTAAAAAATCCAAATGGAGTAGGAATTCGTAAGGGGTCTAATAGCTCAAGTGGATACCATTCATTAGATGATATTGTAGCGGGAAAATACCCAAATTACCCAATTTGGAAATTAAAAAAGAGATTACTACTTAATTCTTATATGGAAGAAAAATGCTCAAATTGTGGGTTTTGTGAAAGAAGGGTAATTGACCACCGAGTTCCATTAGTATTAGATTTTTTGGATGGTAATAAGAAAAACCATAAATACGATAATTTGCGTATGTTATGCTTCAATTGTTCGTTCTTAATCAATGGAAATCTTACAGGTCCTAAAAAAGAATATGAATATTAATTTGGTGGATTCCCAAAAAAATCGTATATTTGTAATTAAACAATTAAAAACAATAAATTATGGCAAAGTATTTTGAAGTTACAGTAACCGTTCAGCACGAAGTAGATGGGGGTAAAGGTGGTACAAAAATTAAAAAAGTAAGAGAATCGTATTTAGTAGATGCTATGACAGTTACCGAAGCAGAAGCTAGAGTAGTTGGTGAATTTGAAAAAGCAGGTATTCAATTAGATTATGAGGTATCAGCTGCAAGAGAATCTAAAATCTTACAAGTTATCGCATAATGGGAATCGAAACAAAAATCGAAGAAATTAAAGAAGTAGTAATGAAAAGAGTTCCACCGGGTGATAGATGGTCACCTGTTGGTTCTCCATCAGTTACTTTGGATAGTTTGACTGATGCATTGGAGTATCACTTCCAGAACACAGGACAAACTGAATTTTTCCTGTCTGCACGAAAGGGGACGGTAGAAGTCATCCACACACAGGAGGTTAGGGTTGAAAAACCTATTACAAAATACTCCCTTTATGGTGAGGATTAGTTTGGTTTAATCAAAAACAATATATTTATATAAAATCTAAAAAACAAAAATTATGAGTACATTCGCTATTGTAGTATTGGTATTAGCTGTTGCAGGTATCGCTACGTTTATCGCTATGAAAACCGGTAAGGTTAAAGATGCAAACAACAATAACATTCCCGATGCTATCGAAGAAAAGGTAGAGGAAGTTAAAGAAGTTGCTAAGAAAGTAAAAGCAGTTGCTGAGAAAGTTACTAAGGTTGCAAAAACAGTTGTAGTTGAAAAGAAAGCTACAAAGAAAGCAGCACCTAAGAAGACTAAGTAATTATGAGCAAACTACTATTAGAAGAACTAAAGCAATTAGAAACAGAGTTAAGCCAACTTAAGAAGAAGTTATTTGTAGAAATGATTACTGAAGGAGTTGATGACCCTGGTATACTTAAATGTATATTCTTAGCTGGAGGTCCTGGTAGTGGTAAATCATATACTGCTAAAGAAATATTTGGGGTTGGTAAAACCGCAATTAGTTCAGTATCGGCTGGTGGATTAAAATTAGTAAATTCAGATACCGCATTTGAGAAAGCTTTAAAAGATAATGGTATCAATTCTAAAGATTTGGGAAGGTTTGAAAAAGAAGACCCAAAAATGTGGGATTTCATTGCTGGAGAAAATAATCCAAATTCAATTCGTAATCAGGCTAAAAAAATCACAAAACAACAACAAGCTTTTTATGAAGCAGGTAGGTTGGGGTTGATTATAGATGGCACTGGTGATGAGGTAACAAAGATTAAAGAGAAAAAAGCTCACGCTGAAGATCTTGGATATGATTGTTACATGGTATTTGTAAACACATCATTGGAAGTGGCACAAGAAAGAAACGCATCCAGAGATAGAACTTTATCGGCGGAGAGAGTAACACAAATATGGAAAGCTTGTCAAAACAATTTGGGAGCATTTCAATCTATGTTTAGTGGAAACTTTATCATTGTGGATAATACTGAATATAAAAAATATCAATCTAAATTTAGGGATAGAAAGTCCGGCGAAGTAAAAATCGTTGATACTAATATCGCACAAAATATTCAAAAAGCAATTGATTCATTCTTAAGAAAAACTATCTATAACCAAATCGGAAAGAAATGGATAGAAACGGCTAGAATGCTTAAAAAAGCTAATGTTATAAAATAAGTTATACCAATATGTTACGTTACACTTTACAATTAAAATGTAACAACAAATGGCAAAGTCAGTAGGTTCGGCTACCAAATTATCTTTTGGTAAAAAAACAACGGGTAAAGCAAAAAAAGGATATG
>Ga0209443_1002498_pt1 | contig 10835 bp, 11 predicted proteins | sample LauGreBMM110DCMD_2_FD_187571 | JGI IMG/M metagenome (GOLD analysis project Ga0209443, IMG submission 187571) | Freshwater lake microbial communities from Lake Michigan, USA - Su13.BD.MM110.DCMD (SPAdes) (version 2) | ecosystem: Environmental > Aquatic > Freshwater > Lake | place: Lake Michigan... | reverse complement strand
TTTTTATTTTAATTTATTTTAAATTAAAATTTAATTTGCTTGTAATCCTATAATTCCACAGGAAATTCTTTTTCCAGCATTTCCTGATATCAAACTTTCTTTTTTCAATTCATTTTGACCACATCCTAAATCATCGATTCCTTCATGTATAACAACAGATCTACCAAGTATACTTTCTTCTCCATATAATGTAATTAAATCATCTATATATTCATATACAAAATTACCATTTGAATCTGAATATAAATTATTAATTAAATCTCCTGCATGTCTTTCTTTATTAATAAATAAACGACTACCATGTGTTGTATGAAAAGGGTTATAATGAAATCCTAAACTTATACATCCATTTGATAGATCACCATATTCATGTATATGGATTGCATGTGTAGAAAATTTCTCAAATTTTTCTAATCTAAAAATAACTTTAACTTTCTTTGATTCTGATTCTTGTATAAAAAGAACATATCCATGATTTGGTAAAAAACAAATTGCTTTTTTCATTACTTTAAAATTGAAAAATAAAAAAAAAAATAAATTAAAAAAAAAAGAGATGTTAAAGCGAAAGTTTGATGAAATGTCTGATGATGTGTATGAAATGTATGATATTATTTATGAATTATTTATTTTAGAATATAAATATGATTCAATTTTTGAAGAAGTGAAAGATTTTTTTGAAACAAAAGAAGAATGTATTAAATTTATTGATTTTGTATGTAAAAATCTTGTTCAATAATAAAAAATGTCTGATAATAAATCAGAATCTGGAGATAGTACACAATTTATGACATGGACATCTTATTTAGAAGATTTGATATCAAATTGGGCAGATAATGCTTTAAGTTATTCATGGCTTAATCTTCGTGCTGAAACAAAATTTAGAAGACTTAACTATATGTTTACCATACCTATAGTTATATTAAGCACAATTATTGGAACTATTAATGTTGGTATGTCTAGTTTATTTCCACCAAATTTAATTCATTATGGACAAATTGGAACAGGATCAATTGGAATCTTTACCGGAATTTTAGGAACATTACAAAATTTCTTTAAATATGCTCAATTAAGTGAAGCTCATCGTAATTCAGCTATTAATTGGTATAAATTATATCGTATGTTAAAAACAGAATTATTACTTGAAACAATATGTAGAAAACCTGCTGGTGAATTTTTTCGACATGCTAAATTAGAAATGGATCGTTTAATTGATAGTAGTCCTTATATTCCATCTGATATTATTAAAATGTATACAGATAAAAATAAAAATTTAGAATTACCAGAAATTATAGGAAATCTTAAAGTTACAAATGTATATAGAGGAGGTTTACGTATGAGTCCTAAATCTATAAATGATACACATTTTATAAAAATTATTCCTAATAAATAAATGATTCCAATAAATAAATTTACTTTATTAAAAAACCTTGAAAAAACTTCAAAATATAATGATAATGAAAAACTACTTTTAAAAATGATAGTCCAATTTTATAAAAATAATATACAAAGTAAAAAGTGTCTAGAAGAAAAACCTTTTAAAAATAAATTAAGAAATTTACTATGTCTATTTGTAAACGAATATTCACCAGAAGGTAGTCCTGATCATCAAAAATTAGTTTTATTAGATAAAATATTAGGAAAAGGAAGTTATGGAGCAGTATATGAAAGTAATACATTTAAAGGTATACCTATTGTTACAAAAACATTTTTTAATTTTTCTTCAAATAATTTATATGAGATTTATGTTAGCTTTGTTTTAATTAATAAAATTTTATTATTACATCCTATATTATGTGAAAATCTTATTCCTACATATGGTTTATTTTTATGTGGTCATGAATATAAAAAAAATAATAGTTTAAAAAGTATTTGTAATAATGAAAATAAATATATTCATTTAGTTCAAAAACGTATTTTTGGTAAAACATTAGATTATTATTTAGACAATAATCTTTTAACTCTTTTAGAATTTCAAAAAATTTTAAAAAAAATATTTTATGTTTTAACTATACTTAATGAAAATTATTTTTTATCTCATAATGATTTACATGGAAATAATATTTTAATTGATGATTTTCTTAATCCTTATATTATAGATTTTGGATTTGCTGATTTTAAAGTTGGATCATCTTATTATTATGGAAGTGATATAAAAAAATATTCAAATATGGATATAACAAGTGGTTTATATGATATTATTTTTATTATTTATTCAGTAAGATCAGATAATAAAGATATTATTAAATATTGTAAAAAAATTGAAAATAAAGTATTAGGTTCTCTTTTAGAAACACCAAATAAAAAATTTCATAAAACAAAATATAAAAAATATTATAGAATATATAAAACTCTTATTGAAATAGATTCTTCTTTGTCTGAAACAGATAAAGAAATTGTTCATTCTCATAATCTTAAAACAATAAAAAAAATGACATATAAATATATAGCTGAAAATATAATTTAAGATTAAATTACTATTATAGTAATTTAGCGGATGATGGGACTTGAACCCACAACCTAAAGCTTAGAAAACTTTTGCACCTCCATTGTGCTACACCCGCTTATGTATACTATTCATCTTTTTAAATAATCAATAAATTTTTGTAAAATATTGTATAAAACTTTCATAGACTATATCTATAGAATATATATATTTTGTATTTTTATATCTTTTATTGATATCATCTATAATTTTATCAAAATTTTGAAAATATAAATATTCTTTAATTTTATCTTCTTTTCCTCGAAAATTTTTATTAATATATACATTTATACAATCAACAACAATCTCATAAAATAATTCCTTATTTTCAATATTTTTAGTATTTTTATCAATTTCTTCTTTAATATCTTTTATATAAAATTCTGTATGATTTGTTAATAAAACATGTTTAAAAGACATTTATTTAATTTAAAATTTAATATGTTTAACACTTAATTTAATTCTTCTTCATCAGAAATTATAACACTAAATGAAAGTTTACTACTTTCTACACTACTAAAATCTCTTGGTGCTACTAAAGACCAATTTACATCAGAAATCCATCCTAGTCGATAATAAATAAAAGCAACTAAAGAAGAACACCAAAAACGATCTGTTTGTTTCCACCATTGAAAAGGATAAATTATATTTAATTTGGCTACAATCCAATCTATAAGATGGATATTATAAGGTTTAGAATGAACTTCTTCATGTATACATTTAATTTGTTGTTCAAAATCTATATTTCGATCTACTGAAACTTTTCGAACATAAATAGAATGATTTTTATATAAAGGTAAAATATCATCCAACTTGTGAATTTGAACTCCATAAAGATTTTTATGATTTTCAACTTCTGGTGTATAACTATATGAAGCATCCCATAAATATAATCCATCTTTTAATGATTCATTTATAAAACTAGGATTTTTTAGGATAATTCCTACATGACTATATTTACTCTGTCCCATATATTCAAGAAATAAAGATAACCAACTTGATCCATGGAATAATAATAAATCACCAGTTTGTAATTCTATCATTTTATTTATTATTTAAAATTGATTTTTATAATTAAATAAGATTTTTAAATTAAAGATGCAAGTCATTAAACGTAATGGAAATCCTCAAGAAATTTCATTTGATAAAATTACGAAGCGTATTCGTGATTTATCTTATGGATTATCTAAAGTTGATCCTTTATTAATTGCAAAAGAAACTATCAATGGAATCTTTGATGGAATTAAAACAACTGAATTAGATTTATTATCTGCTGAAATATGTGCTACAAAAACACATCATCATCCTGAATATAATAAACTTGGTGGACGTATCCTTGTTAGTAATATTATTAAAACAACTTTTGATGATTATGTAAGTGTTATTCAACCTTTATATGAAAATAAAATTATTTCTGAAAAATTTTATAATTTTGTTGTAGAAAATAGAGATGCTATTCAAGAAATGTTTGTATATGAACGTGATTATTTATTTGATTTTTTTGGAATGAAAACATTAGAACGTTCTTATCTTTTTAAAATTAATGGAAAAATTATGGAACGTCCACAACATATGTGGATGCGTGTAGCTATTCAAATTCATGGATTCAAAGAAAATCCTATTCCTCTTATTAAAGAAACATATGATTTAATGAGTCTTCTTTATTTTACTCATGCAACTCCAACTTTATTTAATTCAGGAACAAATAATCCACAATTAAGTAGTTGTTTCTTATTATCAACTGAAGATAACATTGAAGATATTTTTAAATCAATCTCTGATATTGCACAAATTTCAAAATGGTCAGGAGGAATTGGATTATCTTTATCAACTATTCGTGCAAAAGGTAGTTTAATTCATGGAACAAATGGTAAATCTGAGGGAATTATTCCACTTTGTAAAACTCTTGAAATGGTTGGTAGATATATCAATCAAGGAGGTAAAAGACAAGGGAGCATTGCTTGTTTTTGTGAAGATACAGAAATATTTACAATTAATGAAGGTGTGAAAAAAATCCAAGATGTTAAATTGGGAGATTTAGTAGTAACTCATAATAATAGAGTTAGACCTGTTATTCAATTTCATAAAAATCCTTTAGGAGATCGAAAAATTTATAAATTAAAAGTAGAAAGAAATAAAGATGTTTATGTTACTGGAAATCACAAGTTCTGGTCATTTCATACAAAAAAATATAAAGATAATAAAATATCTGTAGGTTGGAATAGTATTGAAGAACTAAAAAATATTATTGATAAAAAAGAAACAACTAGAACTTCTTGTTATATTTCTTATCCTTCTAATAATGGAATAGAAACTATTAAAGACAAAAAAATAGATGTTTTAGATTATAAAAATATCTTTAATGAATTTATAAAAGATTTTGAAATTAAAGATCAAAAGATTGTAGCTGTATCAAGATCATTTGATAGAAATGATAATCAAAAAATTGCAAAAAGTCAATCTATAAATAGATTTTGGAATATCACAGAAGATTTTGCCAATTTAATTGGAATTTGGCTTGGTGATGGTCATATTAAGAAATATAAAGGTAAAATTTTTGGTATTGGATTTACTGTCTATAAACATAATACGAATGAAATAAATTATATTATTAAAAATTGTAAAGAAATTTTTGGTTGTAATGTTAAACATTATGCATCAAAGACTAATAATTGTATTAATATATTAGTAAATTCTCATATGATTGCATCAATCTTTATGGAATTATTTGGATCAGGTTTTGCTGGTAAAAAACTAGCAAATATGTGTTTTGGATGGTCTAAAAAAATGATTTATAGTCTTCTTGCTGGCTTAATCACAACTGATGGTCATATCACAAAAAAATGTAATATAACTTTATGCTTGTCAAATCAGAAACTAATGAATGAATTATATCATCTATGTAGAAATACAGGAATTGATGTTTCTATTTTAAAAAATAAAATTCAAAAAGGACAAACATGTGATTCTTATACAATGAGTATACCTTTGATTAAAGAAATTCTTGATAATACATATAAATATTATACAGATGATAGATATCAAAAATGTTATGAACATCTTGAAAAAGATAAAAAAGTTGATACATTTCTTAAAATTATATCAATTACAGAAACAGATAGAAAAGATGACTTTGTTTATACACTAGGAATTGAAGAAGATCATTCATATACAGTAGAAGGATTACTAGCTCAAAATTGCTATTTAGAACCATGGCATGCTGATATTTATTCATTTATTGAATTACGTAAAAATACAGGAGATGAAAATTTAAGAGCTCGTGATCTTTTTATTGCTTTATGGATTCCTGATCTTTTTATGAAACGTATTCAAGAAGATGGAGAATGGACTCTTATGTGTCCTAATGAATGTAAAGGATTAGTTGATTGTTATGGTGAAAAATTTGAAACATTATATATTTCATATGAACAGGAAAAGAAAGGTAAAAAAGTTGTAAAAGCTCGTGATTTATGGAATCATATTTTAGAAAATCAAATTGAAACTGGTATGCCATATATATCTTTCAAAGATTCTGTAAATCATAAAAATATGCAAAAACAATTAGGAACAATTAGAAATAGTAATTTATGTGTTGCCCCTGAAACAATGATTTTAACATCAACAGGATATTTCCCAATTAAAACACTAGAAAATCAAGAAATTGATATTTGGAATGGTGAAGAATTTTCAAAAACAGTTGTTCATAAAACAGGCGAAAATCAAAAATTAATAACAGTAAAATTTTCAAATGGTCATACTTTAGATTGCACCCCTTATCATAAATTTTATATTAAAGATAAAATAGTTGAAGCAAAAGATCTTCAAAAAGATATGGAAATAATTGATTTTTCTTATCCTGTTATTACAAAAGGATTTGATGTAATTATTAATCATCAAAATTCACCTATTTATGTTCCTATTAATGGATCATTACATGTAAAATTAGTATGGCTTTATGAAATTTTTGAAATATATGGAAAAATTATGGATAATAAATATTATTTAGAATTATCTGCAGATATTTTAGAACGGACGTCTTTTTTAATCCAAACACTTGGATGTTATACAGTTATCCAAGAAAATGTATTGATTTGTTCAAATTCTACTATGAAAAAATTATTATTATTAGGATTAAAAACTAATTTTGTTGATGTAGATGTAGATGATGTAAAAGATAAAATTTATATTTCAGAAATTGTATATAAAAATCGTCATTCTGATACATTTTGTTTTAAAGAACAAAAAAGAGGAATGGGTATTTTTAATGGTATCTTGACAGGACAATGTAATGAAATTGCACTTTTTTCAAATAAAGATAATATATCTGTCTGTAATCTATCTAGCATTTGTTTACCTCGTTTTGTAAAAAATAAAACATTTGATTTTGAAAATCTTGAATATATTGCAGGTGTTGCTTGTCGTAATTTAAATAATGTAATTGATGTAAATTTCTATCCTGTTCCTGAAACTAAAAAAACAAATGACGAAAATCGTCCAATTGGTATCGGTATTCAAGGATTAAGTGATGTTTATTTAATGTTAGGATTATCATTTGGATCAGATGAAGCAAGAAGTTTAAATAAACGTATTTTTGAAACTATTTATTTTGGATCTGTAAAAATGAGCATTGAATTAGCAAAAATAGATGGTCCTTATAAATCTATTGAAAATTCTCCACATTCTGAAGGTCTTTTACAGTTTGATTTATGGCCAAATGTTGAAACTTTTTATGATTGGTCAGAAGTCAAAAAAGATTTAAAACAATATGGAATTCGAAATAGTTTATTAACAGCTTTAATGCCTACAGCTTCAACAAGTCAAATTATGGCAAATAATGAGGCATTTGAACCTTATACAAGTAATATTTATGTTCGTAAAACATTGGCTGGTGAATTTACTGTTGTGAATCAACATTTGATCAATGATTTAAGTGAATTAGGTTTATGGAATGATAATGTTTATAATGAGATGTTATATGATAATGGTAGTGTTCAAAATATTAAAGAAATTCCTAAAGATATTAAAGATAGATATAAGACAGCATATGAATTAAAAATAACAGATTTATTAAAACAAGCAGTAGATCGTAGTCCTTTTATTGATCATATGCAAAGTATGAATTTATTTATGCCAAAACCTGATTTTAATTTATTAAATAGTAGTCATTTCTATAGTTGGAAAAATGGATTAAAAACTGGTATGTATTATTTAAGAACACAACCAGCTGTTGATGCAATTAAATTTGGATTAGATCCAACATTTGTAAAAAATATTAAAGAAGAACGTAAAATGATATTAAAAAATGCAGGAGTAGAAGATGGAGTTTGTCCACGTGATCAATATTTAAGATCTATTTGTGAAAGTTGTTCAAGTTAAAGTTTATTTAAATTATTTAAATAATTTAAATATTTTCTCTAAAAAAACAAAAAAGTTTATTATAAAAATCTCCTTTTTCAGAAAATTTTAATTTTTTTAAAAATGTTTTTTTAATCTTATGTAAAAAAAATTCATTATTTTTAATCATACTAAATAAATAATTTTTATCAATTAATTTATTATTTACATAATCATCTAATGTATGAAATTTATCAATCCATATATTTTTTGGTGATAACCAATTATATATATTATTTTTATCTAAATTAATATATATATTTTTATGAATATGATATAAAAATGTAAATTGTTTATAATTAAAAGGTGATTTATATCTCCAAATACTTCTTAATATCACACGATTTTTATGACATTCAATAACATCATTAATAATATCTTTAAATTCTTTATCATATATACAACATAATAAGGATACAATAACCATACTACTTCTACTATGTCCTGCACGACAATGAATATACATTTTTTCACCATTTTCAAAATGTTTTTTTAATTGATAAATAAATGAAGAATATTGAAGATTATCTTCAGGTATAGAATTATCTATAATAGGAAAATGTATTGTTTTTATAGAATTATAAATTTCATTTTCAGTTAGATTTACAATTAAAGTAAATGAATTTTCACAAAGTTGTTCATATAAATATTCATTAGGAATTGGACCAAAATATATATTATCATTAATACGACTTATCCAATCATATAAATAGCTATTTTTTTTAAAACGGCTCATTTTATTTACTATATTAGTATTAGATTAATTTAATTAATTATTAATATAAATAATATAAAAAGATAATAATCCAAATAATGAACCCATAAATACTCCTCCAAAAATTTGAGTCCAATTATGACAACCAATATGTATACGACTATACCATACAAGTGCTGCCAAAATCCACATTATTAAAATACGAAATATTTTTTGTCCAGTTGATAATGATGTCTGATAACATATATAAAGACTCCAGAACATCGCTGTAAGTGAAGTAAGTTGTGCATGTCCACTTGGAAATCCATATGTATTGCTACCTCCAGCTCCACATTCACTAAATACACCACATCCTGTAGAAGGTGGAGAAGGTCGTAAAAATAGTTGATTATCTGGATAAATATATTTAAAAAGTTTTTTTGTTAAAAAATTACCTATTTCACCAAAAAAAATATAAAAAAATAAAAAATAACAAGGCCAACTTACTGAACCTTGACTAACTAAAAGTGATAATAAAACAGATATAATAATCAAATAAGGAGAAGATTGTGCAATATTCATAGGAATATTTTTTAAAGATTCTGTCATTTATTTATAATTTATAATTATTTATAATTTTAAATCACAAGAAGTTCTATTTTGTGAAACAATTGATGGACTATTTTTAAATTTAATTATATTTTCTTCATCAACAACTGATATTCTATAATCTTCTAATAATTTTTTTACTTCTTCTATATCTTGTGTTATTTGATCTTTATATTTACAAGAAACTATATTTGGTTTTTCCAAAGTTGTTCCAATATTAGAAATAGGAATATATACCCCTGTTTTTACTTTATCTTTTTTAAATATATTTTTATTTGTATCAAAAGAAATAATTTGGTCATTTTCTTCATAAATTGTATCTTTTATACATACATAAAGATATCCTTTTGTATTTATCTTGCTTTTTAATTTAACTTTATTCATTTTTTTATTAATGAATTAAAAAAAAAAAACAATTATTATAAATATGCGTTCTGTTTACGTGCCTCTTCGAAATTTTGGAACATCATTATCTCCATCATTACGCACAGATCCTGTAGGATATTCTTTATATAAAGATATTGATAGTTATTTTGACATCGGTCCCCTTGCTAGAACTTTTGGAACTGATAGTCTTTCCGGTCAATTATATATGGCTGAAAAATGCTCAAAACAATGGGATGGAGCATGTGAATTCCTCTCTAGAAATACAGATACAACAAAAGTAAATGTAGCAAAAGTAGATTCACCTGTTTTTTCTACAAATGAAATAGGAACAATGTCTATAGGTGATTATCTTATAGAAAATAGTGCAACTAGAAGATTCTGTAATTTTGATACTTGTTCTATTGAAAATGAACTTTATAATGTAAATGATCCTACTTCTCCCCTTGTTAAACGAATAGTTAGTGATTATAATCGTCCTTGTATTCCTGTTTGTAAAGTTCCAACAAATCCCGATCAAGATATTTTATTAAATAAAGTTCTTTTAGAACCTTATAAACATCTTGATTTATTATTAAATATGTATTATAATTGTAAAGATAATAAAGATTCATATAAAAATACAAAAATAGCAAATATTTTTAAATTATTTGATATTTATTTTCAAAAAAAAAAAAATAAAATAACTATTTAAATAAATGGTAACCTTATATTCTCTATTTAAGAAAAGCGCCAAAAAAGACAAGAGCGCCAAAAAAGACAAGAGCGCCAAAAAAGGCAAGAGCGTCAAAAAAGGCAAGAGTGCCAAAAAAGGCAAGAGTGCCAAAAAAGGCAAGAGTGCCAAAAAAGGCAAGAGTGCCAAAAAAGACAAGAGTGCCAAAAAAGGCAAGAGTGCCAAAAAAGGCAAAAGTACCAAGAAAGGCAAGAGCCCAGTTAACTTTATGAATATGTTGATAAAAGCAGAAAAAAATAGATTGAAAAGCATCAAGAAATCTAAGAGCGCCAAGAAAGGCAAGAGCGCCAAGAAAGCCAAGAGCGCCAAGAAAGACAAGAAAGCCAAGAAACCTATGAGCTCACTTGGTCTTGTTGAGCTTTTTAAGAGCCCTAAGAAAGACAAGAGCGCCAAGAAAGGCAAGAGCGCCAAGAAAGGCAAGAGCGCCAAGAGAGCCAAGAAACCTATGAGCTCACTTGGTCTTGTTGAGCTTTTTAAGAGCCCCAAGAGAGCCAAGAGCCCCAAGAGAGCCAAGAGCCCCAAGAGAGCCAAGAGCCCCA
>Ga0209443_1002496_pt1 | contig 10846 bp, 9 predicted proteins | sample LauGreBMM110DCMD_2_FD_187571 | JGI IMG/M metagenome (GOLD analysis project Ga0209443, IMG submission 187571) | Freshwater lake microbial communities from Lake Michigan, USA - Su13.BD.MM110.DCMD (SPAdes) (version 2) | ecosystem: Environmental > Aquatic > Freshwater > Lake | place: Lake Michigan... | reverse complement strand
AGATGAATAAATTTATCGCAAAATATAAAGGACATAACGAAAATAAATTAAAAAACATAAAAGAATTTGTTAGTAGAAATCCTATAATGGGTAGAAAAAATGTAAATAATATAAAAGTTAAAGATATAACAGGTTGTATTACATCCTTAAATGAGTTAATACGGAATAATGTTTCGCGTATTTGTCATTGTAATAATAATAACATATTAAATTTTATGTATTACAACGCGGACACATTATTGAGGATTACTCAGATAAATATCATGATATCTCATCTAAAAAAAATCGAAAAGTTAGTATCAGATATGATAGAACGTGGAAAATCTAAATATTCAATAATTAACTATATAAACTATGCGTATTCATTTGTTAGGGATATACATGGAGGAAACAACCTAGGAGAATACAAATTTGAAATATTTAGATATTCAGGTTTAATGAATGTACCTAGGATATCAGATACAATTGGACTTCTTTTTATGATATATTTTGGTAATTTCTTTACGACTGAACAGGTTGAAAGATACAATGATATGATTAAATCAATGAAAACGGAAATAAACAAATTTCCGATTCACCATATTATGATGGGAAAGGGTAAAAGTTCTGTGATAACTCCTCTCATTGCAATAAACGCGAGAATGCTTAAAAAAACTACATATATTATTGTACCTGGTCATCTTAAAAAACAGACAGATGATTCATTTGCGATTATCAAAGATATATTTAATCTTAATAATATATATATATTAAAAGATCACGACGCGAAAAAAACGTTGTTGGGCAATCAATATATGAGTGATAATGTTATAATTATGGACGAGATTGATATGATGCTAAATCCGATTCAGTCAACATTTCAGCTAATTCTACCAGGTTCGGTAAAACAAAGTCTGGACAGGTCTGATATTGAAAAAGCAATCAATATTCTCCGCCAGCTGGCAGGAGGACATACTGTTGATCACACAGATTTTTTGGCGCGTGAGATAAGTAATATATATAAAATAAATAATATATGTAATATTGATTATGGCATGAGCAGAGTCGAAAGTCTTAACGGGCCGTTATATCAGAGAACTGTTATTCCGTATGCGCGAAAAGATTCTCCACTGGAGGGTTCGACATTTTCGTCGCCAATTATTACTCTCGTTCTTACATATAAATACTTTATTGAAACCGCTAAACTTGATAAAAAAGATATAATTAATATATTTAACGCCAAAAATGCGCGACTCGTTCGAATGATAAAGTATGATTTCAGCAATATTAAAAATGTGAATAATTTTGTGCGCGTGGTAACTCAAGAATTAAAAAGAATGGACAAGGGTTATATTAGTACATTAATTGAAGCATATTTATCTGAAGTGGTTTTTCCTACAATAAAGATAGCAACAAATAAAATGAATTGTTCAATGATCGATGTGATGGGGATGGATAATACTTTTTGGGGTATCGGGTATTCTGGAACAGTTGACGTAGATTTTCCGGAGCTGTGCGAGGATTGTAAGGGATTTGCAAATGACATAATAGCTGATCGCGATGAGGAAATATCTATGGAAATGGTATTTACTAAAGGCTATGTAAATACCATTAATAATAGTTTCGAGTCTGTACGCAACGAGAAAGAAATGTGGGATTTATTAAGTAGTACCGATAAGTACGGTGCCTTAATAGACCTGGCAGGTATCTTGAAAGATTATGATAATTTAATGATTGTCAAGAAAATTTCGCAGTTTTCGGCATACCATAACACTAATATGGTATTTATATATCTTGACGATCAAGATTCAAAAAAGATGTATGATCCTAATACTGGTGTTAAAGGATATAACGGGGAAGAATATGTGTCAAGTGACCAAATATTTTATTATTACAGTCAAAAGAATACAGTTGGAGTGGATTTCAGACAGCCATCCCAGATGAAATGTATGTTAATAATTAATACCAAAAATACTATGACAGACACAGCACAGGCTCTATGGAGGGCGAGAAATATGTTGCGGGGACATACAGTTAAGATTGTACTATGTGATGATACCCGAGAGCCCGGAGTTATTGAGGGGTCTGATATATTGAGCATGCTAAAACATAACAGTGACACATATCGCATTAATCAGCAAGGGTTGTTGTATTATCAGAATCTTAAATGGATAATCAGACGTAATATAGACAATCTGGCAACAAAATACACTGAAACATCAATAGATATAAAATATATAACACAAAATAACCCAACAAAAGAAGAACTATTAAGTATTGCAACACTTAGTGTAACATCAGGTCATGGGGATTTAGTTAATATTGTGGAAGCGCATCCCCTGTGGAAAAAATTAATAGATATGAAAAATTTTCAAGCAGTTGTTATGGGAATAGATGCGTCAAATTTTACTGCAGAACAAGAAGTAGAACAGGAAGTAGAACAGGAAGTAGAACAGGAAGTAGAACAGGAAGCAGAACAAGAAGTAGAACTTTACGAACCATTTGACAATACGCATGAATTAGATAACGTGTGGTATTTTATACCTGGGAGCAATTTGGAATCAGACATTACTGATATGACAAATACTGTATATAGTTATAAAAGTGGCGAAAATGATATATATATATTGTATTCAGTTGAATTATTTTATCCTGAATCCATTGCGATCAGGGCGGCTAAACATTGTTTTCATAAAATGTGTCTAATGGAGTTAAGTAAAAATAAATTTATGTTGGTAACACCTTTTATGATGACATATTACTATAATAAATTTCCAATATATGATATATTTGGTCGTTTAATTAACAAGTTTCAGTTCGGAAAAAATAATAGGGATATACCCGAATTTCCCGACATAATTAAATTATTTAGTGGGTATATTTGCGAGGATGCTCATAAATTGGCTCAATCTGCTCCTGATGATTTTAAAGAATGTATTATAGAATTGGTCCGAATTAAAAAGGTAACTGCAAAAATAGGAAAACTATTTAACATTAAACCTCGTCAATACAACAAACATTCCGGATTTGATGCCAAAAAATTCAATGACACGTATGACGCGTATATTGCATATTCTAGTCAATTCCATCCTGCACAAAATCTTCTAAATCTTATTGAAAGGACTAATAAAAAAGTAGCCGAATCGTTTGACGAACAATTCCAAAAAATAGTAGACTATGGAAAAGATATGACAGTTATTCATACTGATCCGCGAGACAGTATCGAATATATGATAAAACTTCATCAAAAACCAGAACCAGTTATGAGTGGTGGATCAGTTCGTAATATAAATGAATATCGCAGAAAGTATATAAGATATAAAAATAGATATCTCGGATTATCTGACTATAGTAAAATAAAACATACAACTTGATTATTTATTGGAGTGTTTTATTTAGACATATATTTACTTTTTTATATAAGGGCTGTTTATGGTAAAAAAAGAAATAACAGCTACAGGAAATAAAATAAATTAAGTGAATTTTACTCAAAAAGTTGTGTATTAGATGGATATAAAAAATTCATAAAAAATAAGAATGAATTTATATAGTGCTATGCCCAGTGCGTACTGTTTCCAGTGTAATATAGTCTTCTTTTTTATTTAATATCAGCTTGGTTTTATCAAATTTTATCATAGGGTTGTTTATAGTCAACATATATCTAAATAAAACATTCCCGCACATTGATGCCTGCAAATAACAACAAGATTTATAAAGTAAATGTACAATGATGCATCGAATTTACTACTATGTCTCCAAATATTTTCCCGAGTTCTTCTGTATCGACATCATCTATTCGGTCTGCGATCCTCGCTAAGATTGCGCCCACTATATTATTTAATTCGGAATCGTCGCCATCATCATACATACTTTCAAACATTTCTTTATCTAATACTCCATTGTACGCAAGAGAATAATAACTATTGCATATAAACACTGACGATGACCCAGTACTATTCGGCGCGTGATGTATTAGTTTAAAAAACCGAGCTTCGTCTCGTGTTATGAATCTATTTGTATCAGCGTCCATAAAGTCGCCCAGTGACTCATATGTTGAATTAGTCACAAGGTTAAATTTATCGAGATTAAACTTAAATCCTCTTATAAATAGCAGTGGAGATTCCATTAGATTATGTGTAATATATGAATAAATAAATTTATGTATTACTTTATATTTCAATTTTTTTTATCACAAAAATATATATACGCGATGTCTAAAATTATATATTATTACCAGACGTTTAACACTTTGAAACCGATAATTGACGATCCGTCACTAGTAACGCATATCCATCTGTCTGCGATTCATTTCGGGAATAATCCGGATAACACGCCATACATTCACCTGAATGATAATCCGCCAGACGACGCTATATTTGATACAATGTGGCAAGAATTAGAATGTGTCAATAAAAATGGGACAGAAATAGTTTTAATGATTGGCGGTGCAGGAGGAGCATTTACAAATTTATTTGCAGATTTTGAGACTTATTATAATTTACTTAAGACTACTATACGGAATCACCCAATAATAACAGGGGTTGATTTAGATGTAGAGGAAGATACTGATATAAATAATATCAGGATGCTCATAAATAAGATAGATGCAGATTTTGGGGCAGATTTTATAATAGCAATGGCACCGGTTGCATTTTCATTAATTAATGACGAGCGCGGATTTGGAGGGTTTATATACAAAGATCTCTATAATTCTCCAGAGGGTCGTCGTATAAGTTATTTTAATGGTCAATTTTACGGCTGTTTTAATACTGATTCATACAACGCTGCCGTATCTAACGGGTACCCTCCCGATAAAGTAAATCTCGGAATGATATCATCTGATTTCTCACCGGATACGTTTGGCAATGCACTAGATATTGTTAAATCGTTGAAAACAAAATATCCTAATTTCGGGGGAGTATTTGTGTGGGAATACTTGGATGCGCCTCCTGGCGGTAATAATCATCCTGAATTATGGGCAACTGGTATGCATAATGTTTTGTATAGTAGTGAAAGCGTCAGAGAAGTGGGAAAATATGAATGTAACCAAACAATATTTGCGAAAATATACAGAAATATTTTTGGATAATTTATGTATCTATAAAAATTGAATATATCTTGTGTCGATGCATACCTACATTAAAATACTTGGATGTACTCATTACACATAAACATACTTCTGCATCATTGGCTAGAGTGTTTGCATGTTCCATGAATTTTTGGAGTTCACACGCCAAGCATAAACTCGCTGGAATAAGATCTCTTTGTCTTCCTCGGGAACAGTCTAACCAGTAACATTCCGATGAGATAGAGAATACTAAACACTTGACAATCTTCGGTTCGGTCAAAATGTCTTATAATCCGTGACAGATGTCGTAAATCCCAACAATTAACAGAGAACGAACGGATGTACTACATCGTTACGAAATGATTGAATGAATAAATTAAAGTATACAACATTCTGATTTACGCCGTACTATAGGTTTATCATGAACAGGCGATCTATATAATTCCCATTCTTTTTGAGTTTTTTTGGAATGCCACATGTAATCTCGGGCGACATCCTTATCAGATTTATTTATTAGTGCACCTGCTCCGCCAGGATGTTTATTAATAAAGTTTGTCACATCATACGCTTTGCATCCTATATAAATTATAACTGAACGGTTTAGTTTAACATCCGACATACAACAGTATAGTATATTTACACTAGATTATTTAGTCATGGTATTTACTTGCGATTTCAATTATATTTATATTTAAAAATTTGAAATTTATATATGTAGTTAAATATATGTATGGTCTGGTATATTAGTAACGATGAACGCCTTATTTAATACTGACTCGGTTTGTAAATCGGCTGATGGAAAAGGTAAATTAGTAAAAACAACATTCAAAAATATTATTAATATTGCAGATAGTAAAAACAGCGAATTGAACACGCCGAGCGCACAAATTGATATCGATAAAGACAAAGTTATAGAGATATACAATTGTTATAAAAAGAACACTTCGTTTTTTCTTTCAAAATGCGTAGTTACAGTGGGATGTTTGATGCACGATAATATAAACAGTTATTATTTAATCGATGGACAACACCGGATTGAGGCAATTAAAAAATTAATTAAGAACGATAATATAAATGACGACATACTAATCGCGTTTCAAAATCTCAGGTCGAACAGCGATATAACTAGTCTTTTCATGGAATTAAATAAAGATTCTGAAAAAAATTTGTATATTGTGCAAAAAGAGATGAAAAATGCTATGAAGTTGATAGAATTGAAAAAATTAATGTCTGATAAATGGGCGGGGTGTTACGCGCAAAAAAAACAGGCAATAAAGCTATTTTATACATTGACTGAATTTATTGAGATGCTTGATAAAAACAAATTTTTCAGTAAATATTATAAAAAATTAGATACAAAAAATATAAAAAATGCGAAGAATGATACATATTATGACGAATTAGTTACAGATATAAACAACCAGATAATAAAAGTTATCGATGGTTATCATAAAAAATTCTTTTCTGACCTTGAATATTTAGAAAATGCCAAGACCGCCGGCAAATTAAATCCAGCGGAGACTAAAATGATAAATGATAAAAAAAACATGATGTTTGCGAAACAAAATAATTTTATATCTTATTTATGCATGGATCATGATCCATACCACGAATACAAATCACAGAGACACAAATTCGGTAAATTAGAGAGGGACGAGTTATGGGAATCATATTATGACGGTCGGACAGAACATGTTTGCCCGATCTTTAATTGTTGCACGATAATGTATAAAAATATTCCATATGGTTTTCATATTGGCCATAAAACAAGTTTGTACAACAAAGGAACGAATGATATTGATAATCTCGCGCCGATATGTGCATCGTGCAATTCCAGGATGAATACAACTGATTTTGATAAGTACAATGAGAACGAGAAATTGAAATATATCTGGAAAAAATATAAAACATCTGAGTGCCAAGGCAATAAATGTAACAAGGATATCAATCGCACAAATTTTAAATATATCGAGTTTAAAAATAAGAAGACAACCACATACAAATTAGTGTGTAAAAAATGTCATATCAAACATACAATAGAATCATCCGAGTCCGAGTCCGAGTCTGAACCTGATTCAGAATATATATCTGATTCTGATAGTTGATATGCGAGTTATCCGTATAAATCTTCTTTTGCATAGTGCAAGTTTTAAGTCAAAAAGTTACTAATAGGGCTGTTTATAATCACCGTATGTTCTTTTTACGATTTTAAAAACAATATATATCAAGCATTTTAATAAAAAGAGTGTTTATAATCAATACATATTCTTTTTTTGAAAAACAAGAATATATAATAGTGTTTATGTGATGTCTTGCAATTAATTCATTTATAGACCCAATATTAAATTATAGGGCTGTTTATAAAAATCATAAAAGTATTTTCAACTAAGGAAAAAGTGAAAATCACCAGAGTAAAACCACTAAAAAATAATTTGATGTGTATAAAAAAGATTTAAAATTATAGCTCTTATAAGGTAATGTTTATATCAGCAAAAGAATATAAGCATATAAAACAAAACAATCTCTATATTGAATGTTTACTGTCTAAATGACGAGATAATATAGGGGTTGTGTTATTTAGCGACTTATATACTTTTTAATATGTACAATGTACATATGCGAATATATTCACCAAACGAAAACACTGCCCTCCAAGAACTTAATTTTCATCAGTTTTTAACACAAAAAGTAATATTCACTGTTACAGCGAATTTTATTTTTTCGTGTGTTGATGTAAAATTTTTTTGCTTCCCAAATTTACCCCGATTGTGCCGGTATTCAGGTTTTGTGATCTCGAGTATACATACGGCCGTACTCTATGAATTAACAAACATTCTGTTATTATTTTCATATTTTTTACCGCGTTTTTGTCTCGATTTATACAGCACATTCCTCCATCGCTCTTTTTAAAAGTGAGGACTGTATGTATTTTTTTCATTTTTCCGTTTATCTTTAAAGTGATGATATAGGGTATTCCAATGAATATGAGATCTCGCGGATCTCCAAGGAATGCCAGTTTTCAACACATACAAAATATCAACCAAAATATCATCAAGTGTATATTTTGTTCTGGGATGGTTTGATGTATATTTTTTATTTAGAACAGTGTCACGTAAAATAACATCTTTTATCAGGTCTGTGAATGAACCAAGTATTTTATATTGTGCCATAAATAACATATATAAAAAAGTAAATATATACCTAAACAAAACATTCCAATAACAGTAGATTTTATGTACATGTTCCAGCTTTGCCAAAAATTTGCCCTACACACTGTTCGAGACAGTACCCAACATCGATCCAATCTTTTTGTTTTTTCTTACATTTTCCGGGGGCAGGGTGGAGATGGACGCCACCAATTTTTGTACAGCGAGTAGGGGTTCATTTTTTTTAGGGGGCGGTTGGTACTTTGGTAAGAATCCAGTAGGAAGAATCGGAAACATACGCGAGACGTGAGTAACTTAGAGTAGGTTTCAAAGTACTAGCATTTAGACCCGTTTTCATGTATCTCCCTAATATACTAATCATGAATGATGCTTTTCCATTATATGTCACGGGAGTGAGTGTACATTTTTGACGAACAGCATTTGAGGCTGGTAACACAGAAAATCCCTGTTTTACACCATATCCAAGGCGACGGGTTGTGTCGGTGTATGGAGAAATATACCAGGACGCGTCACCCGAATGTTGTGTTAATCTCCATTTCTGCGTGTTAGCTTGTGTTAAACTTGCCGGGGCAACTGTGCCTGGCGCGGAGAATTGCACAGCCATGCCAGTATTTGCATTCACAATAGTCCACACGCCGTTAGTTAACATATTTCCCGATGCTGTTGCTGTTGTGGCGGCTGTTGTTGTGGCGGCTGTTCCTGTTGCTGCTGTTCTTGCTGGTGTTGTTCCTGTTGCTGCTGTTCTTGCTGGTGTTGTTCCTGTTGCTGCTGTTCTTGCTGCTGTTGTTGCGGCGGCTGTTGTTGCGGCGGCTGTTGTTGCGGCTGTTGTTGCGGCGGCTGTTGTTGCAGCGGCTGTTGTTGCAGCGGCTGTTGTTGCGGCGGCTGTTGCTGCTGTTGTTGCCGAAAATCCTTCATATTCGGCGTCGCTGGTTGCGACAAGCAATAATACAACAGTAAAAATTATTAAAATAATCCACATCATCGTTTCTATATATAGGGATTAAAATAATCTACATCATAATTTCTATATATAGAGGGTGTAATAACCCACATCATAGTTTCTATATATAGAGGGTGTAATAACCCACATCATAGTTTCTATATATAGAGGGTGTAATAACCCACATCATAGTTTCTATATATAGGGATTAAAATAATCTACATCATATACATAATAAACCTTTTTCGGGCATATACATTCTTTTTTTAATATGTTGTCATTTTCCAAAAATGCTTTGATATATATTCTTTTTAAAATCGTAAAAAGAACATATGGTGATTATAAACAGCCCTTATAAAAATTGAAAAAAAACGATATATTGATGTTTATATTAAACATTATTCACTATATATATCAACCTTTACCACATATCAGCTTTTTACTCGGCTTTTACGATCTGTTGCTTTTACGAGCAGATACTGCGAGTTGCTTCTGCTGCTGCCTGCTGCTGTTGTTCCTGGAATAGCATCCAGTATCAGCTAGCTAACTGGCAGCAGATACTGCGAGTTGCTTTTGATGCGACTGGCAGTTGTTATTGCTGCTGTTGTTGCTGCTGTTGTTGCTTTTGTTGATGTTGGCGCCGCTTTTTTTCCTGGTGCTGCTGTTGGTGCTGCTGTTGTTGCTGCTGTTCTTGCTGTTGCTGCTGTTCTTGCTGTTGCTGCTGCTGCCTGCTGCTGTTGTTGCTGCTGTTGTTGCTGTTCTTGCTGTTGTTGCCGCTTTTGTTCCTGCTGCAACAACAGCAGCTTTTGTTCCTGTTGCTGCTGTTGTTGCTGCTGCTGTTGTTGCTGCTGTTGTTGCTGCTGTTGTTGCTGCTTTTGTTGCTGTTCTTGCTGTTGTCGCCGCTTTTGTTCCTGCTGCAACAACAGCAGCTTTTGTTCCTGCTGCAACAACAGCAGCTTTTGTTCCTGTTGCTGCTGTTGTTGCTGCTGTTGTTGCTGCTGTTGTTGCTGCTTTTGTTGCTGTTCTTGCTGTTGTCGCCGCTTTTGTTCCTGCTGCTGTTGTTTCTGTTGCTGCTGTTCTGCTGTTGTCGCCGCTGTTGTTGCTGCTGTTGTTGCTGCTGTTGTTGCTTTTGTTGCTGTTGTTCCTGGAATAGCATCTATCAGCTGGCTAACTGGCTGCAGATACTGCGAGTTGCTTTTGATGCGACTGGCAGTTGTTATTGCTGCTGTTGTCGCTGCTGTTGTTCCTGTTGCTGTTCTTGCTGTTGTTGCTGTTGTCGCCGCTTTTTTTCCTGTTGCTGCTGTTGTTGCTGCTGTTCTTGCTGTTGTCGCCGCTGCGGTTGTTCCTGGAATAGCATCCAGTATCAGCTGTTGCTGTTGCTGTTGCAGCAGATACTGGATGCTTGCTTCTGTTGGCGCCGCTTTTGTTCCTGTTGCTGTTGTTGTGGCCGTTGCTTTTGTGGCTGCTGTGGCTGCTGTTGTTGCCGAAAATCCTTCATATTCGGCGTCGCTGGTTGCGACAAGCAATAATACAACAGTAAAAATTATTAAAATAATCCACATCATAGTTTCTATATATATAGGGATTAAAATAATCTACATCATATACATAATAAACCTTTTTCGGGCATATACATTCTTTTTTTAATATGTTGTCATTTTCCAAAAATGCTTGATATATATTCTTTTTAAA
>Ga0209443_1002494_pt1 | contig 10848 bp, 8 predicted proteins | sample LauGreBMM110DCMD_2_FD_187571 | JGI IMG/M metagenome (GOLD analysis project Ga0209443, IMG submission 187571) | Freshwater lake microbial communities from Lake Michigan, USA - Su13.BD.MM110.DCMD (SPAdes) (version 2) | ecosystem: Environmental > Aquatic > Freshwater > Lake | place: Lake Michigan... | reverse complement strand
TTTTACAATTTCAAAAATGTGTTTGTTAATATTAATTTACATACTATTTTCAACCTGTTCTTTGTCTTTTTGATTAAGGTTCTTCTTCTTTGCCTCCTATTCTTTGTCTTTTTGCTTGAGGTTGTTTTTTAGGGAATTTTATGTTTGGAATATCCTGTTTTTCAAATTTTCCATTATAATGATGAAGTTGCGTTCGTACCCTTGCCTCTTTTCTATCTATTGAATAATGTCTATGCAATCTATTTTTAGAGAGTTTTCTATATTTCTCGTTAAATTGTTTATAAACATAAACTATAAAATCTGGGTCATTCCAAAAATCTTCAACTATTGGCAGGGTACGACGTTCTGTGCCATTAAAAAGAAAAACGGGTATTTGAACACATTGATGGTGTACCGTAGGAGGGAAATTATTTACTAAAAGCTTAGACATCTTAGACATCTTAGGACTCTTAAAACTATACAGCTCAACTGCTCCAATTTTTTCAAAAAATTTATCGTAATTTTTTTTGTGATCGTTTCCCGAATATATTACAGCGTTTCGAACTGGGGCATTATGAAAGGCAGTTTTTGGTTTTTGATCAGGTAATGGTTTATAGCTTCTAAACAAGCGTCCTAAAAGATATATATCCATTAGGGATTCATAAGTTTGATTATATAACTCTTGGGGAGAGAGTGCCTCGATATCATCATACAGTTCATAAAGCTCGTTACGAACATTATCATCTTCTACGCGAAAAATTTGATTTTTAACCAGAATTTCAAAAAATTGCCAGTTATCAGACTTCTTGTCTCCCATCTTAACAATATATTTTTCTAGATAATCATCTATCCCCAGTTCAACTCGAATATCAATGGCGTGTATTCTTCCATTTGGAAATTCAAAACGACATTGCTTAAGAAATTGTGACCCCACTGTTAAACAATCTCTAAATTTATTTTCCAAACGATTCATTGCACCTTGGCTTAGCAAAGGTTTTTTAAGTGTATTAAACCCCCCATTACCATGGTAATCTATACCGTAATTGTCAGTCCGCGGTGCTTCAAAAAAGAAATCAACTACCAAATTTGGATTTGCAGGGTTGTCAGACATTGTTTCGGAGATTAAATCTTCAATTGACACAAATCCTTTAGCTTCCTGTTTACCAGAACATCCACTTCTAAGATGATGTACATCCCCAAAATTGTGGATAATGGTTGGCCAACCTTCTGGATTTGTGTATAGCCAACAAGAATAGGAAATCGGTCCATCAACCATCATCGATTCATTTATGTAACTCTCCATTTACTATTGTTTTTTTTTAAAAATTTTTTGTTACAGCTATCATACTCTTCTTTGTCTTTTTTATTAAGGTTCTTCTTCTTTGCCTCCTATTCTTTGTCTTTTTGCTTGAGGTTCTTCCGAACGCGGTATCTTAGGGTATTTTCTTATGGGAAGATTCTGCCCATAAAATAATGTTTGGGATGGACGCAACAATTTTACTTCTTTCTCCTCTTCCCTTTCAATCGCATAGTTTCTGCTTGAATCTTCTATTTGCTGCGTGTTCAAATTTTTAAACTTATCATATTCTGTTTCAATGGAAACAAAGTTTAAATTGTTAATATTACCGTATATAATGGAATTTTTACCAAAATCACTAACCATTGGCAGGTAAGAAATTTTCCGAGCACTTAAAAAAATGGGTATTTTAACACACTGTGCTAGTCCAACTTCCGGGCTTATATATGTACCATTAAAACTATACAATAGTGTTGCTCCAATTTTTCTAAAAAAAATATCGTATATGTTTTTGTGATGATCTCCCGAATATATTACAGCGTTCTGAACTGGGGCATTATGAAAGGCAGACTTTGGGTTTTGATCAATTAATGGTTCATAGCTTCTAAACAATCGCCCTAGAAGATAAATATCCATTAAGGGAGCATAAGAATTTTTTTGAAGTTCCTCCCGAGAAAGTGCTTTGATTTGGTAGAACATTTTAAAAAGTTTGTTTTGAATTTTCTTATCTACTACGTGATGAATTTGATTAGCAATTGTATATTTAAAACGTTTCCAGGTGTCGGACCGCTTGTCTTCTATTTCTGGCCAATCTTTAACTACCGGGCCTCCTGCAAATCCCAGGACTAATCGAATATCACTGGCGTGTATTCTCCCGGCTGGAAAATCTAGTCGACAATTTTTCATATCTGTTAAGCAAAGACACGGGGCAAATTCACGCTCCAGGCGGTTCAGTGCGCCTTGGTTTAGCATCTCCGATCGCGACTGTTTATAGATGGTTCGGTAACATTCATGCCGCGCATCTTCAAGAAAAAAATCAATTATTGATTTGTCTAAAGGTGTTCTATTATTTATATGAGCATGGTGCATTGTTCCAGCTATTAATTCTTCGATTGACATAAATGGGTCTTCGTTATTATTCATGGTAGAACATCCACTTCCATGTACATGTATATCCCCAAAATTGTGGATAAGCGTTGGCTCATCTTTTTTATTACGGTACACCCAACAAGAATATGAAACTGGTCCATCTACCCTCAATAAATTCAAGGCAAATTTGGCATTTTCATTTTGAGTCTGAACCATAGCCATTTATTTATGTTTGTTTTTTTATTGCATAAGTTTTGTTATGTTCTTTGTCTTTTGGCTGGAGGTTCTTCTTCTTGCGGCTTTTTAGGGTATTTTTGCCTTTTTTTTTGAAGTAATCGTTGGAATGGAAATCTCATTATAACTTTTCTCTCTTCTTTTTGAATCGCATAATTATTGTAGAGCAGTTCTTTCAGAGGGGTTCTTAAATTCCTATTAAATTCCTTATATGCTGATTTAATAGTTTCATTATTTTGAAAATCACTCACTATTGGCAGGCAAGGGCGATGCCAAGGATGCCTCACAAAGGCGGGAATTTGAACACATTGTGCTGGTCCCACCTCATCATTTATGTCTGGACTGCTAAAACTATACAGTAATTCTGCCCGGGTTCCAATTTTATTAAAAAAATTATCGTACACTCGCTTGTGTTTGTAACCCGAATATATTACAGCGTTCTGCACTGGGGCATTATTGAAGTCTGATTTTGTTAAATTAAAGTTTGAGGTCAAAAAAAAATCATTTAAGTTATATTCAAACATTGAAGTCAAAAAAAAATTTTTAAGGTCATATTCATACTCTGGCTTATAGCTTCTAAACAATCGTCCTAGGAGATAAATATCCATTAGAGGAGCATAAAATACTTTTTGAAACTCAACTTGAGAGAGTGCCTTAATTTTCTTGAACATTTCCAAAAGGTCTTTACGAACACTTGCATCCTTTACGCGATAAATTTGATTTTTAACTAGATTTCTAAAAGTAATCCAGGTGTCAGACTGCTTATCTTCTATTTCTGGCCAATTTCTAAATATAATGTCATCATTTATGTTTATAAATCCTGGAAATCCCAGGATTCTTCGAATATCACTGGCGTGTATTCTCCCGGACGGAAATGACTGTCGACACTCTCTCCTTTTTTGCTCACTTGTTAAACAAAGACAAGGACTAAATTCACTTTCCAGGCGGTTCAAAGCACCTAGATGTGACAGATCGTCAAAAAATCCATGATGGTTTTTGTAACAGTCATGCCGAATTCCTTCAAGAAAAAAATCAACCATCGCCAAACCATTACTATAGTGCATTGTTTCAGATATTAATTTTTCAATTGACACAAATCCGTTAGCTTCCTGTTTACCAGAACATCCACTTGTAAGATGATGTATATCCCCAAAATTGTGGATAATGGTTGGCCGACCTTCTGGATTTGTGTATAGCCAACAAGAATAGGAAATCGGTCCATCAACCATTATCGATTCCATTTACTATTGTTTTTTTTTCGCATAATTCGCACTATACTCTTCTTTGTCTTTTTGATTAAGGTTCTTCTTCTTTGCCTCCTATTCTTTGTCTTTTTGCTTGAGGTTCTTCCGAACGCGGTTTCCTAGGGTATTTTCGCTGTGGTAACGTCTGCCCTTGAAATAATGTTTGCTGTGGATTCCATCTAAACACCTTTTTTTTTTTCCGAATTTCCGCATAATCACGATAGAGGGTTTTCTTTTCAAAATCTTTATATTCATTGGCGATATCACCTGGATTTTTAAAATCTTCCACCATTGGCAGACGGTTATAAAAGAACAGACAATTAAAAATAGTGGGTATTTCAACACACTGTGCTTCAATATCATCATTTATTATAAATGGACTGTTAAAACTATACAGGTTTATTGCTTTAATTTTTTTAAAAAATTTATCGTATATGTTCTTGTGATTATCTCCCGAATATATTACAGCGTTCTTCACTGGGGAATTATTAAAGTCAGTCTTTGGTTTAGAATTGAATGGCGGGTCATATCTTCTAAACAAGCGTCCTAGGAGATAAATATCCATTAAATCACTATAAAAATTATCTTGTAGCTGCTCCTGAGACAATGCCTTAATACTATCGTACAGTTTCAAAAGGTGTTCACGAACATCTGCATCTTCTACACGATAAATTTGATTTTTAACTGTGCTTCTAAAAGCAATCCAGGTATCAGACTTCTTGTTTTCTATATTAGGAATAACGCGCTTGTTGTACCCCAAGACATCTCGAAGATCAATGGCGTGTATTCTCCCGTTTGGAAATTTTTTTCTACACTCTTCTATTTTATCCTCACTTAGGCAAAGACACGAGCTAAATTTATATTCTAGGCGATTTAATGCACCTCGGTGTAGAAGCTTCAACTCATTAATATAATAGTGACTGTAATTGTTATGCCTAACCCCTTCAAGAAATAAATCAATTACAGTCTCATTTTTTTTGGCATCGTCTATTGTGTTAGATATTAATTCTTCAATTGAAACAAATTCTTCAGAAATAAAGTTATTTTTACCAGAACATCCACTTCTAAGCAAATGTTCATCCCCAAAATTGTGGATAAGCGTTGGTCGACCACCATACATGTAAAGCCAACAAGAATAGGAAATTGGCCCATCAACCATTATTGATTCCATTTATTTATATTCGTTGTTTTTTTTTCTCACCATCGCCCTTATCAAATTCTCGTTTGCGTTTTGTCGTCATCGTATACTTTTTTTTGGGTATCATTGTGCGTGTAAACTCCCTCGGCAACGTCATACTGTGTACCGGGATGTCTTCAATTTTTATCGCATAGGTTGCATCAATATTTCTTGGTTTAAATTCTTGGTAATTGGTATGCGTAAAATCCTCATACAGTGGTAGGTAATATCGCCGATTATTAATCTTAAAAACAGGCACCCCTACACATTGAGGAAACGGCAACATCCTGGGATGTAGCAATTGTTGAGGAATTAATTGAAATTCATAGACACACAACGCTCCAATAGCTTTAAAAAACTCATCGTATTGCAGCTTGTGCCTCATTCCGGTGTAGAGTATAGCATTTTTTACGGCAGCATTGTTAAAGGCTGATTTTAAGTTACCCCCAATATTGTCATAGCTGCGAAAAAGACGACCAAGTAAGTATATGTCCATAATGGGATTATAACTATCCACTGTATCTTTTTTTAATTCAAAATTGCCTCTAATTGTTTGGTACATTTCCAACAGCTTACCACGAACATTCCCATTTTCTACGCGATAAATCTGATTTTTTACAAATGTTTTGAATCCTATCCAGTGCGCAGACTGCTTGTCTTCCATTTCTGGCCAGTCTTTCGATGGTGTGGAAAACCCCAAAACTCTTCGCAGGTCCACTGCATGAAATCTTCCGGCTGGGAAGTTTTCTCTACACTCTTGTTTTTTAAGCGCATTTGTTAAACAAAAACACGAGCTAAATTTAGCTGCAATTCGATTCATTGCGCCTTTGAGCTGCATGGCATATTTGGAATATGTTACAGAATTGTAACAGTCGCTTTGCTCTGTTTCAAAAAATAAATCAACAACTGTACCTCTTTCGTTTGCAATAGCTATTGTTTCTGAAATAAGTTCTTCAATGGATATTTTTGGCGCCATCGTATAGGAACATCCAGAATAGAGACGATGAATGTCTCCAAAATTGTGGATAATTGTTGCCAGATCATCTCGATTGGGGTCTCGGTATACCCAACAAGAATACGCAACTGGTCCATCTACAAACAATGATTCCATTTTTTGTTTTGTTTTTATTTTTAAAAAAATCTAATAATACATTTTATTAACCTAAAAATAAATTATGCACGCTGTCGCTACTTTTGACCCCTCGTCAATTATCAGCGGCTCCGTCTTTTTTTCCCAGCGAGCCCCCGACGCCCCCACACTCGTCTCCATACAACTCTGGGGACTTTTGCCAGGACACCACGCCATTCATATCCACAAATACGGAGACCCCACGCACGTCGGCAATCATTACAATCCATATGGTCGCCCGCACGGTAGTGAAGAACTGTATGGACGATGCCGCCACGTCGGGGACCTCTGCAACAACGTTTTGGCGAACTCCCGTGGAAAAGTAAATTATACCTACTACGACGACCTGGTGGAGCTTTTTGGAGAGCACAGCGTTGTTGGACGCAGTGTCGTGGTGCACGCGTGGCCAGACGACCTAGGCTACTACCGGGACGATCCTACCGCACTGGGCCGCGAGAGCAGACGCAGCGGGAATTCGGGCCCACCTATTGCCTGTGCAATTGTTGGATTGAGTCCAGGACCTTAAAATAATTTTTTGAAAAAAAAATAATAAATTGTTTTTAATGAGTTTTACATTTACTCCTGTATTTAATTCAAAAGATTTGGAACAATTCATGCAAGTTGTACTAACACCTCCCGACGTCGCCCTCATTGAAGCTCTCCCACAGCGCAGCGATGCCTGGCTTATCGCCAGAAAGCTCAGGCTTACTGCCTCGAATTTTGGTGCTGCTGTCGGCATCTCGGCATTCTGCTCCCCAGAAGACCTTTTACTGCAGCTTCTTTTTGGCGGCTTTACCGGCAACGAGGCAACTCGCTACGGCACCGAAAACGAACCCGTTGCTTGCGCCCAGTACATGCGTGATCTCTCCGCGATATTCGGCACAAATGCCTTTACTCACCAGGAGAGTGGCCTCACTGTTTCTACGCAGTGGCCCTGGTTAGGTGCTTCGCCGGACGGTATCATGCACTGCAGCAGCGCTACACTGCACAGCAATTCAATTCCCGTAAGAAATCAGCCCCCTGGAAAGGATTGCGCGCTAATGGGCCTGGAGAGCACTACCTTTTCCGAAACCGATGGCCCATTGACCGTCTCGGCCGTCACTTGGCCCAACCAGGCGCATCGGTTTCTTCTGGAGATCAAGTGTCCGTTCAGAAAGAGGATTTACTCATCCATCCCGGACTACTACTTTGCCCAGATACAGGGCTCTATGCAAATTCTCGATCTACCCTACTGTCATTTTTACGTATGGACTCCATATGGGTCTTCGCTCGAATGCTTCCCTAGAAACGATCAGTACTGGACCGAGTTTCTGTTTCCCAGACTGCGTTTGTTTTACTTTAACCGCTTTCTTCCGCTTGCTTTCTTGCAGCAACGTGGGTTGCTCTTTGGGTGTAATAAACCAGCAGGATTTAAACACACAGGCCTTTCTTTGATGCCTCAGGGCTGCTCACCCCAGTACGTTCAGTTTGTGTATGATTTTTTTTCAATAAAAAATTTGTAATAGAATAATTATTAATAATTACTCAAGGTCGTAAAATTTAAGCTTCATCAAATCAATCGCTAGCGCAACAGGATTTGCATCGTTCTGCGAAACAACGGTAAGTAAATGTCCTTGGCTGATATCACAGGAAAGCACAAATTCAATCGCATTGTTAAAAAAATAAAACGGATTGCTTGCCGACACTATTTCCTTATTTTCTCCAATCTTTACAATCATGTGGTAGTATTTTCTAGGCATCGTGTACTGCACAACATGCACAATCGCATAGTAAAATTCGCCAAAGCGTGCCGCATTCGATGATCCCCGCGCGTGTGCAAAAAATTTAGGCGTTTTTTGCAAGGTTTCAATTTGAAATTTGCCGTTTTGAAATTTCCCAGTTTCAAAGGGATGCCATCGATAGATATAGGTGTCACCGTCGAAATGCACCCAATTCTTTTCACAGGATGCTCCAGCTGGCGATTCAATCAAACATACATCCAATAGAAGACCATCCACAGCGTCATATTTTCCCGACACCTGTTGGATTGAACCACTGTATTCCATCGAAGCGCCGGTAAACACTTCTCCCACAAGCCGCAAATCCTCAATACCTGTGATTGTATTGTTGTGTAAACAACAAGGTATTGTTGGTTTCCAGTCACGTTCCATTTCCATTCCGGAAGACTCATCCAGGTCAAAGCTTCTGGAGGCCGTGTGCATTACATTGCGTGTGTCAACCGAGTCTCCACGAACGTCATAGCTTCCGTCCGGACGAATACGGTAGTTTACGTAGCGCACATTTAAGCAGTAATTGTCTGTCGCCTTTTGATCCGTAAAGGAAACAGATGAAGCCACGTAGTTGCCCCTATCTTCAAATTTTAATTCCTTACGCCACAAAAATTCAATTGGATGCACATAGTGTTGTAGATTTGAATAGGCCTGGTCATCGTGCTTGTTGCAGTACTCAATCAGGTCCCGCAGGTTTTCTTCCCGCTGCAAAGGCTGCACATAGTAATTTAAAATTGTTTTTTCATACAAAAGACCTTTTGCATAGAGCGAGGTATCTAAAAAAAGCTTGTCGTGGGGCAACCCCCCCATTTTACCCTGCCGCATGTAGTGCCAAGCCTTGTGGTGCTGCGAACGTTCCCGGAAAATCTGCGCAAGAAAGCACAGGTTTTCGGCCCGTTCGCAATCAACGACACTGGCTCGCTGGCCCCAGTATTCCATGCGGGGATAGTCCTCCAACTCACGATAGAGTCGGCTTATCTGGTAACAGCTGTACCAGATCTCCTGAAACCAACCACCGGCACGTACCCTTTGACGGTAGAGCGCAATGGCTTCGGGAAGGCGCTTAAGGTTTTGCAGAGTCTGGGCTAAATAAAACATATAACGGACATTGCCTGGTTCCTCGAGAAGACCTTTTGAGAGAAGCCGTTCGTCCCGCTGAAATTTATCACCCTTACATCCTCCGTCCCCGACATCCTCAATGTAGAAGGCACGCGTTGTCTTTGTCTCATAGCCATCCCAGTATTCGTGGGTCACTCCGGTACATCGCCAGGATTTGGATAGCTGTAGGAAGCGAACATTGCGGTAGACAAGGGGTCCGGAACGCTGCTCGATCTGGTAACCCGGGTCGTTGAATGAAGCCTTTTCGATTTCAATTGAATCCGTTGGTAGAGCGTTTACAAAGAGCATGTCGGCATCGAGCACAAGGGCATATGTTTTTTCCCTGGGCCATTGGAGTTCGTCGCAGAATTCACAGCACAGCTCAAAGGATATGGTGCGGTTTTTACCAAAATTTTCAAATTCCCGATTATTCGATGAATCGTAAACCCGAATGGGAATTTCTGTGTTGGCTTTACAAGCATTAACCTTCTCCAGAGTAGAGTCATCTGACCCGGTGTCATAGAGCAAAATGGCATCAATTGTGGTGGAAGCAACAGCTCTTTCTATACAACGTGTAATTATTTTTTCTTCGTTGCGTACCATTAACACTAAAATAAAACGAGTCATTTTTTAATATGCATGTACTGTTTTATTTAGTGTACATTTTAAACGCATTGTTTTAATTTTCTTAAAAAACTATTAAATATATAAATAAATTATGTTTGGTCTTCTAAAAAAAGATTTATCTTTAAGTGCAATATATTCGGACAGGTACATTCCTTACAATCCCAATGGTTCAACAGGCCCTACTGGTGCCGCTGGTACCGCAGTAAATACAGGAGCAACTGGCAATACTGGAGCAACCGGCAATACTGGACCAACTGGTCAAGATGGTAGTGCAACGTTTACCGGTGCAACTGGAAGTACGGGATCAACTGGATCAACTGGGCCAACTGGTAGTACTGGAACACAAGGTGCTCCTGGAAATACAGTAAATTCATTTCCCTACAAACTAAATACAACAACAACCATTCCCCCACCTGCTTCGGGGTTTATAATTAGTAGTAATTTATTTAACGCGTCAAATAGTAATTTATTTATTAATAGCGATACCCAAGATAATGTAGATATTAGAGCAATTTATTTATTGCAGGCCAATATAGGTAGTCTGATTGTTATTCAGGCTAGAGACGATAGTTCTATTTCAATTACCTACTCTTTAAATAATATTGTTGATAATATTACTTATGTTACATATGGTTTGCAATACATTGCAAATATTGGAACTTTTATTAATAATATTGATGCTATTATTTTTATTTCATTTAAGGGTGATATAGGCCCTACAGGTCCAACTGGACCAACTGGACCTACTGGATCAACTGGACCTACTGGACCAACTGGACCCACTGGAAATACTGGACCCACTGGAAATACTGGACCAACTGGAAATACTGGACCCACTGGAAATACTGGACCAACTGGAAACACTGGACCCACTGGACCATCTGGACCCACTGGAAATACTGGTGCTACCTCAACGGTTACAGGTCCAACTGGAGACACGGGAAATACTGGACCAACTGGATCAACTGGACCAACTGGACCCACTGGAAATACTGGACCTACTGGATCCACTGGAAATACTGGTGCTACATCTACAGTTACTGGTCCAACTGGAAACACTGGACCATCTGGACCAACTGGACCCACTGGAAATACTGGTGCTACCTCAACGGTTACAGGTCCAACTGGAGACACGGGAAATACTGGACCAACTGGATCAACTGGACCAACTGGACCCACTGGAAATACTGGACCCACTGGAAATA
>Ga0209443_1002493_pt1 | contig 10849 bp, 11 predicted proteins | sample LauGreBMM110DCMD_2_FD_187571 | JGI IMG/M metagenome (GOLD analysis project Ga0209443, IMG submission 187571) | Freshwater lake microbial communities from Lake Michigan, USA - Su13.BD.MM110.DCMD (SPAdes) (version 2) | ecosystem: Environmental > Aquatic > Freshwater > Lake | place: Lake Michigan... | reverse complement strand
ATGGTCATGTTCGATAAATAATGCGCGCATAATTACAGTTTACAAGCAACCTTGATATTTAACTAATACTTAATTTTGTAATTTTCTAGGCACAAACTTAATTCCTTTATACTTATAAAAAGCTTCCATTATCTCTTCAGAGATCTGTTCAGCTCTTGCCTCAGTTAATCGCTTGCCATCAACAATTACTACCTCTTGATCTAAATCAATATCTTTAATTACTGGATTTCCATTACCAATTATCTGTTTTTCACCAGAGACGATCCATGTAGTCATCTTTTTCCTCTCCTCTCTTCTCAATTGGCATTGCATGTATAACGTATTGGTAGTTAATAAAATCAATGGCAATTATCTCAATTTTTTGATCTAAATTTCCACTACCAGACCAGGCAAGTTTATCCATTTTCTCTCTTGATTCTCCAATTTTAGTGCCAGGTTTTGACTCGATAATTTTTATTACCTCCACTCTGCTTACATTATGTTTAGCTGCAGAGTTTGCAAATTGATATTCCATTGGCGAATAATCGCCAAAAATTAATAATTAAATCTTAAAGTTATTTATTTTGTGGATAAGTTATAAATTGTTACGCAGAGTAATTAAGTCTTACAAATAATTACAAAGTTGAGCCGTAGAGCCTAGAGAGATTAAACTCATGATGTCCACCAAGCTCAGCCTTTGTTAACTGGCCATTGGCAACATCCATAATTAATTTATAGATTAACTCACCATTTTCTTCCAGAGTTTGGGTGCCATCGGCAATTGTGCCGGAGTTTAAATCGATAATATCTGGGATAGCAGTTGCCATCTCAGTATTTGTTGCCACCTTTATTGTTGGCATAACGGCGCTGCCTGTAGGTGTGCCACGACCGGTGGTAAAGACTGTGATATTTACATTTGCTGCGCCAAAACCGGTTAACTGTTCAATGTCATGACCTGGTGTATCCATAAAGTAAAGGCCAGCTTTACTTGGCGCTATTGCATACTCAAGTACCCCTGTAAATTGAGCATTACCCGCTTTTTTAGCAGCTCCTAAAGATTTCTCCTCAAGTGTTGAAAGACCGCCCTCAATATTTCCTCTAGATGGTTGGGCGCCTCTGATATCAATTCCTTCATAATTAATACTTGCTTCATACCTTGCCACCACATCAATAATTTGTTGTCCTACTGCAGCTGTTATCGCCCGCTTTGCAAGCAGGTGCTCTGCTCCTAATATCTCCATAGTCTCACCAAGGATTGATGTGCCACCTTGTGCTACTAATTCATCACTTGCAACTCCGAGTGCTGGGTTTGCGGTAATTCCAGAGTAGGCGTCCGACCCGCCACACTCAAGACCTAAGACCATGGCAGAGAAGGGGGCTGCAACTCTTTGCTCACTCTTTGCCTCAGTAAGTAATGTGTTAGCGCGATCAATCGCCATCTGCCTTAACCTATCAATTGATTTAGCCTCACTAAGTGAAACTTCAATTAACTTAGTTTTGCCATAACTTTTAGCAAGATTTATTACCTCATCCTCAGCCGGTGTTCCAAGACGCAGGAAGATAGTGGCGTAGATATTTGGGTTTGTCGCATTTCCAGCTAGTGAGTGAATAATTCTCTGGTGATCTTTTTCAACTACCTGTGACCAATCATGGCTAACTGCAACTGCGCCTTTACTATCTTTTTCAACATCACGGGCAGCAGCGGATAACATCTGGTGCAGCGGCAGAATCAATACATGGTTTCTAAAGCCCCATCGCCCATCTGCTCTTTTATATCCGGTAAGTGACATCTAGACACTCCTTACCGAGCGTGGGGCGACAATCTCACCAATGCCAGAAACTTCAGATCTTGTTTTCTGCCCATTTGCTACCTTATTTATTAATTCAATTATCTCTTCAACACTTGAACCTTGTGCTAAATCAAACTCACTCGCTAATGCCATATGCAGGGGAGAGGCGGCGGCAATATTAATTACTGGAATTAGTGGAAAACCAGTTGGTGGTTGATTCTCATCTGGAAAGGAGATAACTACTTGAGCTTTGGCGCTCATTAGCTTTGAAAGATTATGTTCACTTACTGCGTGCTCACTCTCAACTACAACCTCAAAACCTGCTGCAGTTAGGCCAGTTTTAAGGGCAGATAAGTGGGGAGTATCTCTACTTAAATCAAGGCCAACTATTAACTTATCTAATCTTGCCTTCTCACTCTTAAAGTTATCCCGTAATTGCTTAGCCTGTCTTACCCCTGATTCATATGTGCCAGAGGCCCCACCTGATTCTTGGATAACTAATAATCTAGATAACTCTCGGTTAATCTTTGGTAGCAACTCAGGGCCTTGAATAGTCTCACAGCCGAGTGATACCACCAGAACAGATTGCACATTTGGATGATTGGCAAGATCAATAAAGAAGTTATCGACCCCTGGCACATCAATACCAATAATTCCGCAACCATTTTGGTGGGCAAAGGTAATAGCACCAACCTCATTAGCAATCTTTCTACTTACATGGGTTGAACAAACAACTGATGGCAAGATCAATTGGTGATCACGGACTCCAACACCGCGCCCCTTATGGGAGAAACCGGTAATACTCATTAGTTGGCCTCAGTTGATAATCGATCACCTAAAACATTGTGGGTGTGAACATGCTCGCCAACTGAAATATCTTTGGTGGCATGTCCCATCCGCTCACCATATTTAATTATTCCCTCACCCTTTTTAACCGGCTTAGATGCCACCTTATGACCACGGGGGATTTGTTGGGTAGTAGTTAACTTTAAATTATCTTGATCAACAACAGTATGCGCCGGCATATCCTCAAGGCAGATTGCAATATTATCTGCCAGATTTAAAACTAATACCTTACGCATGGCGTTAAGATTACTACGATCTGTAGTTTGCTGTCAGGGTGAGAAACTCTTGCCAATTTCGCTCTAGATGATCTTTTTCATTATCAGATGGGTTAAATGTCTCACCGTGTGAGATCTTTATCTTTGCTAGACCACCTGCTAAATCACCATCACTACTTAATTGATCTGCTGCTAATGCCAGCATCGCTGCTCCGATATCACTGCCACTCTTACTTAAAGTAATTACTGGCCTGCCTAAAACAGTTGCTCTAATCTGGCTTAATAAGGCAGATTTGCCGCCGCCTCCTGCGGTAAAGATTGCATCTGAGATATCAGCGCCAGCTTTGGCAAGTAACTCATATGAGTACCTTTCAGTAAATGCAATCGCTTCTAAGATTGCTCGAAAAGCTTCAATATCATTTTTTACTTTTCCTGAAATCATATTTTTCATATCGGGTGCTAAAAATGGAAAGCGCTCACCAACACCTGGCAGGGGATAGGTAACAACATTTGCCACACCAAAATCTGCTGCTTTTTGATTCCAATTATCAATATCAGGTGCAAATTGTTTATAGGAGATGCCGCCAATATTTGATGCCCCACCTGCTAGGTATCTGTTTTTTGGCAGAAGGTGTGAGTAAAAGCTTTCACCTTTTATACTCTTCTTGCTTACCGCTTTAATCACCATGGTAGTTCCAAGAGATGTAACAGAGCCGGAGGATCCTCCTGCTGATATTTGTGCGGTGCAGCCATCGGTCATACCGGCATAGATTGGTATTTGATTAATTCCTAATTGCGTACTTATCTCACTACTAATTGTTGCAAGCTTTGTGCCAGGTAAAACTAATCTTGGTAGGGCCAAATTTAAACTCTTAGCCTTTGTTAATACCTGATCGGTAAATGTAAGAGTGGTGAAATCTAAGCCGATCTTTAAGCTATGGCTACTATCAGTTGGTATTTCAGAGAGTGGTTTACCTGAGAGCTGTGCAATTACAAACTCTGGGGTATTAGCTAATAGATATGGCCCGCTTTGATTTGCCTCAGCAATTATCCTCTCAGCTCTGCCTAATATTGAAGCTGCTCTGCCATCGTTATACATCGCAGCCTGCGCGATCGGCCTACCTTTGGAATCTGTGATTACAAATGTGCCACTAGTTGCTGAGATACAAAGTGCTTTAGGGATTAAAGATTGCGCCTTACATTTTGCTACCAAATCCGTTAATACCTTACTTACGCCAGCTATCCAGCTTGCTGGGTCCTGAGTTAATCGCTTATCCGCACCTCCTATAACTGGTGCTAACTTTTCACTACTTGATCCATATAAATTACCCTCAGTATCTATGGCGATTGCTCTAACATTTTCAGTGGCAATATCAATGCCAATAAATACCTGCTTACTCATAGCGCAGCTATAAGCGCAGGCAGATTACTTAGATCATTAACAGTTATATCTGCTTGCTTTAGATCATCATCTGTTGGATCAGGATTTGCCTCACCCCGCCTTACCCAAACTGTCTTCATCCCTAATTTTTTAGCAGGTATTACATCGGTATCGATTCGATTACCGATATGGATTGCTTTAGCAGGATCTACCGCTAACTCTTTAATTGCTAACTCAAAGATTTTAATATCAGGCTTTTCAATGCCAACAAGTGCTGAGATACCTAGGAAATCAATTAACTCAAATAGGTGATCTGATTTTAATGAGTTAACACTTGAGGCCGGCTGATTTGCCACAATCCCAATCTTGGCGCCGGTATCTTTCATAGCGGTAATACAATCTTTAGCATCTTTATATAGATCATTTGGAGTAAAGATCCAGTTATCAGTTGCAATCTGCATTAACTCACTCTTTTTTTCCAGTGAGCCTAAAAACTTTTCACACAACTTGCTACGAAGTGAGCCTGATTGAGATTTTAAATGAGCGTTATAAACCTGATCAAACTCATCTTGGGTAACACCATTTGATAATTTATTTAATGCGATAAATACTGCCCGTTTGAAAACATCATCGGAGTAGATAACACCGCCGATATCAAAGGTTACTGCCGCAGGATGCATTAGCTCTTTTTTTACTCCGATAACATCTTGCGGCGCAAGATCTCATCCGGCCTAAATGCAATCGCCTGCGCAGCTTTTTTAGGAATAAAATTAATTCCCCCGCTACTTAAAGCGCCAACTCTTATCTTGGCAGCTTTAACTGCAATCTGAGTAGTTGATAAAGCCTCACTGCTTACTGATCCAAATGTACAAAGACCATGGTTTCCTAAAATAATTTGGCCAGGAGATCTGCCATATTTATCTTGATACTTCTCAACTCCTTGATAAACACCTAAGCCAAGAGATAGACCAGGGGAGGCGTAAGGTAGAAATAGTGGAACTGGTCCGCAGACGACTGCTTCATCTGGAAAAACTGTGCCGCTGTAATGTTTTGCCGCATCTTTGCTGGCAGCAAGTGCAACAACTGGTGTTGGGTGAGTATGAAGTGACCAGGTTGCACCCATTAGATGAAAGGCAACTACATGGACCATGGTTTCAATACTTGCTTTGCGCACCTTGCCATTTGGGGTAACAGACTCTTTTAAGATCGCATCAAAGGCTTTATCTAACTTATCAGTTACACCTTTCTTATCTGCATCAATTAAAATCTGCGCGCACCGATCTAAATTTAAATAAACCCAATCATCCTCGGTGGCATTTCCCATCACCACACCACTTGCCTTAACTAAGAAGCGGTTTGTGCCTGGCTCAAGAACTGCGATATTTCCCTCAGCCACAATTGTTAGATCAGCCTCTGGAGCACCTGTGATCTTGGCTAACTGCGTTAGTTGAGTTACTAAATTACTCATCTCATATCCTCCAAAGTTAACCTCTCATAACGAGTGCGAACTTGCGCAATTGTATTTGAGTTTGCATCTTTGCTGGGATTATATTTTTTAAGACCAAGATTGCTCACCTCAATCAACGCCCGCGCTGAAATCGTATCTGTTAAATGCGGCTGCTTGCCCAGGGCAATCGCCTGCACCATCGCATTTCCCATTGCAGTTGCTTCAACTGGACCTGCAATTACCTGCCGATTTGAGATATCAGCGGTTAATTGACACAGGTGCTCATTTTGAGAGCCGCCACCAACAATATGAATCGCTGGCATTGGCAGATTACTGCAAGCAGATAATGTCTCACAGGTTTTGGCGTATTGCAGTGCTAAGGATGCAAAAACAGTTTGCGCTAATTGTCCTGGCGTAGTTGGAATAGGTTGGCTAGTGTTTTTGGCAAATCTTTGAATCCGCTCAATCATTCCACCTGCGTGAATAAAGATTGAGGCATCAACATAGATTAATGTGGCAAAGGGATCAGCTTCCTTAGCTGCAAGCTCTACAAGTTGGGCGTATGTGTAATCCTCACCATTTTCCTTAAGATTTTTCCTTACCTCTTGAATTAACCACAATCCCATAATGTTTCTTAGCAATCTAATACTTCGGTTATAGCCACCCTCATTTGTTAATCGCTGATTCATTGTTATCTCATTAACAACTGGCTTGGTTAGTTCAACTCCCATTAATGACCAGGTGCCACTTGAGATATAGGCACTGCCTGGTGAGAGCAGGGGTGTAGCAAAGACCGCACTTGCGGTGTCATGGCTAGCAGTTGCAATACAGGTGATTGCGCCAATCCCAGTTTTATCTTGAATCTCTTTTTTTAATACCCCACGAATTGTGCCGGGATTTTCTACCTTGCCAAAGATTTCAATTGGAATTCCTAAATCCTTTGCAAGCTCTGCCGCCCAGCGATCTTTTGGCACATCATATAAACCAGAGGTTGATGCGATGGTGTACTCAGTACCAATTACTCCAGTTAAGGCATATAAAACTAGATCTGGCATAAATAGTAGGTGTTTTGCTTTTTCAAACTCATCTGGGCTTTGTTGAGCAATTGCTAGTAATTGATAGATTGAGTTAACCTCAAGTAATTGGCAACCACTCTCATTATGTAATCTATCTTTACCAACTAACTCAAATGCTTTAGCTAACATGCCATCGGTGCGATGATCCCGGTGGCTAACTGGTAACTCAATAATCTCGCCATCTTTATCTATTAAGCCAAAATCTAATCCCCAGGTATCAACCGCTAATCCTTCATAGGAACCAGTTGCACTTGCCTTTGTCAGCGCAGTAATTACCTCATCTATTATCTTTGGAAAATCCCAACACCTTCTATCTCTAGAATCCATTTTTACTGGGGTTTGAAATCTATAAATCTCTTGGGTAGTAATTTCTTTATCAATACTTACCGCCATCAATCTGCCAGATTCAGCCCCCATATCCAGGGCGAGATAGCGCTTCACACCCGACACTCTTCCCCAAGTTGATACCGATCGTCTAGTTGGACTCTGTCTCAAAATTGAAGATAGGTGAACCTTCGTTACCTTTTTGTTACGCCAAATAAGCAGTTGATGCCCCAGATTGCCTAGCCGAAGGCTCATTCTGGCGATAGGGTCAGCGTCAGAATTGAATAGGAAAGTTACTCCCAACTAGAACGGAGCGGTAAGTGGCAAATAAAGGTGAACTGCTTCTAGAGATGAATAAAGTAGCAAAGCGTTTTGGTGGCGCAATTGCACTTAAGGGAACAGATTTAAAGATTAGAGCAGGTGAGATTCACGCACTCCTTGGTGAAAATGGCGCCGGTAAGTCAACAATGTTAAAGATATTAGCTGGTGTGCATGATAATGATGGTGGCACAATTAAATTAGGATCAAAGGATTTTCTCACCGGCTCACCGCAACAATCAATCGCCCAAGGTATTGCAGTTATCTACCAGGAGCCATCTTTATTTTTAGATCTATCCCTGGCTGAGAATGTTTTTATTGGCCGCCAACCTAAGAAGGGTGCGGTAATTGATTGGAAGTTTGCCCAAACTGAATCAGCTAGATTATTTAAAGAGTTAGGTGTTGAGTTAGATCCAAAGCGACAAGCACGTGGTCTTTCAATTGCAGATCAACAGGTAGTTGAAATTGCAAAGGCACTTTCCATGAATGCAAATATTATTTTGATGGATGAACCTACGGCAGCTCTTTCTGCCTCAGAGGTTGAGCGGTTGATGACTGTTATGAAATCACTAAAGGCAGCGAATAAGGCGGTTATCTTTGTAAGCCATCGCCTAGATGAGGTCTTTGCAATCTCTGACTACATCACAGTTATGCGAGATGGCGCCACAGTTAGTGAGAATCCAGTTGGAGATACCAATCTACAAAAGGTTATTAAAGATATGGTGGGAAGAGAGTTAACCGATCTATTTCCTAAGACAGAGCACAAGATTGGTGAGGTAGTACTTGAGGTTAATGATCTAACCAACCCTGCCTACTTTAGAAATATCTCATTTAAGGTTAAAAAGGGTGAGATTGTCGCTCTTGCTGGTTTAGTTGGCAGTGGACGATCTGAGGTTGCCCGGGCAATCTTTGGAATTGATAAGTATGAGAGTGGAGCTGTAAAGGTTAAGGGTGAGATTTTACCTGCTGGATCTCCGGTGCTTGCAATGAAGCGAAAGATTGCCTTTATTCCTGAGGATAGGCGCCAGCAAGGTTTATTTATGGTGGCAGGTGTTAACCGCAATATCTCAATGGAGTCCTTTGATTCTCTAACTGATCGTGGCTTAATTAACTTTAAAAAAGAGAAATCCTTAACAGATATTTGGCGAGATAAGTTAAGTATTAAGTTTGTTAACCAAGCAGATCCAGTTGATCGCCTATCTGGTGGTAATCAACAAAAGACAGTACTGGCAAAGTGGCTGGCAACCGATCCTGATCTATTAATTGTTGATGAGCCAACCCGCGGAATTGATGTGGCAACAAAGGCTGAGGTACACCGCTTAGTTGATAAGGCAGCAGGTGAGGGTAAAGCTGTTTTAATGATCTCATCTGAACTTCCAGAGGTTTTAGGAATGGCAGATCGAATTATCGTAATGCGTGAAGGCCGTCAGGTTGCAGAGTTATCAAGGGCAGAGGCAACACAGGAGAAGATAATTGCAGCAGCAACTACTGGAAAGAAGAGTGCTTAATATGAATTTTCTTCGTAGATTAAAGCCCTCTAGCCGTGAGGCCAGCTTGGCACTTATTTTAATAGTTGCAGTTGGCGGTACTGGGCTTATTAACCCAAGATTTTTAACTGGTGATGGCACCAGGGATCTTTTTACCTCAACCTCAGTAGTGGCACTACTTGCAATTGGTATCGCACCAATTGTAATTATGCGCCATATTGATCTTTCAATCTCATCTACCGTTGGACTTACCGCCTGGGTAGTTGCTGATTTTTGCGCAAAGAATCCAGATTTTACCTGGGTGCAATGTTTCATCATCGGCCCAGTAATTGGTATTGCAGTTGGAATTTTAAATGGCTTATTAGTTGCCGGCCTTCGCCTACCATCGCTGGTAGTAACACTTGGAACTTTATATATTGTGCGCGGAGTTGTTTATGTAGTCTCAAACTCAGTTGATTACAACGCACAGGAGATGCCACCTAGCTTGCTTGATTTAGGCCAGAAGGTCTTCTTTGGCGTAATGCCACTTACCTTCTTATTAGTAATTATTGCCATGTTACTTATGGGCTTCTTTATGAAGTACACAAAGGCTGGCCGGGATGCCTATGCAATTGGCTCTAATCCACCAGCAGCTGATCTTGTTGGTATTAAGGTTTTCCGTCGCACCTTCCTAGCCTTTGTTTTCTCAGGCTTTATGGCAGGTCTTGCCGGTGTCTTTTACCTAATGCGCTTTGCTCAAGTTGACTCCACCGCTTTCTATGGCCAGGAGTTAGCTGTTGTTGCAGCGGTTGTAATTGGTGGCGTAACAATTATGGGTGGCTCTGGAACTGTAGTTGGCGCAGTAATTGGAGCTCTTTTAGTGCAGACAATTCAAGGCGGCCTGGCCGCCCTTGGTGTGGATGCATTCTGGAAGGCAGCGGTAAATGGTTTACTTCTTATTATTGCAATCTACGCCGATCGAGTACTTGCGGTTCGAAGTGAGAAAAGTTTATTGGCGCAACGAATAAAAGAGAGGGTATAACTGTGTCTAAATTCTTAAAACTTAGCGCACTACCAAGAAGTTGGGATACTGCAATTCTTGGGCTGCTGGCAATGGTATTAATACTTGCCTCAACCACCACAGAGGGCTTTTTAACCTCACTTAATTTCTCATATATCTTCTCAAATACCAGTGAGATCACCATCATGGCCTTTGCTATGACATTTTTAATTATTACCGGTGAGATCGATCTTTCAATCGCATCAATCTTGGCATTGGGCTCTTCAATGCTTGGTTGGAGTTATCAAAAAGGTGCACCTATCTGGCTGGCAATAATTATTTGCCTAGTTGTTGGCACAGTTTGTGGATTTATTAATGGCTTTCTTGTAACCAAGGTAGGACTAGGTTCACTTGCAGTAACTATTGGAACACTTGCGCTATACCGCGGTATTGCTAATGGAATTTTAGGTGAGAACACCGTAAATGAGTTCCCAGAGGCTTACACCTCATTTGGCTTTGATACCTTTGGCACCAGTTTTATGCCAAAGACCATGCCATTAATTATTTTCTTTGGCTTACTCTTTGGCTTCCTATTACACCGCACACCATTTGGTCGCCGTACTCTTGCAATTGGGCAAAGCCCAGAGGCGGCGCGCTTTGCTGGTATTAACGTAGTTCGCCACAAGATTATTGTCTTCACCTTCACCGGCTTTATGTCAGGTGTTGCCGGTGTTATCTATACCTTCCGCTTCTCAACTGCCCAAGCAGATAATGGTGTTGGACTTGAGCTACTTGTTATCTCTGCCATCTTGTTAGGTGGAGTATCAATATTTGGTGGGGTTGGAACTATGTGGGGAGTAGTCGCTGGTGTATTACTTGCTGGCTCAGTTGAATCTTGGTTAACACTTCGTGAGATCAACGCCCAATGGCGAACAATTGTTACCGGTATCTTGCTCTTAATCTCTGTTGCAGCCCCTGTATTGGTGGCGAAAGGTAAGGAACGAAGA
>Ga0209443_1002492_pt1 | contig 10850 bp, 12 predicted proteins | sample LauGreBMM110DCMD_2_FD_187571 | JGI IMG/M metagenome (GOLD analysis project Ga0209443, IMG submission 187571) | Freshwater lake microbial communities from Lake Michigan, USA - Su13.BD.MM110.DCMD (SPAdes) (version 2) | ecosystem: Environmental > Aquatic > Freshwater > Lake | place: Lake Michigan... | reverse complement strand
AAAACCTTTTTCCTTTATAAATATTAATTGTGGAATTTCATTCATATTTTTTAAAAATGCACTAAGACTTGATAAAAAAGTTTCCCAATATGTGTATCTTATGGTTACCCCATTTGAACCAGTTCCTAATTGTGCATTGTTTAAAAAGAAAAAAGATTTTTCACACTTTATGGCATACGCTATGGTTGTAAATATTTGAAACAATTGATTACCTAATCCTCCACATAATTTACACGATATCATTTTATATAATATATTCAAACTTATTTAATATATTATACTTATTATTGTTTAAAATTCAAGAAAAAAGTATTAATTTATAATGATACTTATTATGTTCTATCTATAATTTTATTTCTTCTCATATATCCTCCATCTTCATCAATTCGTTTCTGATTTAATGGTTGAACCACATCCCATTGAAATGCTGTTGAAAAATTTTTACCTTGGGGGTTAGGGTCTTTTAGTATAAACTCGTTTAATTTGGGCACATTAAAGATAATTTTTTTGTTATCGCAATACATTTTTAATCTAGATGATTGTATTTTATTACTTATTATGTGAAGTTCTTTTATTGTATGTGTCATATTTTCTAGATTATTTATTATAATATCTTCAATATTTAGTGGTAAATCTAAATAATATAATTTTACTATTTTTAAAGACGGAAAATTTTTAAGTTGCATACATAAATATTCTAACAGAAGCGGTTCTCTTTGATTACTCTTGAGAGTAGAATTAATATTCAATTCGTATAATGAATGTATAATAAAGGTTTCAAGTGTTTTATTATTCATTTCTCCATATCTATCACACATCATTTTAAAATTATCTGCTTTACTACTTCGATTATTTGGGCAAAATACACCATAATTAAATAAATTCCAGTTATTAATAACTAACACTTGTAAATTATAAAATTGATTTATATATGAAAACTCGTGTGGTTCACTATCAAGTAAAATAACATTTGTTCCTAAATATCTATTTGTGCTATTATAAAAAGGTAATTTATTTAGGTCTCGTCCAAACATTGGTTCTTCAAATACATTTATCAGTTTAATGGCATTCATACATATTTCAAGGTTATCTGTAATTATAGTTGTATCTATACAACTCCAAGTATTAGTATGTTGTAGCGCATTTAAATTCTCGGTTGTAACATGTTGTTGTGTTGTTAGTTTATGTATTTCTCTGTCAAATTTATTATTTATATTTTGTATATTGGATACATTATCTGTCAGTATTTTTATTTTTTCTGAAATTTCATTATTCAAATTTTGTTGACTTTTATTTCCAAGCTTACTATGAGTATTTATCAGTATTATATCATTTTGTATATTTAATAATATATCATCGGTTAATGATTGCTTGGTATTTATTTTCTCATTTATGGTTTTAATGTCATAACAACCCGACAAATTATTGTCATCTATGTTCTTATCCAATCCATCTATGTTCTTATCCAATCCATCTATTTTCTCATCCAATCCATCTATTTTTTTATTTAATTTATCTATTTTCTCATCCAAATAATCTATATTCTCATCCAATCCATCTATTTTCTCATATAATCCACAGACATCTACATCTGTGTTCTTATCCAATCCATCTATTTTCTCATCCAGTTCAGATACATTATTATTTAACGCAACAAGTTTTTCATTTGTAGTTTCTTGTTGTTTTGTCAACGTATTTATTTGTTCTTCAATATTTTTGCTCTCGTTCATACATATTTCAAGCTTATCCATAATTACGGATATTTTTTCTTTAGTTAGTAACATCACCTTTTGTAATGTTGTAAAAGTATTTTCAAGTTTATTATCATAAACACTTATACAATGATTTAACTTACTGCTCATTTGTTCTGATAATTTTGTGGTATTATTATTTATTTCTTGAAAACGATATTCGTATAATTTATCTATTAATTCATAAGTTCTTGAATTTTCTGTTTCTAATCTTGAAATTTTATCATCCAGTTTTTGAATTTGTGTGTTATGTGTGATATTTTGTTCGTCTAATTTGAGTTGAAACCTATTTTCAAACTCTTCGAATTTATCATTTAACGTGTCTTTTTTATAAAAGTTCATCATATTTTAGTTATAATATTTTATCTTATAATATCTTATAACATCTTATAACATTTCAATTTTTTTATTAACTACGTAGTTTATTAAAAATCATCTGTAAATGCGAAATCCTCATTGCTTTGTGTTTTATCGGCAAGAGCATAAGCGTCATTTTGACGCTCGAAGAAGTTACATTTATTTTCAAGACTAATCAGTTCCATAAAATCAAAAGGATTTGTCACATTATAAATCTTTTTGTATCCCAATTGAACAGATAAACGATCGGCAACAAATTTTATATATTGCGTCATCAATTGACTATTCATCCCAATTAATCTACACGGCAATGCTTCACAAATAAATTCTATTTCTATTTCAACTGCTTCCTTAATAATGTCATGAATCCGATTTTTATCCATTTTTTTAATTAATTTTGAATATAATAATATCGCAAATTCACAATGAAGCGCTTCATCTCGTGAAATAAGTTCATTACTAAATGTTAGTCCCGGCATTAATCCACGCTTTTTCAACCAAAATATACTACAAAACGCACCAGAAAAAAAGATACCTTCTACACAAGCAAATGCTACCAAACGTGTCGCAAAACTTGACCTATTATCATGTATCCATTTTTGCGCCCAATCAGATTTCTTTTTTATACAAGGATAATTTGATATTGCATTAAATAATTTACTTTTTTCGTCCTTATCTTTTATATATGTTTCAATTAAATTGCTATATGTATTACTATGAATATTTTCCATTGCTATTTGAAAACCATAAAATGCTCTTGCCTCTGATACTTGGACATCGCTCATAAATCTTTGAGCCAAATTCTCCAAAACAATGCCATCAGACGCCGCAAAAAATGCCAAAATCATAGAAATAAAATATTGTTCATCTTTATCAAGAGCATCCCAATACGATAAATCTTTAGATAAATCTATTTCTTCTGGTCTCCAAAAACAATCTACTTGTTTTTGATACATACTCCATATATCTTCATATTTAATTGGAAACATCACAAATCTATTCTCGTCTGGAGTTAATAATGGTTCTAAATTGTTCTTTGACATCCTAAATTATATATACAATAGATTTTAAATTTGTTTTTTATATATTTTAATTAAAATTTAATAACTTATTAAAATAAAAGAATGATTATAACATTAGCTGAAAGAGATTTATATTTATTACAAATTGAAACTGAAATTAACAATAAAAAGAAGTTGTTACTTAAAAAAAAAAAGGATTTAGATAAAAAACAAAATCTTAATCATTTTTTAACTGGAGTTACAAAAGACTATGCCAAATATTATAATTATATTCTTAATGAAAAACAACAACAATATAAAATGCTTTTATTGCTTAAGGAATATTTAAACGATTTAATTAAAACAGAAGATTTAGTAGATGAACAACGTAGAACAGCAAAACACGACCAACAAAATATTGTAAAAGAAATTGACAAAGTTAAGAGCGAATTAGATGATTTAATAAAATAAATACCTATATAATATATATATATATATAAATGGAGGAAGCATTTAACACCCTTGGCAGAACAGTTGATAGTATTGCTACCAAAATAACTACTGGTAAACAGGCGGCAGCACTGTATAAGAGCAAGATAATGACCGAACTTCAAAAACTTATGGAAAGAATAGAACAGTTAAAAATAGACGCCGCAAATTCTCCTGTACCTCAGTTACGACAAGAATTACAAGATTCGCGACAAAATTTAGCAGCAAAAACAGCAGAGCTTGTGGCATCAAACTCTAACCTAGACGAACTAAATTCGAAAATAAGTGAATTGACTGCTCAACTTCAATCAAAAGAAAATGAGATTAATGCAGCAAATAGAGAGTTGGAAAATTTAACAAACTTACAAAATGAAAATGCTGCGTCACAAGAGGACAATAATCGACAAGACGCGGCATTAGCAGAACTCCAAGCACAAATGCAAACTCTAAGAACTGAAAAGGTAGAGTTAGATCAAAAATTACTTGCTTCTCAACAAGAACTTGGAAATTTTGTTCAACGTATTGGCGAGATTAATACAAGATTGGCGGGAGAAATTGATAAAATTAATACTATACTTGATGAGTTTGGTGATGGGAGTGATGTAAGTGACCAAATTGAAGCTATCGGAACAAATCTTCAAGCAATTATAAATGTCAATCCAGTTACAACGGGTGGAAGACGCAAAACAAAAAAAATGCGCGGTGGTTATTTGTATAGTAAAAAATCAAATAGTTCTTCTATATCAAGTTATAATTCTAAATCTAAATCTAAATCTAAATCTAAATCTAGATCTAAAAAAAATAAAATTTAAAAATTATTATTTTTAATATCGCTTAACATTCCTTTTAATCCAGGTAAATTTTTATATAAACTTATTAAATTCATACTAAATTCTCTTGTTGATAAATTTAATAAATTACATCTTTGCTTTATTATATTTTTTCGTTCTTGAAACACCTTTTTCCATTTTTTTTGAATTATACGTAACCAAAATGTTTTTAAAATGGCGATTGCTTCTTGTGTTGGAAGAATTATATATTCTCCTATTTCAGGTTTAATATAATTCGGGTGTTTAATTATATTACGATAATTTCTTATTGTTGGATGATTTTTAGAATAAAGACTATTAAACTGATTTGAATAATGTTCTCGTAACCATTTAATTTCATCATTCAAATTTACAAATATATTATTATTATATTCATCTTCTGAATCCGTATCATAATCAGTATCATATTCTTCGTATTCATCTAAATAACTATATGATATTCCAGTTTTAGTATCAAATCTATCATATACTAAATAATGTGTTTCGATATTTGGGGCACTATCTTCTGTTTTACCATGTCTACCCGGATAATGTAGTTCGCATAACATTAAATAATGTTTTTTATTAATTGCATTATTATTATACATTTATTTATTAAATAATTATATTTATATTATTTTTATTCAATTTTTTTTAAAACATTATATATATAATATGAGTTTTCTAAAGGAATGTTCAAAATTATTAACTAATAAATACTTTTTATATTTTATAGTATTTTTAGCTTCAACAAATGTATTAGGTTATATAGTTACTAACAAAATAAATGCTATTATATTTTTTATATTAGTAAGTTTATTAACATATCAATTTAGTAAAAATATGGCAGTAATATTATTAGTAGCTATAATTGCAACTAATTTTTTAATGGTTAATAAAAGAATGCGTGAAGGTTTAGAAGGCATTGCTACAAGTGATGATACAAGTAATTCAACAAATACAACTCCTAATCTTACTCAAAATGCTTTAAATAAAATTACAAATATAGATCCTGTAATTGCTAATGCTATTCCTATTGTTAAAAATGACCAAACAAATAGCCCACCACTAGACCCTAACAATAATGATTTAAATAAAACAAGTATAGAAAAAAGTGCTCCAATGGGCGTAGGTTCTAATATGTCTAAAAAACAAAGTTCCAAAACATCACAACATCTTGGACCAAGATTAGATTATGCTAAAACAATTGAAGAGTCATATCAAAACTTAGACCAATTATTAGGAAGTGATTCTATTCAACAACTAACAAATGATACTCAAAAACTTATGTCACAACAACAAAATTTATTTAATACTATGCAACAAATGGCACCTATGATAGAAGGCGCTAAGAATATGTTAGGAGGATTTGATATAAAAAGTTTAACGAATTCTTTAAATAAAGTAAGCGATATAACTGGTACAACAAAATAATATTAATATATTTTAGAAGTATAATATATTAATGAAAAAGTGTCCTCCTGGTGTTATATGTGTAGAAAATGTATCGTTTTGTTTACTTTGTATAATTTTGTTAGTTATAGTCTTTTTTATTTACATGAATTTTAAAAATAATACTAATAATACTAATAATACTAATAATACTAATAATACTAATAATACTAATAATACTAATAATATTATTAAAAGAGATAGATTGTTTAGTAATTTTTTACCAAGTTGGCCATATAGTAATATTCAAAAAGATGTATTATTAAATCCTTATGATGCTCCATATAAAGATGAACGGTATTTTGTTCAAAATATTCCTTTAAATGCCGTTCCAATTAATGTTTCAACTAATGTAGGAGCAGTTGATACAACATATCGTCAAATGGGTATAATAACTCCATTAAATGGCGCATCAAAAGATAATATATTACCACTTATGGGACGCCCATTATTTACTAACAGAGATAAATGGCAATATTATACTATATCAAATCAGCATAATAATGTAAAATTACCTATTTCATTTAAAGGTCGTAGTGCTTTAAATGATTATGGTGTAGATAAAATATATAATGGAGATACTATTTATGTTGAAGGATATAATGACGCTTTTAAAGTAACCGTTTATGAAAATGATACAATTAAGTATTTGCCTTTTATATAATATTTTCTATTTATAATTTAAATAGAAAATATTACTTGTATTATATGCATTATACGGCATTTAAAGCAGGAGAAGCATTTTCACAAGTGTATAGAATTCCAAATGGTTTAGTTGTTGATATAGGGGGGCGAAATGTAAATGGTTCTTTACGTTCTTTTTTTGAAACAAAAGGTATGACTTTTGTATGTGTTGATATGGAAGCAGACGCATCAGTTGATATAGTTATACATCCAGGTGAAAAATTACCATTTGAAGATAGTTCTGTTGATTTAATAGTATCTACATCTTGTTTTGAACACGACCCTTGTTTTTGGTTAACATTTAAAGAAATGACTAGAATTATAAAACCATCTGGTTATATTTATGTAAATGCTCCTACATCAGGTATGTATCATCAATATCCAGGAGACAATTGGCGGTTTTACTCCGACGCAGGGCAAGCATTAGCATACTGGTCTGGTATAAAAATGTCAACAGAAAATATTTATCCTGTAAAAGTTATTGAAACATTTAATATTCAAGGGGAAGAAGCATGGAATGATTTTGTATGTGTTTGGAAAAGGGTAAATGTTGAAGATATTGAAAAAAAAATAATTGTTAGTTCTGAAATAATAAATAATATTGGTATATTAGAACAGAGCATAAATAATTACGGATTGAAAACACGAAAAAAATGTTAAATGTTATTTATCGGCGATTTACACCCTTGAAGATTTAAAATAGATAAAAGGTGAAAATACATTTTATTTGGCGTTTTATAATTTGAATTTATTATTTAAATATTAAATAATAAATAAATAAATGACCAATATTGAAACTTACATAAATAATTTAGAAGAAAATACACACACTAATCCTATTTATGAAATAATAAACAGCAATGATTTTTTTATTATAAATAAAAAACTAAAAATATTACATACATTTTGTCATTTATATTATTGTTTAAAATTTAAACACAATTTAGGGATTTATTATGGAAAAAAATAAGAGAAGCCAAAATTATTCAAAATTATCATCCTAGTTATTTAAAACAATTATTAACAGATGAAAATAAAAATGTAGATATAAACATGGTTTTAAATAGTTGGGTATAAAATGTATACATATCTTTATAAAATTTAGAAAGTTATAATAAAGATATACTGAATAAAATTAATTCCTTAATATAATATAAATGAGTTGTCCAACAGCTACAGCACCAATAGATATAAGCATGTCAAAAATTACTGGTAATTGTGATTTAAAATGTTCTTATAGTTTTAATTATAATAATAGTTCTTGTTTAGCTACAAATCGAGGTAATTATATATCAATTTCATATGATAAATCTTCATCGCCCCCAGTATTATATAATACATTACAATTTGATGTTAAAGAAATAAGATTATATATTCCTTCATTGCATTCATATAATGATTTAAAAAAAGATGGGGAATTAATTATTATTCATACGTCTAATACAGGAGCTATACCTTTGTTAGTTTGTATTCCAATGCAAAGTAATAATACATCTAGTACAAGTGCTTTATTTTTTAATAAAATAATTGATACGGTTGCTTCTAATGCTCCTTCTGAAGATGAAGCCACTAATGTTAATATTCCAAATTTTAATTTAAATTTATTAGTTCCAAAAAACCCTTTTTTTTCATATTCAGCTACAGAACCATATCAACCTTGTAGTGAAAAAGTTGATTATATAGTATTTGGATTATCATTAGATATAACGTCAGATGCTTTAAAAAAACTACAATCAATAATACAAAGTAATCCATATGATATTAAAACTGGTCCTAATTTATTTTATAATGAAAAAGGTTCAACTAGTAGAGGTAGAGGTAGAGGGGATGGAGATATATATATTGATTGTCAGCCAGTAGGTTCATCAGATGAATCTACAGAAATAATAACTAATTTGGATAATAATATGGATAATAATTCAGGAGATTGGTTAAATAATCCTTTAGTTAAGTTATTATTAGGTTCATTATTGTTTATAACAATATTATTTGTTATAAAGTATTTATTAAATATGTTAAAACCAGCAACAAAAGGGGGATCCAAAAATTATTTTACAAGTTTACAAAATACTTAAAGGGGCCGCATCATGTGTATCATCTAATATTGGTCTAAATGGAGGCTTTACATATTCAGTATTAAATTTTTTAGTTGTCATATTTTTAACAACTTCTTGCTCTAAAGTATAAGCAAATTGATTTGTAGGAGTAAAATGAGACCATTTTTTGGTTTCTGTTGGGTAATATTCTTCTAAACCAGCCATTCCTGTTTTAACTGAAGAACTTTTTATCAATTGATACGCTACTAACAAAGCTAAAATACCTAAAATTGGATTTGAATATGCAAATAACATTAAAGTAACTATAACTACTACTATTTTTCCTATTGTTGAATCTACTATTGTAGCTGCTTCTTTGGGCATTTTATATCCCATTACTAAATATAAAATAAATAGTGAGGCAAGAACAAGTTCTGGCATATGTTTTTTTGTAAATAAATCTTTCAACGAATCCATTTTATATATTATATACTTTTAAAAAAACTTACGAATAATATTTAAAGAAACAATCTAAAAATATTATTCTAAATATTGTTAGTTAATATGAACCATAAAATTAATAACACATACATTACTTGTTTTACAAATATAACTTTACAAAATACATACTTAGGAAATAAAGGATATACTATACTTAAATCTGAACTTTCTATTAAACAACAACTTTCATTAAAAGAAATGCTTATTGTTAAACCATTTGTTCCTGGTTCGCCTGTTCAAATTCAAAAATCATTTTTTGCTTATCGAGAATCTGAAAAAAAAATCTATGTTCCGCGCTATTTTGGAGAAGAATTATTTGGACCTGCTAAAAATATTAAAATTACAGAAGGAAATGATATTAATTTAGAATTTAAAGGAACTTTAAGAGAAACTCAAATACCTGTTGTAAATAAATATTTAGATCACATTAAAAATGGTGGAGGAGGATTACTTGAATTACCGTGTGGATTCGGAAAAACATCAATAGGTCTTAACTTGGTAAGTCGTCTCAATAAAAAAACATTAGTAATAGTTCATAAAGAATTTCTTATGAATCAATGGATTGAACGCATTGAACAGTTCTTACCTAACGCTAGAATTGGCAAAATCCAAGGACAAATTATTGATATTGACGGAAAAGATATCGTTCTTGCCATGTTACAAAGTTTATCAATGAAAGATTATCCGAGTACCTTATTTGATAGTTTTGGGTTCACTATTATTGATGAAGTTCATCATATTTCTTCTGAGGTATTCTCTTGTGCGCTATTTAAACTAGTTACTAAATATATGTTAGGATTAAGTGCTACTATGAATCGTAAAGATGGAACCACAAAGGTATTTAAAATGTTTTTAGGCGAAGTTGTGTATAAACAGGAAAGAAGCAAAGATGAAATTGTAATTATTAGAGGAATCGCATATCAGACAACGGATGAAGAATTTAATAAATTAGAATTAGATTTTAGAGGACAAACTGCCGCATCTAAAATGCTAAGTAAGATTTGTAATTATAATTATAGATCAGAATTTATTCTTAAAGTTTTAAAAGATATGCTTGCCGAAAATCCTAAACAACAGATTATGATGATAGCATCATATAAAAATATTTTATCTTACATGTTTGATGCTATTAAACATCATAATATTTGTACTGTAGGATATTATATTGGAGGAATGAAAGAAGTTGCATTAAAAGAAACTGAAACAAAACAAGTTGTACTTGCTACTTATAGTATGGCTAGTGAAGGATTAGATATTAAATCGTTAACAACCCTTTTTATGATTACACCAATGACAAATATTGAACAATCTGTTGGAAGAATATTACGAGAAAAACATGAATTTGCACCTATAGTTGTTGATATAATTGATAGTCATAATAATTTTCAAAGACAATGGTTAAAAAGAAAAAGTTTTTATAAAAAACAAAATTATAAAATTATACAAACAAATAGTTTAAATTATCACTCTGATGCGTCTAAATGGAAAGTAGTATATGAACCAACTAATTATAACCCTAGAAAAAGTAAAGAACCAAAAAAAGAAATATTGCAACCAAGCAGTCGTAGTTCATCTGATAAAAGTATAGCAGAAGATACCAATTCAGAAGAAGAGGATGAATCTGAATGCCCTAACGAAGATACTAAATCGGGAGTTTGTTTATTATCAATTAAAAAAACACATAAAAATTAACAATTTTGTATTGAAATCATTTATCGTAATAAAATAATATATAATGCTTTATATATTATTTACTTAATAAAAGGAACC
>Ga0209443_1002487_pt1 | contig 10863 bp, 9 predicted proteins | sample LauGreBMM110DCMD_2_FD_187571 | JGI IMG/M metagenome (GOLD analysis project Ga0209443, IMG submission 187571) | Freshwater lake microbial communities from Lake Michigan, USA - Su13.BD.MM110.DCMD (SPAdes) (version 2) | ecosystem: Environmental > Aquatic > Freshwater > Lake | place: Lake Michigan... | reverse complement strand
CGCTTGTCCATGCAGTCATCCCCGGTCTGTGCATCACCTCGGGCAGCGATACCGTGAAACGGCTCAACACCATCATGGTCGAACAGCGCCGCCTTAAGGGGCAGGACGTGACGCAAATGCTGACCGTCGACTGGGTCATCTGACGCTGCCTGAATCTCCGGTTCAATTCGCTACGCGCGCTGACGGCATCCGCTTGGCCTTTCGGCACGTGCTCGGGCGCCGGCCTACATTGGTTTTTCTGCCGGGGTACAAATCCGATATGCAGGGCGGCAAGGCGCAGGCGTTGGCAGCTTGGGCGGCAGACCAAGGCGTGGGCATGTTGCGGTTGGACTATTCGGGCTGCGGCGAAAGTGAAGGTGCCCTCGAAGACGGCACGCTCGATAGCTGGCGTGACGATGTGCTGACGGTGATTGCGCAAGCGGGCATTGGCCCGTTGATCTTGATTGGCTCGTCAATGGGCGGGTGGCTTATGCTGTTAGTGGCCGAAGCACTTGGCAAACAAGTCACCGCGATGATTGGCATCGCCGCCGCCCCCGATTTTACCGACTGGGATTTCGACGCAGCCGACCGCGCGACCATCGCCGCCACTGGCCGCATCGAACGTCCAAGCGATTACGGCTATGAACCCATGGTCATCACGCAAGGTTTTTGGCAATCGGGACAACGCAACTTGCGGCTGACCCGCCTGGTCGAAATCGACTGCCCCGTGCGGTTAATCCACGGACAATGCGACCCCGACGTGCCGTGGGAAACGTCTATAAAGCTGGCACAGCAACTTCGTTCATCCGATGTGCAGACGATATTGTTAAAAGACGGCGATCACCGGCTTTCCCGCGATCAGGATATTGCCCTGCTGATCGACACGGTGGCAAAGCTGCCCTGCTGAATTTTTTCGGAGCTTTTATGTCAAAATTTCTGCCGATATTGCTGCTCTGCGCGGTGCCCGCCATCGCGCAGCCTTTGCCGACATTGGACGAGGTCCAGTTTCAAGAATGCCTGAAGCTTGCAAGCAAAGACCCCGCATCTGCGGTTTCGGATGCAAGCCTATGGGCGCAGAAAAAGGGCGGCTATCTGGCGCGGGCCTGCCATGGTTTTGCGCTCGCAACGGATTTCAAATTTGATCTTGCCGTCCCGATATTGACCGAGGCGGCAACACTGGCGCAGGAAAAGGGTGATCCGCGTGCCGCGCGCTTTTGGGCGCAGGCGGGTAACGCCGCGATTGCTGCGGGCCAGCCAGACGTGGCCGTGGACGCACTGGCAAAGGCGCTTGCTTCCAAAAGCCTGAACAATGCGGAACGTGCCGACAGCGAGGTCGACCGTGCCCGCGCGTTGGTAGCATTGGGCAAAAGCGCCGAGGGCGAAGCCGCCTTGGCGACCGCACGGCAGTTGGCGCCCGAAAATGGATCTGCGTGGTTGCTATCGGCGACCTTGGCTCGGCGATTGAACAAGCTGCCCGATGCGTTGACATATATTCAAACGTCCGCCGCGTTACGTCCGCGCGATCCCGCAGTTGCACTGGAAGCTGGCAATATAGCCATTGTCGCAGGCGACGACGCAAATGCACGCAAGCAATGGGAGCAGACGATTGCGATTGCGCCAGATAGCCGGCAGGCCGTGTCCGCTAAGGCGCAGATCGCGGCGTTAGCGGCTGCAACGGCCACCCCAGAGACTGAGCCGCAATCCAGATAAGCTGTGTTTGGCGTTCGGGAAGGCAGGCACCTCTTGCGCGGTTAGCGGTCAAGGTTCATGGCTATGTCGGGAACACCGCGCTTTTGTGAATGGAATGAAAATGCCCACCAGCTATCTCCACACGATGATCCGTGTAACTGATCCTGATGCCACGGTCGCTTTTTTCAAGCTGATCGGGCTGGAGGAAGTCCGGCGCTTTGACAGTGAGGCGGGGCGCTTTACGCTGATCTTCCTTGCGGCGCTCGGCCAAACGAATGTTGCCGAGGTGGAACTGACGCATAACTGGGCGCCTGCCGACGGCAGCGCGCCTGAGATATATGACGGCGGACGGAATTTCGGCCATTTGGCCTATCGCGTGGATGACATTTACGCGACGTGCCAGCGGTTGATGGATGCAGGCGTTACTATCAACCGGCCGCCACGCGACGGTCATATGGCGTTTGTCCGTACGCCCGACGGCATTTCGATTGAGTTGCTGCAAGACGGCAATCTCGCGCCTGCCGAGCCTTGGGCCAGCATGCCCAATATAGGCGCATGGTAAACATGCTTGAGATCGTGCGGGTTCCGGTGCTGTCTGACAATTATGTCTGGTTGGTCCATGAAGCGCAAAGCGGGGAAACCTTGGTGGTCGATCCGGCCGTTGCCGCGCCCGTTCTGGCTGCGGCCGAGGCACGGGGGTGGACGATAACGCAGATTTGGAACACGCATTGGCACCCTGATCATGTTGGTGGCAATGCTGAGATTAAGGCCGCGACGGGATGCATCATCACGGGGCCTGCGGCAGAAGCCGAGCGGATACCTACGCTGGATGTGCACGTGCGTGGCGGGGATGTAGTGCAACTGGGCGACGTGCGGGCAACCGTCATCGACGTGCCCGCGCATACCGCAGGACATATTGCGTATCATTTCGCCACCGAGCACGCTGCCTTTGTTGGCGACACATTGTTCGCGATGGGCTGTGGCCGGCTGTTTGAGGGCACCGCTGCGCAGATGTATGACAATATGCGCAAGCTGGAGGCTTTGGGCGATGACACTGCGATCTACTGTGCGCATGAATATACGCTCAGCAATGCCCGCTTTGCGGTGACGGTGGAGCCGGACAATGCCGATCTGACGCGTCGCTTTGCTGACGTGGTCGCTGCGCGCGAACGCGGAGAAGCGACGGTTCCGACCACAATTGCTTTAGAGCGGGCTACCAACCCGTTCATGCGCGCCACCTCGGTCGAGGAATTGGCGGCACGCCGGGCGGCAAAGGATGCTGCCTGACGCTCCGCAGTCAATGGAAATCGCGTGACTTGGGCATGATGCGGACGTCGCGCGGATGGCCATGGCGGGGATAGACAGGCTGGGCAAATTCGTCTGACCGGCTGAGCGGGACGTTAACGTCATGATCATGCGACAGTCGTTCAAGCTCATGCGAGCGGTCCGCGATATGTGTCGCCATGAGGTGCACCACGCCTTCTTTGCTGCGTTGCACCTCCCCTTCGATCACCATTAACCGCGATGCCATAACGGCGCGCCGTTGCCGTTCGAACAGCCGCGACCACAGTAACGCATTGGTGACTCCGGTTTCATCCTCGATGGTAATGAAAATGGCATTACCTTTCCCCGGCCGTTGCCGCGTCAGTACAACGCCAGCGGTTTTAACCCGCGCACCATGTTTCGCCGCATCGGTCTGCGCGCAGGTCAATATGCCCTCGGCCGCAAACATGTCGCGCAGAAACTCCATCGGGTGTCCCTTCAACGAAATCCGCGTCATTTGGTAATCCGCCGCAACATGTTCGCTGACGGGCATCACCGGCAGGGCTATTTCTGGTTCCTGTGCCAATTCGCGCGCATCGGCGGCCGCGAATAGGGGCAGCTCATCCGATGGCGTGCGCCGCGCTTCCCACCCGCCCGCACGCCGGTCAAGATTAAGCGAGCGCAAGGCATCGGCATCCGCCAGCAAATGCAAGGCGCGCGCTGGCAATTTGGCCTTGCGTGCCAACTCTTCCAGCGAAGTAAAGGGTCGTGCGGCCGCAATCGCCAACGCCCAATCCTTGTGAAACCCACCGATTTGCCGGAGACCAAGCCGCAAGGCACCCGCCTCGATTTCATTATCCCAAGCGCTGAAATTCACATCAATCGCGCGGACATCAACCTGATGATTGCGCGCATCCTGTACAAGCTGCGCTGGCGCATAAAAACCCATAGGCTGCGAATTCAACAATGCAGCCGTAAAAATCGCTGGATGATGGCATTTCAGCCATGATGATATGTAGACCAGATGGGCAAAGGCCTGCGCATGGCTTTCGGGAAAGCCATAGCTGCCAAAGCCCTCAATCTGCTTGTAGCAGCGCTCGGCAAAATCCTGCTGATAGCCGCGCTGCACCATGCCGTTGATCATCTTGTCCTTATATTCCGGCATAGTGCCTGAATTGCGGAAGGTTGCCATCGCGCGGCGTAGGCCATTGGCCTCGTCCGGTGTAAATGCGGCGGCGACCATCGCCAGCTTCATCGCCTGTTCCTGAAACAAGGGGACGCCACATGTGCGGTACAAGATATCGTGCAGTTCATTGGGATCATGCGGCGGTGCGGGTGAGGGATATTCGACCTTCTCCTCGCCATTGCGTCGGCGCAGATAGGGGTGGACCATGTCGCCTTCAATCGGGCCGGGGCGCACGATGGCGATCTGGATGACAAGGTCGTAAAACGTCTTGGGCTTCAGGCGCGGTAGCATGTTAATTTGCGCGCGGCTTTCGACCTGAAAGGTGCCAATGCTGTCGCCTTTTTGCAGCATCGCGTAGACCGCCGGGTTTTCGGTCGGAACACTGTCCAAGCTATAATTTCCGCCGCCTGTCTGCCGCAGCATTTCAAAGCTTTTGCGAATGCAGGTCAACATACCCAATGCCAATATATCGACTTTCAACAGGTTCAGCGCGTCGATATCGTCCTTGTCCCATTCAATGAAGGTCCGGTCCGCCATTGCGCCATTGTGGATCGGCACGGTTTCATCAAGCCGGTTTTCGGTGAGGACATAGCCGCCGACATGCTGCGACAAATGGCGTGGAAAATCGAGCAACTGGCCGACAAAGGCATGCAGCCTGGCGATGTGCGGGTTGTCTGGGTCAAACCCCGCCTCAATCAACCGCGCCTCGGGCAAGTCGCGGCCAAAGCTGCCCCAGACGGTGCCCGCCAGACGCGCGGTGACATCTTCGGTTAGGCCAATGGCCTTGCCGACTTCGCGCACGGTGCTGCGCGGGCGATAGTGGATGACCGTGGCGGCAATGCCTGCGCGGTGCCGCTTAAACCGGCGATAGACATATTGCATCACCTCTTCGCGCCGTTCATGTTCGAAATCGACGTCGATATCGGGTGGCTCATCGCGCTCTTCGGATAGAAAGCGCGAGAACAATAAATTGTTGGCCACAGGGTCAACCGATGTGATGCCCAATAAGTAGCAAATCACCGAATTGGCGGCGGAGCCACGGCCCTGACATAAGATCGGCGGGTCTTGCGATCGCGCAAAATGGACGATGTCATGCACCGTCAGGAAATAGCAGGCGTAATTTTTCTGGCGCACCAGCGTGAATTCTTCGTCCAGCGCGCGGACCCATTTGGGGGGCAGGCCATCGGGGTGGCGCCGTTCGGCTTCGCTACGCACAAGATGTTCCAGCCAGTCCTGCGGCGCCCACCCGCTGGGTACCGGCTCATTGGGATATTCATATTTCAACTGGCTCAGGTCAAATTGGATCTGGTTTAGGAACTTCTGGCTTTCCGCAATCGCTTCGGGCGCGTGGGCGAACAGCCGTGCCATTTCGGCGGGTGATTTGAGATAGCGTTCGGCGTTGACCTCCAGCCGGGTGCCTGCCTGATCCACCGAAACGCCCAAGCGGATAGCGGTCAGGACATCATGCAGTGGCCGCGCCGTTACATCGGCATAGAGTGCATCATTGACCGCAAGGATAGGCACATCGCATTGCTTGGCGCGCGCGCGGTGCTCCTCAAGCCTGCGTCTGTCCTTGCCTTGGCCATGCATACAGATGCCAAGCCAGACCCTATCCGGCGCAAGCTTTTTTAGCCTGCGCAATATGTCGTCCAAACATGTGGGCGTGGCTTCCACCAAGCGCAATTTCTCGCCGCCATCGGCATGGTTATATTCCACTGGGTTTTTGTGGGGGTTGGTCTCTTCGGCGGTCGACTGCGGCAATATGATCAGCAGCAAGTCCTCCAGATATCCGGCTAGATCATCGAAGCGCAATATGCACCCGCCCTTGTTGGAACGCATATTGCCGACCGTCAGCAACCGCGTCAGCCGACCCCATCCTTTCCGGTTTTTTGGATAGGCGACAATATCAGGCGTACCATCCGCAAAGACCAAGCGGCTACCCGTGACCAGCCGAAAGGCAGGGGGAAGCGCATTTTCGGCCTTCGCTTTTTTGACCGCGACCCAAGCACGCACCACGCCGGCAACGCTGTTCCGGTCGGCTATGCCAATGGCGCTCAGGCCAAGTGCGGCGGCATGCAACACCATATCGGCGGGATGTGATGCCCCGCGTAAGAAAGAGTAATTGGTTGCCGCAACCAGTTCCGCATAAGCAGGGATATACGTCATGCGAACAGCCCGTGCAGATACCAGATCGGCGCATCGGTTTCGGAATATAGGCCATGGCGGAACAACCAGAAGCGCCGCCCCTCGCTGTCCTCCACGCGGTAATAATCGCGCGTTGGCCCGCCTTTGCCCTGTTCATGCCCCGCCTTGCGCCGCCACCATTCGGCGGCAATGCGTTCGGGGCCTTCATAAGCGACAATATGATGCAGGCTTTTGCGCCAGCGGAATTGGCGTGGCGGGCCATCGGGGATAGAGGCTAGCGCCTCAATACGCTGCGGTGTTTCAAACAGGCGGAAGGGCCGCATGGGCGGTTCCGCTTCGGCGGGCTTTGGCCACTGCTGTTGCGGCTGGCCGGATTGCGCGGCGCATTCAACCACGGCGCGTTCGGGAATGTGGCTGTTGCGTTCTTCAAAATAGCGCACGCGGTCACGGCCCAGCCGTACGCTCAATCGGTCAATCAATGCCTCGGTTTGCGCGGACCTGTCGACCTTTGCCTCCAACCCCGCCTGTGAAGGCAGTAAAATATCCGCCGTCGGCACCGTCAATTGAATGAGATCATAGCCAAATCCGGGGTCAAGCGGGTCAGACAGGGCATCAATGCGTTCGCGGATTAACCGCATTAACAAGGCGGAGTCTCGCGTTGGCGCGCCTGTGTCGACGGCCAGTCGGGCGATATGGCCATCGCTTCGAAACAGGCTGACCTCAAACCGGCGGCCACCTTGGCTGCGGTCATTCAGTTGCGCGGCGGCTTTGCCCGTCAGCGTTGCGATACTGTCGAGGACATCATGGGTGCGCGATATGGGTTCAGCGAAGTTTTGCGTGACGCTGACAACGGGCACATGGCGGCGCGGCGTGATGCGCGCATCCTCTTCCTCCAATAGCCGCGCGAGTTTAACGACGGTCGCCTTGCCAAAGCGTGCGGCAAAAGCTTTGCGTGGGCGGCGGGTAAGGTCATGCAATGTTTTGAGACCCGCACGGCGCAATGCCTGATGCACCTTGTCTCCGGCGTCCAATGCCTCGACGGGCAAGGCGTGTATGGCCTGTTTGGCATAACGTGCCTTGGCCCGCGCGCTGTCGGGTGTGGCGCCCAATGCTATCTGCCCCGTGAGGCCATGGCGGCGCAACCGTTGCTTCAAATCCTTGGCCAGCCGGACTTCGTCACCGTCGAAGGGATATGTGCAGCCGGTGATATCAATCAACAGCCCATGTGGCGGGTCAATCATGCAGGCCGGGCTATAACGCTCGCACCCGTCTGCCAGCCAGCCCAGCAAATCGAGGTCCGCCGCTGGATCATGATCAAATACCGCCAGTTCAGGCACGCGGGCACGCGCATCGGCCAGCATTATGCCCCTGCTTAAACCAAGTGCAAGCGCCGCCGGATCGCATGCCGCCAGCCGCATGGCGCCGCGCTGCTTTTCGACCATTGCGAAAGGCGTGTTAGGCGCGGAACCTTTGCTGCGGATCAGCCTCTGTGTCGGTAACAGGGGCAGAAAGACCGCCAGATAGCGGCGTGTCAAAAAAGCTTCGTGTTGCATGATCCCAGGTCACTCGTGCCGCAAAAGATGCTGCGCCACCGCGGTGGCGCAGAAGGTTGATGTCAAAGGTTGGAAGGCCAGGCGCATTGCCCGGTAACGGCGCCGACGGTGCAGAACATATCCGCCAGCGCGTGCTGGCTGCGCTTGGCATGGGCACAGCGTCGCCGCGCACCAGCAAGGCCAACACCCCGCTTTCCGCCGCCGCCAGCGCCAGACGCCGTGTCGATGTCAGGTCAACCATGCGTACATTGCCATGTGTTTCGAGAATGACGGCGCGCGCCGCCTTTGACCGGATGGCATCGGCTGCAGCGCGCAGGGCATCGCGCAAATCCGCAGTCTGGACCAGAAATATCCGTGAAGGATTGCCGCCCATCGCCGACAACCCCAACGGATATAGCCGTCCGGACGTCTGGCGTTCTTTATCGCCTGTTACCCAAAATATGCCCGCATCGCTTTCGGGCAATCGCCATGCCAACAACAACGCAAAGGCCGCTGCGGCATGTGAATCGGCTTTCGCTCTGCCAAAAAATTCGTGCAGCCCGGCTTGTACTATTCCACCGCGCAAGCGTTCGTCGACCTCAGCCGCGCCGATGGGCAATAAGGGTTGCGACGCATTCGGCTGATATTGTTTCCATGCATGATGCACGGAAGGAAAAGCCGCTTTTGGTAGAATCGCCTTTATGTTCATGCTTTGTTCCATACTGCATTTTGCAGCAATGTGGAGTCAGCTTTTTTCTCCTGAAATGATTTGGCATGTCGTTACATAGTAACCGGGATGCGCCGACCCGATGTTTGCACCATTCTCCAGCCCGGGATTAATTGCCCGGGCCAGAAAATTGTGGTCATTGGGATGGTCTTATTCCCAATTATAAGGCATGCGCTTCCGCGCCTAAGGGCCAAACATGCCCTCGTGCGCACTTTCTCAAATCAAATCCTACGTCCCAAGCCAGTGTCTCATCCGGATGGACCGGAGCAAGGCAACTGGCCTGAAGCCGACGTTTATCGAACGGTTACCGTCACCGCACGGCGGTTCTGGGCCCAGGACTGTTCGTCCGAACCCAATGCCGATGGCCGTTCCTTGCCATAGCTGACGGTCTGGATACGGCTCGCGTCGACACCAATGGACGTCAGATAGTTTTTGGCGGAGTTGGCGCGGCGCTCACCAAGCGCGAGGTTGTAGTCGCGCGTACCGCGTTCGTCCGCATGACCTTCGACAATGGCGCGTGTACCAGGATATTGGGCCAACCATTGCGCCTGACGCTGCAACACGGCCTGGTCTTCTGCATCAACGTTGAAACGGTCGGTTTCAAATAGGATGCGGTCGCCGAACTGGCCAACCTGTTGCAGGAAATCTTCTTGGCTGCCCGGAACGATCTGGCTGGTTGGGGCAATCGGGGCAGTCGGCGTCTGGCCATAGTCAGTGCCTTCTGCAGCGGGCGGCAGAACTTCGACCGTTTTCTTTCCGCAGCCTGCAACAAGCGCGGTCGATATCAGCAATATGGCTGCCATTTTGATCATATTTGTCTTCATGATATTATCCTTCGACTTGGCCTGAATGCGATTCTCACTTTATATAATAGTGAGATGTCCTTAAGGCAATACGGGTCCCCATGCTGGGTCTGAACCATCGATTGGCGTTTGCAATTGGCGCTCTTTGGAACCGGTAAGGTCCACTTGCCAGATACTTGTTTTACCACTTCCCTTTGCCGTTCGGAAGAACTGAATGACACGGCCATTCGGTGCCCATGTCGGCGCTTCGTCCTGCCAGCTATCGGTTAGCAAGCGTTGGCCTGAGCCATCTGGGCGCATCGTGCCAACGCGGAAGTCGCCAGCGATACGGGTAAAGGCAATCAGGTCAGCGCGCGGGCTCCATTCGGGCGTCGCATAGCGGCCAGAACCAAAGCTAATGCGGCGTTGATTGCTGCCGTCGGCGTTCATCACATAGACTTGCTGGCTGCCCGAACGGTCGCTTTCAAACACGATCTCGCGGCCATCGGGGGAAAAGCTGCCGCCGACATCAATGCCGGGCGAGCTGGTCAGCTTTACAGGCGTACCATTGCCGCTGGCTGCAATTTTATAGACGTCGGTATTTCCCGACACGGCCATTGAATATAATATTGTCTTACCATCGGGCGACCAACGCGGTGCGAAAGTCGGGTTTGCGGACTGGGTAATCAGGCGCTGACGCCCAGCATCAATGTCATAGACGTAAATACGCGGGTTTCCGTCGACATAGGACAGATACAGGATCGATTTGTAATTGGGCGAGAAGCGCGGCGTGAGCGCCGTCGACTGGCCATTGGTGATGAAGCGGTGGTTCGCGCCATCCGAATCCATGATCGCAAGCCGCTTTATCCGTTTATTCTTTGGACCACTTTCGGCGATATAGGCGATGCGGCTATCGAAAAAGGGCAGCTCACCCGTCAGCCGCGAATAGATCGCATCTGCGCATTTATGCGCAGCTCTACGCCATTCGCGCGGCGGCACGTTAAAGCCAAGGCGGGTGGTTTCATTGCCAAAGCCGACATCATATAAATAACAGCCAACGGTCAGGTTGCCGTCGACACCAACACGGACAAAGCCCTGCACCAATTGTTCAACTGGGCGCGATTTCCAATAGTCAAATTGTGGTGTTGCGACCTCAGACAAGGTGATGGCCCGCAATCCGTTGGGCCCCTGCGTTTCAAAGACGCCCGATGCGCGCAAGTCAGACGAGATTACCTCAGCTATCTGGCGGCCAAGCGCCACGCTGTTGCCCGCCGCCGTGTCGACAGGCGCGGGCGCGACCAAAGCGGGCACCGCGATGGAGCGGGTTTTGGAGGTGTCGAATTCGACCAGTTCGGGTTCATCTGATGCAGGCGCAGCAAGAGGCGGCGTTTGCGCGATGGCGGCTTGCGTGCCCAAGATGAAAAGCAGGAAAGACGCCAGTTTCCGGTTGCGTGCGAAGAGTGACATATATCTCATTCCTTTATCCCGTAGCGCGCAAACGTAGCGCGTGGGTTTTCCAAACGTCATAATATTCTGGGTCAAGCCCGTTATAAGGCGATG
>Ga0209443_1002484_pt1 | contig 10875 bp, 4 predicted proteins | sample LauGreBMM110DCMD_2_FD_187571 | JGI IMG/M metagenome (GOLD analysis project Ga0209443, IMG submission 187571) | Freshwater lake microbial communities from Lake Michigan, USA - Su13.BD.MM110.DCMD (SPAdes) (version 2) | ecosystem: Environmental > Aquatic > Freshwater > Lake | place: Lake Michigan... | reverse complement strand
CCTTATCCACGCCGCCTCCGACCACCTCGTTGCCGTCTCCGCCGGCCGCACCGTCCGCCTCGATCTCACCCTCGACGCGCTCTTCGTCGCCGCCGATCCCGCCGCGCTCCTGCGCTCGCTCATCGCCGCCGCGCCCACGGCCACGTTGCCCGCGCACCCGCGCGCGCCGCTGCAATCGCAGGAGGTCTGGGCGGCCGGCGTCACCTACTTCCGCAGCATGACCGCCCGCAAAGAAGAATCCAAAGACGCCGGCGGCGGCACGTTTTACGACCGCGTTTACCACGCCGACCGCCCCGAGCTGTTCTTCAAATCCACGCCCCACCGCGTCGCCGCCCCCGGCACGCCCGTCCGCATCCGCGCCGATTCTAAATGGAACGTACCCGAGCCCGAGCTCACCCTCGCGATTAACTCCGCCGGTAAAATCTTCGGTTACACCATCGGCAACGACATGAGTTCGCGCGACATCGAGGGAGAAAATCCCCTCTACCTCCCGCAGGCCAAAGTCTACGACCGCTCCGCCGCCCTCGGCCCGGCCCTGCTCGTCACCGACGAACCGCTCCCGCCCACCACCGAAATCTCCATCGAGATCCGCCGCGCCGGCGCCGCCGTCTTTTCCGGCGCGACGACGATCAGCCAGATCAAGCGCACCTTCGTCTCGCTCGCGGAATTCCTCTTTCGCGACAACACGTTTCCTCATGGCTGCTACCTCATGACCGGTACCGGCGTCGTCCCGCCCGACAATTTTACCCTGCACTCCGGCGACGAAGTCCGCATCACCATCGCGCCCATCGGCACCCTCATCAACTCCATCGCCTGACCTCTCCCTCTCTCCTTCCCTCCTTCTCTCCCTCTCCCATGTCTTCCGCACTCCTCGGCCTCAGCCTTCTCGCCGGTCAAACCGGCTCCACCGGCGGCACCGTCTTCCACGCCGTAAATCCCGCCACCGGCGAGAATCTCGCGCCCGACTTCCACGAGGCCTCCCTCGCCGAAGTGAACTCCGCCCTTAACGCCGCCGCCGCCGCCTTCGAAATCTACCGGGCCGTTCCCGCCGAGCAACGCGCCCAACTCCTCGACACCATCGCCGCCGAGATCGAAGCCCTCGGCGACGCCCTCCTCACGCGCGCAAATCTCGAGACCGGACTCCCGCTCCCGCGCCTCACCGGCGAGCGCGCCCGCACCTGCGGCCAGCTCCGGCTTTTCGCCTCCGTCGTGCGCGAGGGCTCGTGGGTCGATGCCCGCATCGATTCCGCGTTGCCCGATCGTCAACCGCTCCCGCGGCCCGATTTGCGCCGCATGTTGATCGCGCTCGGCCCCGTCGTCGTCTTCGGCTCCAGCAATTTTCCTTTCGCGTTCTCCGTCGCCGGCGGCGACACCGCTTCGGCCCTCGCCGCCGGTTGCCCTGTCGTCGTGAAGGCCCACCGCGCTCACGCCGGCACCGCCGAAATGGTCGGCCACGCCGTCGTCCGCGCCGTCGCCGCCTGCGGTCTGCCCGCCGGCTTGTTTTCCCTTGTGCACGGCGGCGGCTCCACCGTCGGCATCGCCATGGTCAAGCATCCCGCCGTCACCGCCGTCGGCTTCACCGGCTCGCACGCGGCCGGCCGCGCCTTGTGCGACGCCGCCGCCTCGCGCCCGCACCCGATCCCCGTTTTCGCCGAGATGAGCAGCCTCAACCCCGTCTTCCTCCTCCCCGGCGCCCTCCGCGATCGCGGCCCCGCCATCGCCACCGGTTTGTGCGGTTCGTTCACGCTCGGCGTCGGCCAGTTCTGCACCAAACCCGGACTCGTCTTCGCCCTGCGCGGCGCCGACACCTCCGCCTTCCTCGAAAAACTCGCCGCCGCCGTCCAAGGCGCCGCCTGCGCCACCATGCTCACGCCCAGCATTCGCACCGCGTTTTTGGAAAATCGCGCCGCCGTCACCGGGCTCGCCGACGTCACGTTGCTCGCCACCGCGTCCGCCGCGCCCGACGCGAAAAAAACCGAAGCCCAGCCCAGCGTCGCCGTCACCACCGCGCAAAACTTCCTCGCGCACCCCGCCCTCGCCACCGAGGCGTTCGGTCCGTTCACGCTCGTGGTCACCGCGGAAACCACCGCCGAGCTCACCGCCTGCGCGCGCGCCCTCGAGGGCCAGCTCACGGCCACGCTCCACGGCAACGCCGATGACCTCGCCTCCGCCGCGCCGCTCGTCGCCCTCCTCGAACAAAAAGCCGGCCGCCTCGTCCTCAACGCGTTTCCCACTGGCGTCGAGGTGAGCCCAGCGATGAACCACGGCGGCCCTTCGCCGGCCGCGAGCGACACCCGCTTCACCTCCGTCGGCACCGCCGCGCTCCTGCGTTTCGCGCGCCCGATCTGCTACCAGAGCTTCCCTGCCGCGCTCCTCCCCGCCGCGTTGCAAGACGCCAACCCCCTCGGTCTCATGCGCCTCGTCGACGCCAACCGCACCTCCGCCGCCCTCTGATCTCTCCCCCATGTCCCCTCGCTCCGTCTCTCTCTCGCTCCTTCTCTCCCTCTCCGCCTCTCTCCTTCTCCCCCTCTCCGTCGCAACCGCCGCCGAGCCCACCGCGCGCTCGCCCGAGACCATCGTCGCGACCTTCTGCACCGCCTGTCACGGCGCGCAGCTCACCGGCGAACGCGCCCCCAGCCTCCTCGACGACCGCTGGCTTCACGGCAGCGACGACGCCTCCGTGCTGCGCAGCATCGCCGAGGGTTTTCCGCTCCTCGGCATGGCCGGTTACGGCGCCGTCCTCTCCACCACCGAACAACGCGATCTCCTCGCCTACCTCCGCCGTCAGGCCGCCGAGTTCGCCGCCGGTCGCATCGCCCCGCCGCCCCCGCCGCCCGCTGAGCCCGTCGAGAGCCAGCTCCACTCGTTTCGTATCGAAACCCTCGTCGATGGTCTCGAACGCCCTTGGGGTTTCGCCTTCCTGCCCGACAGCCGCGTCCTCGTCACCGAGCGCCCCGGTCGCCTCCGCATCATTGAAAAGGGCCGCCTCCTCCCCGCGCCGGTCGCCGGCCTCCCGGAGATCTTCGTCAAACAGGACGGCGGGCTGCTCGACCTCATCGCCCACCCGGATTTCGCAAAAAACGGCTGGATCTATCTCGCCTACACCGAAGCCGGCCCGGTCGAAAAAACTTCCATGACCGTCGTCGTCCGCGGCCGCATCCGGGAAAACCGCTGGACCGATCAAGAAACTATTTTCCGCGCCGACCCCAAATTCTACACCACCGACACCTCGCACTACGGTTGCCGCTTTCTCTTCGATCCTACCGGCCATCTCTTTTTCACCATCGGCGACCGTGGCGCCGCCGCCCAAGCCCAGGACCTCGCCAGCCCTTTCGGCAAAATCCTCCGCGTCACCGCCGACGGCCGCATCCCGCCCGACAATCCTTTCGTCAACCGCCCCGACGCCCTTGGCTCCGTCTGGAGTTACGGCCACCGCCACGTGCAGGGCCTAAGTTATCACCCCGTCACCGGGAAACTCTGGACCACCGAGCACGGCCCCGTCGGCGGCGACGAACTCAACCGCGTCGAACCCGGCCGCAACTACGGCTGGCCTTTGATCTCCACCGGGGTTGATCCTACCCGCGTCTACACCGACGCCCGCCCCGGCCTCACCGCGCCCGCCGCGCAATGGACGCCCAGCATCGCGCCATCCGGCATCGCCTTCTACACCGGCGAAAAATTTCCCGCCTGGAAAAACCAACTGCTCGTCGCCGGTCTCGCCGGCCAACAGCTCCGCCGCGTCGAGACCGAAGGCGACCGCGTCGTCCGCGAAGAAGTTCTTTTCAAGGGCGCCGGCCGCATCCGCACCGTCACCATCCTACCCGACGGCCTGCCCTGCGTGCTCTTCGACGGCACCCCCGGCCGCTTCGCCCGGCTCGTGCCCGTCGCCACCGACCCTGCGCTCGCCGCCGCCCGGCCCGCCGTCCGCCGCGGCGTCTTCGGCCGCACCGCCGACGGCATCGAAGTCGAGAGCTACACCCTCACTAACCGTGCCGGCGCCACCGCCCAGATTATCACCCTCGGCGCCATCATCGCCGATCTCCGCATCCCCGATCGCTCCGGCGTGATATCCGGCGTCGTCGAAAAAATCACCCCCAGCGCTGAGGGCTTTGAGAAAGGTTTCAAAAGCCCTGCCGCCGTCATCGGCCGTTTCGCCAACCGGATCGCCCAAGCCCGCTTCACCCTCGACGGGCGCACCGTCGAGGTCACCCCCAACGCCGGCACCCACCATATCCACGGCGGCCGCCGCGGCTTCGACAAAAAAATCTGGCTCGCCGAGCCGCCCGCACCCAACGGCCCCGCGCGCGTGCGCCTCTCGCTCGTCAGCCCGGCCGGCGAGGAAGGCTACCCCGGCACCCTCAACGTTTCGGTCACTTACACGCTCACCGAGGACAACCGCCTCCGCCTCGACTACGAAGCGACGACCGATGCGCCCACGCCGGTCAACCTCACCAACCACGCCTTCTTCAATCTCGGCAGCGGCGGCGACGTCACCGACTACGAACTCACCCTCGCGGCCGCCCGTTTCACCGTCGCCGACGACCGCCGCTTCCCCACCGGCGAAATCGCCCCCGTGCGCGGTACGCCCCTCGATTTCACCACGCCCACCCGCCTCGCGGCCCGCGCCGCCCAGCTTGGCCCCCGCCCGATCTACGATCACAACTTCGTGATCGACCGTCCCGCCGGCGACGCCTCGCTCCGTTTTGCCGCGCGGGTCTACGACGCCGCGAGCGGCCGCCAACTCGAGACGTGGACCACCGAACCCGGCCTGCAACTTTACACCAGCGTGCTCAGCCTCACGCCCGTGATCGGCCGCGTCGGCTTCTTCTGCCTTGAGACCCAGCACTTCCCCGACTCCGTCAACCACCCGCACTTCCCCTCGACGATTCTCCGCCCCGGCGAAACCTTCCGCTCCACCACCGAGTATCGCTTCACGACGCGCTGATTTCTCCATCCGCCCTTCCTCTTTGCCGCCTGCGGCTCTTCTGCTAGCTTCATCGATTATGGCCACTCTCGTGATCGAATCATTTCCCGAATCATACCAACGTCCCCTGAATTCTAGACGTTTGTCATCGGGAGGTGCGCGAAGCGCGCAGTAGCGATCCAGTTGGATTGCTTCGTCTCCCGCCGCGGCGGAACCCTCGCACTGACCGTCTGTTTTTTTCGGGACATGGTTGTTTTCAGACGCTCGGTAGAACCGAAGTATTTCTTTACCTCGCGGGCCGAGGAGCGACCATTCTCATCACCGAGTAAGCAACCCGCCGCTCACTACACCACCCCTGTTCACCATGTGCCGCTTTTTCGCGACTTCTGGCTCTGTCCTGATTGTCGCCCTGTTGTCCGTCGCCCCCACGCCCTGCCTTTTCGCCGCCGCCCCACTTGCTCCACCCGCGAGCGCCGGCACCGGCACCGTCCAGGGCCGGGTCTTTAACCCGGTCTCGCGCGAATATGTCGGTAACGCCGAAGTTCGGCTCGATGGCACCATCCGCGCGGTCTTCACCGCGAGCGACGGCACGTTTTCCTTTCCAGGCGTCGCGGCCGGCCCCGGCTCTATCACCGTAACCTTTTCCGGCTACACGCCCGCCACCGATTCGTTTAGCGTCTCCGCGGGCCAAGTCGCCGTGCGTGAGATCAATCTAACGAGCGCTGCCGCGGTTGCTGCGTCCACCAAAGACGGACTTCTTCAACTCAGCGCCTTCACCGTCTCTTCCGAGCGCGAGGGCAACGCCAAGGCGGTGCAGGCCCAGCGCCGCAACATGGATATTAGCACCTCGGTCTCGGCCGACATCTTCGGCGACATCACCGATGGTAACATGGGCGAATTCCTAAAATACCTTCCCGGCGTCGATATCGACTACGTCGAATCCGAGGCCCGCGGGCCGCGCCTCGGCGGCATGGACGGCCAATATGTCGGCGTCACCGTCGACGGCATGCGCACGGCCAGCGCCGACTCGAATCGAGGCGGCGGCGACGCCTCTCGCGCGACCAGTTTCGAGAGCATTCTCATCACGGGTATTGAATCCATCGAGATCAGCCGCACCACCAGCGCCGAGTCCGACGCCGACTCGCCCTCCGGCACGATCAACATGCGCACGCGCCGCGCCTTCGACCGCCGCGGTCGCGTGCTCGGCTACAATTTCAGCCTCAACTTCAACGCCGAGGAATTCACCCTCCGCAAAACCTACGGCCCCGCCGAGCGCGAACGCTACAAATGGCGCCCCAACGCCCAGCTCGAATATTCCGAGGCTTTCCTCAACCAGCGCCTCGGCATCATGCTGACCGCGTCCCGCGCCAATTCCTACACCGAGCAATACTCCTTCACTCAGGACTACAACCGCGCGCCGATCACCACAGGCTCGGTCCTCGATCCGCGCCCGGTGGTGATCCGCCAGATCGACTTCAAAGACGGCCCAAAAATGATCTGGAAAGACGCCGCCTCCCTCGCCGTCGACTACAAGGCAACCCCTCGCCTCGTCCTTTCGCTCAACGCCGTCTATACCTACGTCGAGGGTGAGTTCTGGAACCGTAACTTCACCTTCGTCGCCGCCAACTCCAACGCCAATGTCAACAACGGCCGCTCCACCGTCGGCGGCGACGGGCTCCTCACGGTTTCGACGAACCGCTCCCCCACGAACACCGTTCCGGCCATCAACAACGGTGGCGGCACCGCCGCGCTGGAAAACTACACGCGCACGATCTCGCCCAAATTCGAATACAAGTTCGACTCTCTCCTCATCGACGGCGGCTTCAACTATTCGCGCGCGGTCAACAGCTACGTCTCGCTCGAACGCGGCTTCTCGCAGGCCGAAACACTCTCGCTGCCCGTCGACTGGACGGCGACGCGCCCGAGCGCCGACTCCCACGAGTGGACCATCCGCCAGACCGCAGGCCCCAATCCCTTCGAGCTGGGCAACTGGACCGGCGGCACCCGCGTGCAGAGCGCCAACAGCCGCTGGATCACCGAAGTTTACCTCGCCACGGCCAACGCGAAAAAGACCTTTCAACTTTTCCGCCGCTTCCCGGCCATCTTCAAATTCGGCGGTAAGTGGACGGAGGAAAACCGCAAAAATAACAATTACGCGCCGTGGAATCTCTGGCGCTACGTCGGACCCGGCGGCGACGTCCTCACTGGCTACAATGCCACCACCGGCCTTCCCACCATCACGACCAGCGGCAGCTGGGCCAATCTCGGCTACCTCGCTCTGCATCCGTTCGAGACCGGCACCACCAACGCCCTCACGTTCACCAACAGCGCCGGCATCACCGCCAACCTCCCCCGCGCCGACCGCAAGCGCATCGGCGAGCTCTTCCAATCGCAGCCGGAGAATTTCGTCCGCGCCGCCACCGTGGACAACTACTACACGGCCTTCATCGGCAACCGCCGCAATTTCCGCCAGACCGTCAACGCCGGCTATGTGCAACTCGACGTCAGTCCGATCTCACGCCTCACCGTGCGCGGCGGACTCCGCGTGGAGCAGACGGAAAACCGCTTCGTTCAATACGACCCGCGCCTCCGTCGCGAGATCCTCGCCGCCGGCTTTCCCGTCAACGCCGCCGGCCGGGCCACCACGATCCCCGGCCTAGAATACCAATACTTCAGCCAACCTCGCGCCATCCGCACCAGCGACTACGTGAACGCGTTTCCCTCGGTTCTCACCAAGTATCGCTTCACCCCAAATCTCGAATTCCAGGCCGGCTTCAACCGGGCGATCTCTCGCCCCCCGGTCGACTCGCTCACGGGCATCTACAACATCCTGGAGGATGCGCAGCGCATCGACGCGCCCAACGCCTCCGTCGAGCCGGAACATTCCAAAAACTATCAGGCCCGCCTCGCCTACTATTTCGGCAACCGCGCCCCGGGCCAACTCACGCTGCAGGTCTCGCAAAACGACATCCGCAACCTGCGCGAAACGTTTGATTTCACCGCCTCCGAATTCGGCGAGGAAGATCCCGATCTCCAGAACTACACCTTTCGCACCACGCGCAACAGCGACGAGACCCGCCGGTTTCGCAACTACGAGCTCTCCTACAACCAGACGCTCGGCTTCCTGCCCCAACTCTTCCGCGGCACGAGCGTGAATCTTTCCTACTCGCGCACCACCGCGAGCCAGCGCCGCAACGGCCTCGCGCCGCACCGGGTCTCGGGCCGTCTTGGGTATGCCTACAAGCGCTTCAACGGCTCCCTCGGCGGGGTGTTCACCGCTGAGCGCGCCGACGGTGCCTATGGCCGCTTTCGCGAAGCCGTCGCCCAATTCGACACGTCGCTGAATTGGAGGCTCACCCGCAGCACCACGTTTTACGTTCAGGGTCGCAACATCACCGGCCAACCGCTGCGCTGGTTCGACACTCCACCCGGCGTCGCCGAGCGGCGCCAACGCATCCTCCGCCAATATCAGGAATATGGGGCCAATTGGAATTTCGGCGTCAAAGGCACGTTCTAGCCTGGACCATAAAGCCCCTCCTCGCCGAACCGAAGCCGTCGTCGCTGAGCCGAGAAAACCTGCCACGCAAAGCTTCGAACGGCTTTTTTCAGCGCGACTCCAAGCCAGAGGTTTCTACCCCCGCGCAGGATCACTGCGTTGACCTCGCCTCACTCCCGCGCGCCCGGCCCATCATCGACCACGGCCTCGATGTCTGCGTCCTCACCAACGGCGACATGATCGTCTGCCAATGGAACGCCTTCCAAACCTACCCCATCTACCTCGAGCGCCTCGCTTGAGTCCGCCCCGCGCGCCGCAGACGACCAACCGAAATCCGGATCATCATCTCGCCCCGTAGGAGCCCGCTTGCGGGCGATTCCGCCGTAGAGTTCGAGCCATCGTCTCCTATCGCCCGCAAGCGGGCTCCTACACGTGTCGCCGGATGCTCCCGATCTAGCCGACCCGACCACCGCTCACGACCGCGCCAACTTCTTCCAATCGTCGCGCCGCGGACGCGAGCGCAGCGCATTCGCCGCCGCGTCATCAAATTTTTCCGTCGCCGGGTCCCACTTCAGCGGCCGCTCGAGCTCCATCGCGATCGCGCCCACGTGCAACGCCGTGCTCAACCGCTGCAACGCCTCCGCCGTATACATCGGCTCCCCGCCCGACTTGATCACATCCAAAAAGTCCCGCTGCTCCCGCGGACGCCGCGGCCAGAGTTTGTTCGTCGCCGGATCGTAAACCTTGCGAAACACGTCCATGTCGCTGCCCGCCAGCGGACCGGCCCAGCCTTTATTGCCCACCCAACCGGTGCTACCCTCAAAACGCAGCGCGACTTCGCCTGCCGTCACTTCGAGTTCCACGCCGTTCGCATACGTATAGGTGAGATCGTAAGTCTGCGGCACCGAATTCACCGAGTTCGGCGGAATAAAACCTTTGCCCCGCACCGCGACCGGTCCGGAGTTTTCGGAGAAATTCGCCACCTGTGCCGTGTCCACCAGATGCGCGCCCCAATCCGTCAGCGATCCGCCGGAAAAGTCCCGAATCTGCCGCCACACTTGTGCATCCGTCAGCGACGGCGTGTAAGGCCGATATGGCGCCGGCCCCAGCCACATCTCGTAGTCCAGATCGTCCGGCACCTTCACCGGCTCTTCGCGCGCATAGATCGGTTTGATCGGCAGACCCACCTTAATGCGCTCGAGTTTCCCGATCGCGCCGTTGCGCACGGCTTCCGCGAGTTTGTGATAATAAATGACCGCGCGGTCCTCGAGTCCCACGGCGAACAACGCCTTCCGTGCCGCCACGTCGTCCACCAGCTCGCGCCCTTCCGCGATCGTGAGCGTGGGCTTTTCGCAGAACACTTTCTTCCCCGCCGCCAACGCCAGCTGCGCCATCGGCACGTGCCAATAATCAGGCGTTGTGATGACGATCGCGTCGATGTCGGGCCGCGCCAAAAGCGCGCGGAAATCCGCAATCATCGCGCAGCCCGACGCGCCATATTTTTCATCGACGAGCTTCCGCGCCTCTTCGCGCCGCTTGCCCCACACATCGCACACCGCGACCACGCGACAGTCGTCCTGCTCCAAAAATGATTTCAGATTTACGCCGATGCCGTGCGCGCCCACGCCGATGAAGCCGAGCGTCACTTTCTTCGAAGGCGCATTCGCGCCAAGCAGTCGCGCCGAGATCACCTGCGGCGCGATACCGGCCGCCACGATTCCAGCGAAACCGGTCTTAATAAAGGCGCGACGGGAACGAGTGAATTTCTTCATAGGGGGTAAAAGTTAATCCCAAATGTCGCCAGCCGCATTTCAACGTCGAGCCGAGTTTTTAAAAAACTTAAAGCAAACCACCCCATGCGACGGAGGACAGCATCACCGGACCGCCACGTTCATCGGATCTCCCCATCCCGCTCCCGCGTTTCTGAGACCGCTTCGCCACTCCCCATTCCCCATGAATCGTACCTCCTTGCTCGACCACCCTACCACCCACGGAAAGCCCCGGCCTCAAACTAAAAGCCGCCACGTAATCTCCAACATCGTCCTACCTCTGGCCAAGGCTTGAGCCCGTCACACCGGCTCGCTTTGCTCCGGATTCCCCTATGCGCCCCTTCTGGCTTCGCCTCAACCTCTGTTCCCTTTTGTTCGTCGCCGCACTCACGTCTGGCGCTCCCGCCTCCACGCCCGCCGTGCTCACGCCCGCCGAAAAAGCCGCCGGCTGGCGTCTCCTCTTCGACGGCAACTCCCTCACCGGCTGGCGCCTCTACGGCAAACCCGCCGGCACCACCATCGGCCCGGGCTGGCGCATCGAAGACGGCATCCTCAAGAAAATCGCCGGCATCAAAACCGGCGACCTCATCACCGAGCAGACTTTTGACAATTTCGAGCTGAGCTGGGACTGGCGCATCGAAAAAGACGGCAACAACGGGATAAAATATCTCGTCACCGAAAATCGC
>Ga0209443_1002483_pt1 | contig 10877 bp, 13 predicted proteins | sample LauGreBMM110DCMD_2_FD_187571 | JGI IMG/M metagenome (GOLD analysis project Ga0209443, IMG submission 187571) | Freshwater lake microbial communities from Lake Michigan, USA - Su13.BD.MM110.DCMD (SPAdes) (version 2) | ecosystem: Environmental > Aquatic > Freshwater > Lake | place: Lake Michigan... | reverse complement strand
ACTCATCACTACAATTTCAATCGATCATCAAGAATTTTTAGGAAAAACTATCGAAAAAATCGCCGAAGCCAAAGCCGGAATTATTAAAGAAAATTGCCCCATAATTTGCGTTAATCAAAATCCGCAAGTCCTTGATTTAATTCAATCGAAAGCTTCAAAACTCAATGCCGAATTTATTAATTCCAAAGTTTTTTTTGAGTCTTTAAATTTCGATCTTAACGCCATAAAAATTCCGCTAAATGGTTCTCATCAAATTGAAAATGCACAACTGGCGATTAGTTGCGTGAAGCATCAAAATCTTTTTAAAATTAGCGATAAAAATATTAAAAATGGCATTGAAAAAACTCGCTGGAAAGCCCGATTAGAAAAAATTGAAGATGGCATTTTCGCTCAAAAACTTTCAAAAAATTTTCAACTTTATCTTGATGGAAGCCATAATTCACAAGGCGCCACAACAATTTCTGAATTTTTAAAAAATTTTCCTCATCACCAAAAAATTATAATTTTTCAAATGCTTAAAGATAAAGAATGTGAAGAATTTTTAAAAATTATTGGCGCTAATATTGATAAATTATTAATTTGTAAAATCGCCTCTGATTCAAGATTTAGAACCGCACAAAACATTTTAGAAATTGCGCAAAATTTAAAAATTAACTCAACAATAATTGAAAATTTTTCAGAAGGTTTTAAAAAAATCGAAGAAGAATTTTCTTCCCAAGAAAGCATTATTTTAATATGTGGATCGCTCTATTTCGCCTCTGAATTTTTAGTGCAAAATCAGCAAAATTAAACTGTTTCGATAACAATTTCAATTTTAAATCAGGCATTTGAATTTGAAGGCGAGTCATTGTTGCGCCTACCCTAATTTAGACGCGCATAAACGAGACCTGATAAATTCCCCCGTCGCTTGCTTTAGCGCGACTTAAAAAATTAACAATTCCATCATTTAAAATTGGAATTGTTAATTGCACCAAGTTTTTTTCTTCTCACCATTATAAACTCTTGCCAACCCCTTCTTTACAAGCTCTTGGCCTAAATCGCTTTCATTAATCATAACTTTTGCAACAATTCTACCACCATATTTATCCCATTTAATTTCCGAAAAAGTAATTTTTTGTCGATTTTTTTGAGCTTTTTCAATGGAATTTTTTGTATAATTTGAAGCTTTTTGCGCTAAAATATTTTCTTTTTCGCATTTGGCGCGCGGGGCTTTTTCAGGAGTATCAACTCCCTTCATTCTAACAAAAAGCTTTAATTCTTCCGGCAAAAATTGATTGGCAATTTCTAAAGTATCACCATCAACAATTCTAATTACTTTCCAGTTATAAACATTAACCTCTTTAACCGCATTAGAAGCTGAAGCCCTAAAACAAATTATCGAAAAAAAGAGAATAGTGAAAGAAAATAATTTCATGAAATTAATTTGGCGAAATTAGCCAAGATTTGAATAAAAATGTAAAATTAGAAATATGTCGATTGCGATTAAAATATTTCTAGAATTTAGTTCGGTAATTGATTCTTGTAGAAATAATTTTCTAAAAAAAACTTTCGAGGTGCCACCATTTTGAATTTTTAATTTTTCTTTTTCTTCTTTAGTTAATTTTGGACGCTTAGGCGCGCATTTTATGGTTGCGTAAATGTGCCAAACAAAATAAATTATAAAAAAAACTGATATGGGATATACAAAAAAGCTTTGGTTAAATTTTCTTGATACTTTATCAAAAATAAAATATGCTAAGAAGAAAACCAGAGCGCCCCAATACCAAGTAATAACCGAAAAGCTTTCTAAGCCTTTAGTTGATTTTATAAATGATGTTTTGATTTTATTTAAAGAATTTTCCATAAAATTTTTAACGTGAATAAACTATATTTCAATCATAGTTTTTTAAATTTTTAATTAAAACTAAAATTATCAATGATTATTTTTTCTCAATTAATTGTTATTTTTTTGAACAGCTTTTTTTGCCCCTTCCCAAGGCATTTCGAAATCAAAATTTCTAAATTCTTGCGTTAATTTTACATCTTCGTAAATAACTTTTTTTAGATTTTCATCATAACGAACTTCTTTATAGCCCGTCAAAGGAAAATCTTTGCGCAAAGGATGACCTTCAAAATCATAATCCGTTAAAATTCTGCGCAAATCTGGATGATTTGTAAAAATAATTCCATACATATCAAAGGCTTCGCGCTCAAACCAGCCAGCCGAACTAAAGATTTTTGAAACCGTCGGCACTTCAACGCCGTCATCAATTGCGACTTTAACGGTGATACGATTATTGAGTTTATAACTTAATAAATTGTAAATTACTTCAAACCTTGGAGACCTTATTTGAAGCAAATCAGCGCCAAAAAGATCAACTAATGTTTTAAATGAAAGCTCTGCGTCATCTCTTAAAAAAGTTAAAAAATTTTCTAAATTATTTTTATCGACATAAATTATTAAATTATCGTTGGCGATTGGCTCGATAATTTTTACATCGCTAAAGTTTGATTTTATATATTGCGCTTGAGCTGGAAGATCTTGAAACATAAATTATCGTTTAAAATTTTTAGTTCTTTTAATTTTTCTTTGCAAAACCATTAAGCCATAAAGCAAAGCTTCTGCTGATGGTGGGCATCCAGGGACATAAACATCGACGGGAACGATACGATCACAACCGCGAACCACCGAATAAGAATAATGGTAATAGCCACCGCCATTGGCACAACTTCCCATTGAAATTACATAACGCGGTTCAGCCATTTGATCATAAACTTTTCTGAGCGCTGGCGCCATTTTGTTAGTCAAAGTTCCTGCGACTATCATAACATCAGATTGCCTTGGCGATGGGCGAAATATCATGCCGTAGCGGTCAAGATCATAGCGACTTGCGGCAGTTTGCATCATTTCAACTGCGCAACAAGCCAAGCCGAAAGTCATTGGCCATAAAGAACCCGTTCTTGCCCAGTTGATTAAATCATCAAGCTTTGCAGTTACATAACCTTGATTTTTTACTTCATCAGTTAGTTGGCTTATAAGTAAATCTTGGTTTAACGGACTTAAATTATTTATATTTTTCATTTAAAAAAAATTACGATTTTTAAAAATTATTTTATTAAATTAATATCACCACTTATTGCGAATTGCCGAATTTATTTAGCCCGCAAGCGATTTATCTTTCTCTTAAATTTGCTTTACAAATTTTATCAAGATAAATGGCATTATTTCCACTCAAGAGCGCCACGCTTCCATTCATAAATAAAGCCGACGGTAAGAATGCTTAAAAATGAAATCATCGACCAAAAACCGACGACACCAATCTCGCGCAGAGTCACTGCCCAAGGAAATAAAAACGCCACTTCCAAATCAAAAATAATAAATAAAATTGCCACTAAATAAAATTGTACTTTAAATTCACCGCGAGCAGACCCTTCACCTTCAAAACCACACTCATATTGCGAGTTTTTAGCTTCATCGGGACGCATTTTATTGATGATAAAGGGGATTAAAATTATCACGCAAGATAAGGCGATTGCGATAATTAAAAATATAAAAACTGGCAAATACTGACCGGCAACGAAATTTGCATCAGCGAAATTAATCAATGAATTATTCATGACTTTTTAAAAATTTTTTTAATTTATAAAAATTTAACTAGAAATATTGATTTGTTAAAGATAGAAATTTATGATTTCAAAATCAATTCAAATTTTTATTTTTTATTTCATGAACACAAACACTTATACTGCGCTCATTACGCCCTTCAAAAATAATCAAATTGACGAAAAAGCTTTTAGCAATTTAATCGAATTTCAAATCAAAAATGATATTGACGGCATCGTGCCTTGCGGTACAACTGGAGAATCTCCAACCCTTTCTCATGAAGAGCATAATCGCTTAGTTGAAATCGCTGTAAAAGTTGCTGGCGGAAAAATTAAAGTGATGGCTGGAACTGGTTCGAACTCTACTTCAGAAGCCGTTGCCATGACAAATCATGCTAAAAAAATTGGCGTCGATTCATGTTTAATCGTTGCGCCATATTATAACAAGCCAACCCAAGAAGGAATTTATCAACATTTTAAAGAACTTAATAAATGTGAAGTTCCATTAATTATTTACAATATTCCAGGGCGCTCCGTGATTAATATCACCGACCAAACTTTGGCAAGAATTTCTGAACTCGAAAATGTTATCGGAATTAAAGACGCTACGGGCGACCTTGCGCGCGTTGCCACTTTAAAACTTTTAGTCAAAAAAGATTTTCTATTTTTATCGGGAGAAGACGCCACCGCAGTTGGATTTAACGCCATGGGAGGTAATGGAATAATTTCAGTTTCTTCAAATATTTTACCAAAAATGGTAAGTGATTTACAAAAAGCTACGGCACTTTCGAACTACAAAACTGCGGTAAAAATTCAAGATCAATTAACAAATTTTCATTCGGCAATGTTTTGCGAAACCAATCCAATTCCTGCAAAGTATGCTTTAAGCTTAATGGGTTTTTGTGAAAATGAAATAAGGCTTCCACTTTGTGCACCTTCTCTAGAAGCGCAAAATAGAATTAAGATAGAAATGAAAAATTTAAATCTAATTTCTTAGATTTTTTTATTGGAAAATAGCGCAATTTATTTCGCCCGAAGCGATTCATCATTAAGGTAATTTTATACCGACAAATTTAATTGCCGTATCTTTTTAATAACTCACGATGAGTTATAATATCCTCAAGCTTCTTGATATTGTTCGCCAAAATCGTTAAACCGCGCTCTTGAACAAATTCTTGCAAACTTAATTTGCGTTTTTTAAATATTCCAAAATCCTTTCTTATTGAACATAAAAAATAACCGCTAACCTTTACGGATCTAAACAACTCAAAGTAAACATTATCCAGAGTTTGTGGTTGAATTTTCGCAATATATTCAACCAATTCTCGAGAAATGCGCGTTATTTCTGAATTGCTAAATAATTTATCTTTGGCAACCATATAATCCTTCAAGACAATTTCAAGCTCGCGGAAGTCTTTTTTAATGGCGATTTTATAGGCAATATCTAAATCTTCTACTCCACAAATCACAAGATATTCAGAAATTTTTATAAAATTTCTTTTGATTGCCAAAATTAAAGCATTATCGCCATCAACGGTTCTTTTGTTTCTATCGGCTCCAGAGGAAATTAAGAGAATAACCATGTTATAAAAATTGCCAAGAACCGCGAAATGTAAGGGCGTTAATCTTTGATTTTCAGGAATGGTTTCGGAATTTAAATCGGACTTGATCGAAATTAAATATTCCGCAACTTCGTAAGATCCAAATTCCGCGGAAACATGAAGTGGCGTAAGTCCGAATGAGGTTTTTACTTCCTTGTCAATTCCGGCATGAACGAACTCTTCAACGATTTCTTTAAAATTAAATTTTGAAGCGTAATGAATTGGTAACCAATTTCTAGTGTCATCCGAAGATTGAGCGTTAATATTAGCACCATATCCAATTAATACTTTAACATTTTCTAATCTACCGCTAATTGAAGCGTGATGCAATGCGGTGTATTTGTTGGTATCATAAATATTGATGTTTTTTATGCCAATTAAATTGATTATTTTTTTTAAATCTTCGGCTTTACCAAATTTAGCGACAACATGAAAAAAAGAAAATTTATAATCGCTAAATTCTGTTAAAAAAAGCTCTTCGGCTTCTGTTAAATCAATAATTTTTTGCAGATTTTCAGAAATTTTTTCTTTCAAAATTCTAAATTCATCTTCTTGAATTAGATTAACATCTTTTTTGTAATATTTAAAAAAACTGTCAATAATTTGTTGGTCGATTAAATTTGTATTCATAAAATTATCCTAGTTTATTTAGATTTGCCCCTGGATTTACCTTGAGAGCGACTCGCTTTAATAAAATTTTGCCAAAATTTAGTTGACTCACCTTGTTTCATAGACTCAGCTTGAGCCATGATTACAGCGATTCTTTCACCAAATATTCTTAGTGTCCAAAATCCTATAGCTGGAGCCACTCCAACGATTTTTTCATCTTCTTGACTCTTGTTATTTTCATTTAGAATTTGGAATTTTTGCTGATTTTTGGCATTTATGTTATCAGCCTTTACTTGAGAATGGGCCTTTGGTATTTCATCTTTCTTGCGACTAAGCTCTTCATCTTCTTTAATAAAATTTTTTTTACTTTGTGGTAAAATTTTTTTAGCGTTTTCTTTTAATTTAAGGTATTTTTTATAAGAAAAATAAATTACCATGGACAATATTGACCTGATAATCAAAACCAGTATTACGCAACATACCGTAATAGCCAGAAGGATTATAATAAAATTTATTAATGTATATTCTGACATACTTCTTTAAGTTTTTTATAACTATGTACAAATCCAATCAGAGAATATGTATCAACGGCAATTTTACCATCACGCGCAATGCCAGTTACAGTCATTTCTGCGTTGCCCTGCATCTCTTTAATGATATCGGCATCATCATTCTTATCATTTGCCCATGCGACGGTTTTATACGGAAATAAATAATATTTTTTTATTCCAAAAGCAAGTTCAACATTCGAAGTTTTGTTATATATAAAACCCGAAGAAGTGCTTATTTCATCAGCATCATTGTCAATATTGGTGACTAAAAAAAATGGCTCGCCCCTTTTATCAAAATTGCCTTCGCTTTTTATTGGCGTTGAGGCAATATAACAAACAACCTTATCACCTCTTTCGGTTTTAAAAACGCTCCAATCTTGAAATCGAGCCTGCAATTCTTGCGAATAAGCTTGAGAAAAAGCTAAAGAAATTAAGCTTATCAAAATTAATAAAAATTTCATAACTTGACTTTATGTTAAGCAAAAAATATTTTGTTATACTTAAAAATTAAAAATATTTCTTTTTTGATATTGATAGAGCTAATTAAATAAATCTAGTTTTTTTTCAATTTTAGTTAATTAAAAATTTAAAAATTTCCATGGAACATAAAACTAAAAACCAAATTAACGAACACGATAAAAACTCTCCGTCCCTTGATAAATCAAATGAGGCGACCAATCAAGAAGAAATTTTAAACACCGAAAAACATTCAGAAACTCACGAAAAGCACAGCCCGCTTGATCAATTTAAAATAAAAGAAATTTATCCAATTCATGTCGGAAATGTTAATTTAAGCTTTACCAATTCAGCACTTTATATGTTTATTGCTACAGCTTTAATTATTTTATTCATGCTTAAAGCGACAAGTCGTAAACTCTTAATTCCGTCAAGAACACAAATGATTGCTGAATCGGTTTATCAATTCATCAATAATTTAATCGAAGGAAGCATTGGCCATGAAGGAAAAAAATTCTTTCCACTAATTTTTAGCCTTTTTACATTCATATTGCTTTGTAATTGTCTAGGCATGACACCTTACAGCTTCACGGCTACAAGCCAAGTCGCAGTCACTTTATCTTTAGCAATAATGTGCTTTTTTATTATCACGATTTATGCAATTATTCGCAATGGTTTCGGCGGTTTTATTCACATGTTTTTGCCAAGCGGAGTTCCAATTTGGATGGCTCCAATAATATTTGTAATTGAACTTTTTTCATTCTTAATTCGTCCAATCACTTTATCCGTGCGACTTTTCGCCAATATGGTTGCGGGACATGTTTTGTTAAAAGTAATTGCCGGCTTCATTATTTCACTTGGAGCTTTGGGCGCTTTACCATTTTTATTTAGCATCGTGATGACTGGCTTCGAACTATTCGTAGCAGTTCTTCAGGCTTACATTTTTTCAGTTTTAGTTTGCGCTTACTTAAGTGAAACAATGAAAGCGCACTAAAATTATTTCGAGAATTTGGCGTTGCTCATTTGCCAAATATTTTCCCTTTTCTATGGGGTTAATGAGTAAATTTTTATTAACTTTAATTTTTTAAAATATGGAAATGCTTGCATTAAAATTTATCGGCGTTGGTTTGTTATCAATTGCTATGGCTGGTGCCGCAATCGCTATCGGAAACATCTTCGGATCTTTCTTTAACAGCATCGCGCGCAATCCTTCAGCCGCTCCAAAAATCGAAAAATATATTTATATCGCGGTTGGTTTAGCCGAAGCAATGGGTATCTTTGCGGTTCTTTTGGCTTTCTTGGTTTTGTTTACAAACTAATTATTTTTTAAAAACACCACACAGCCCAAACTTTAATTATTTACTAATAAAATTATGCCTCAATTTGATTTTACAACTTATTCATCGCAAATTTTTTGGTTTGCATTGTGTTTTATAGCGCTTTATTTGTCAGCGCATTTTTTGATTCTTCCGCGAATCCGCTCAATAATTTCTAAGCGTCACGACATAATTGAAAATGACAAAAATCTTGCCAATGAAATTCTTAAACAATGCGATTCAATAAATGAAAAAGGCCAAGAAAATTTTCAAAAAGCCAATCAAGAATATCTTCAAAAAATTGAAGAAATCACTAAAAAATCTCATCAAGAGCGCGATATTTCAATCGCAGAATTAAAACATAAAATTGAATTAAAGGTCAAAGAATCTCGTAGCGAAATTAAAAAATTTGTCGATAATTCTAAAACTTCAAATTCATTAATTATTCAAAACTTGACGCAAGTTATTAAAAACAAAATTACAAATTAAAATGTTCAACGAAAAATTTTGGCTAGCGATTGCCTTTTTCTCATTTCTTGGTTTATTAATTAAGTTCGTTTTCCCAAAAATTACCAAGGCACTCGATTCTCAATCTAAAAAAATTGCCGAAGATATTTTGGAAGCAAAAAAATTACGCGAAGGCGCTCAAAAACTACTTGAAGAAGCTCAAGTGTTTCACAAACATTCCATCGAATATTCGCAAAAAATTATTAATGACGCCGTTGAAGAGGCTAAAAAAATTGAGATTAATTCTAAAAAATCATTGGAAGATCAAATTAAAAAAATTGGCGATATCGCCATGGACCGCTTGAAAGCCGAAGAAGAATCCGCCATTCGTCAAGTCAAAACCAACATTATTAATGAGGCAATTGAACAATTTTCCGCCATTCAATTTAAAGATGTTGAACAAAATAAAATTATTGAAAAATCACTCGAACAAATTTCCAAAATTCAATAATTTAATTATTTCGCATTATGCAATTCGCCCTTTCAACTCTTAAAGAATTCTTGGAAACCACAGCATCTCTTGAGGAAATTTGTAAAACTCTTACAAAAATTGGTTTAGAAGTTGAAAATTGCGAAGACAAAGCAAAAAATCTCACAGATTTTTCGGTTGCTAAAATAATTGAAGCCAAGCCTCACGAAAATTCTAACAAACTTAAAATTTGCTTGGTTGAAACCATTGACAGCGCAACTCCATTGCAAATTATTTGCGGAGCATCAAACGCACGCGCCGGCATTAAAGTGGCTTACGCGCCAATCAATTCAACCATTCCAAGCAATGGCATGATTATCAAAAAAGCCAAAATCGCTGGCGTCGAAAGCAACGGCATGCTGTGTTCAGCCCGCGAATTATCCCTTGGCAATGAAGATGCTGGCATTATTGAAGTTGATGAAAAATTTACAATTGGCACTAAAATTTCTGAAGTTTTTGGCATCGATGACGCCATTATTGAAATTAATATAACCCCGAATCGTGGTGACTGCCTTGGCGTCTTAGGCATTGCTTGCGATTTATCGGCAACTAAAATTGGCACTTTAAAAATTCCAAAAATTACAAAAATTCCGAGCAAATTTAAATTTGATTTAACGGTTTCCAATCAATCACCGCAAGATTGCCCGTTTATTTCTTTTCGCGTTTTAAAAAATCTTAAAAATTGTCAATCACCCGAATGGCTTGTTAAAAAAATTCAAAGCGCTGGGATGAATTCCATCTCGGCAATAGTTGATGTTACAAATTATGTAATGCATATTTTAAATCGCCCAATGCATGCTTATGATTTAAATAAAATTGACAAAAAAATCGTGATTGGCAACGCTCAAAAAAATCAAAAATTTCTTTCATTAAAAAATTCCAAACATGAGCTTAATGAAAAAATATTAACAATTAGCGATGAAAATAATGTTCTTAGCGTCGCTGGAGTCATGGGTTCAAAACATTCTTCATGCGAAATCGAAACCTCAGCGATTTTGCTCGAATCAGCATTTTTTAGCAAAGAAATCGTCGCTAATAACGGAAGGTCTCTCAATATTTTATCCGATTCGCGTCATCGCTTTGAACGCGGAGTCGATTACCAAACTTGCATTGATGGCATTGAGCTTGCGACACAATTAATTCTTGAAATTTGCGGTGGCGACGCCAGCGAAATTTTTATCGAAAATCACAATTTGCCCCAACAAGTCATTGATTTTGATTTTAATAAATTTGAAAGCTTAATTGGCATAAAAATTTCTCAAGATAAAGCGCTTGAAATCCTTAATTCTCTAGGTTTCAAAGCTGATAAGAATTTTAAAGTTGAAGTGCCAACCAAGCGTCATGATATTTTTTCAAGCGAAGATTTAGTTGAAGAAATTTTAAGAATTTATGGCTACGAAAATATTCAAAAAAATATTTTAGAAAATCCACAAAATATTCCTCAAAATTTTATTAATCCACTTCATAAAGCCCGAATTTTACTTGCTTCAAAAGGTTTAATCGAAACTATAAGTTGGTCATTCGTCGATGAGAAAATTGTCGAAATTTTTGCAGAAAAAAAATCAAATTTAATTTTACAAAATCCAATTTCACTTGAATTAAACCACATGCGCCCTACTCTGGCAATTGGCTTAATTAATTCTTATCAAAAAAATTATTTGCGTAATTTTCAAAATTTAGCTCTATTTGAAATTGGCAATATTTTTGAAAGCCCAACCACGCAAAAAACCATGATTTCAGGCCTTCGCGCCGGAAAAAATAAACAACAAAATCATTATCACGATGA
>Ga0209443_1002481_pt1 | contig 10884 bp, 7 predicted proteins | sample LauGreBMM110DCMD_2_FD_187571 | JGI IMG/M metagenome (GOLD analysis project Ga0209443, IMG submission 187571) | Freshwater lake microbial communities from Lake Michigan, USA - Su13.BD.MM110.DCMD (SPAdes) (version 2) | ecosystem: Environmental > Aquatic > Freshwater > Lake | place: Lake Michigan... | reverse complement strand
CGCACATTCACGTTGGTTGTGTGGCCGCATATTGCTGACGCAGTCATTAGCGCAGCCACTCTTGTTTTCATTTATTGCTTCACTTCATTTGGGGTCATTGCAATTCTGGGTGGCGTATCTCGCCGAACACTCGAGAGTGAGATATTTACTCAGGCAGTGCGGCTAGGCAATACAACTACCGCTACTGCCTTGGCAGTTCTTCAAGCACTCATAATTAGTCTCGTATTTCTTGTAGTGCGCCAACTTAGGCGCTCCCCTTCTCTCTCACTGCACGTCAGTGCCCCACAGGCATTGCGAACAAAACCGACCCACCGCCTCACTCCATTCATTATCATCGCAATTGCAGTTGCAGTTGTTGCGTCTCCCCTTGTCGCGACCGTGTACAGATCTCTAATGATCAACGGTCATGTCTCATTCACCGCATGGCGTACTCTTTTCTCTGGCTCATTGCCTGCACTATCTGTCTCTCTTCAATCAGTCGTCACCACGTCTCTAGTGTTTGCTATCGCCGCCGCGTGTATCTGTGTGCCACTTGCCCTGCTGGTTGCAACCACCTCTGTACCACGCGCACTGTTCTCACTACCTCTCGTTGTATCCGCCGCAACTCTTGGTATCGGTCTCATCATCACCTTCAATACCTCCCCGTACGCGTGGAGATCCGAGCGCTGGCTTATTCCAGTTGTCCACGCAGTCCTCGCACTGCCACTTGTTATTCGCGCATTGGAACCAGCGACTCGTGCCATCCCATCATCGCTTCGTCATGCATCAGCAACTCTCGGTGCATCACCGTTCATTTCGTGGGTCCGTGTCGACCTATCCATTCTCAAACCTGCCCTATTACGTGCAACAGGTCTTTCTATGGCAATATCGCTCGGCGAATTTGGCGCAACATCATTCCTGTCTCGATCAGGTTCCACCACTCTGCCCATTGCAATCGCACAACTGCTTGGTCGGCCTGGTGTTGCCACGCAACAAGCAGGTTTCGCACTGGCTGCGCTCATGATAATCATCACTGTAGGAGTCATGAGCCGTGCTTAAAGTCTCGAACCTCTCCGTCGTCTTCGATGGCATCACAATCCTGGACAAGATTTCATTCACTGTTCCTACAGGCAGCACTCTTGCCGTTGTCGGGCCATCCGGTGTGGGTAAAAGCACCCTCCTCCATGCCATCTGCGGACTTGTGCGTGTATCAAATGGTTCAGTGTTTGTTAACGAAACTGACATCAGCGCCATTCCTGCCCACAAACGCGGCATCGGATTGGTCTCACAGACCGGCGATCTCTTTCCCAATATGACAGTAAGTCAAAACATAGAATTTGGCCTGCGTATAAAGCACAAAACGAAGGCGGATCGAACGGCTCGAGTACAAGAACTTCTTGAAATGATCAACCTTTCGTCTCTTGCACACCGAAACGTGATGCAACTTTCCGGTGGTGAAGTTCGGCGCATCGCTCTTGCACGTGCACTAGCTCCTGAGCCACGCGTTCTTCTGCTCGACGAACCATTTAGTGGGCTAGACGAATCCACTCATGAGCAACTTTCAAAAGACGTATTCCGATTGCTGTCAGATCTTTCAATAACTTCAATAATTGTGACTCACGAAATTATTGATGCAAACAGATGCGATGAAGTTGTAACTCTAAAAAATAATTAGAGAAGACAAGAAATTTCTTGAGTTTTCATACGTTCTTCTTTACAATCTTTACATGATCAAAGTAAGTGTTTTTTATCCAGCCGAGGGTGGCTCCAATTTCAATCATGAGTATTATCGCAATACTCATATTCCAATGGCCGTAAATGGCTGGAAGCCAGTGCGTACACAAATCGATAAAGGTATTGATGGGCCGTATGTTGCGGGAGTCCACTTTACGTTCGACTCCATGGAAGCATTCCAAGCATGTATGACACTGCCTGTATCTGCTGATCTTGCAGCGGATTTGCCTAATTACAGTGAAGTTCCACCCATTATTCAAGTATCAGAAATTTTCGAAGCATAATTTCATAAACCATGAAGTCGTCTCTGCGCGACACTAATCCATATAACCAAAACTGCCGTGTGAGAATTCTCACACGGCAGTTTTTATTGTTTTTTGGGTAATTTTTAAGTAAATGCTTTTCGTAAATGTCCAGCTGCATCTGCAATGGCATGTCCAGCTGCTGGAAATACTCCACCCATTTGCCAAAAGGCGTGTATTTGTCCATCAAATCGCTTGCGATAAGTAGGAACCCCAGCTGCTTTCAAACGTGCGCCGTACGCTTCGCCTTCATCCCGCAAAGGATCAAACTCACCGGTGTACACGACAGCTGATGGCAGTCCGGCCAAATCTTTTAGAAGTAGAGGACTTACTAAAGGATTCTTTCCGTCAGATGCCTTGCTGAGGTAATGATTCCAGAACCATTCCATCATGTCTTGCGTTAACAAATAGTCTTTGCCATTCTCGGCATACGACGCTGTGCTGTAGTCATGATTTGTGACTGGATATACCAACAGTTGCAACTTGATAGCTGGGCCCTTCTCATCACGAGCACGTATAGCGACAGCTGCTGCAAGGTTTCCACCTGCACTGTCACCTCCTACTGCGAGACGATTTGGATCTACGCCAATTGACTTGCCGTTCGCTGCTACCCACTGAAGGGCTGCGTAACAGTCATCAAGTGGAGCAGGGAACTTATGCTCAGGAGCAAGACGATATTCAACCGACACAACTTTGCACTTTGCTGCATTAGCAATTTTCCGCAAAGTTGGGTCAACTCCTTCACGATCACCGAGCACCCAGCCACCACCGTGGTAGTACACAAGGCAACCTAGCGGCCCCGCTGGTGCACCTTTAGGCGTATAAACAGTCACTGCAACATTCCCTCCAGGTCCAGGGAAAGTCATTTCGACTGCACTGTCAACTTCGTCTTTTTCTCCGGCTAGTGCCAGAAAACCTTCTGCTGAAAGTCGAGCTTCGGCCGGAGACAACTCGTTAAGAGGTGGCGCTCCTGCTTCGGCCATTTGCTGGAGTAGCCCAGCAGCAATTGGATCTATAGGCATAATAATTTCTTTTCTATTTAAATTCTTTTGTTACTTTGAAAAATTGAATCCCTTGTAACCCTTAGCTACAACGTCATCACAAATTTCACGATAAGGACCAACTCCACCGATGTACGGCAAGAACACGCGAGGCTTTCCAGGAACGTTCGCACCCATGTACCAAGAGTTGGCGAGTGGATACAAAGTAGCCATTCCAACTTCATTGGAGTGCTCAACCCACTCGGCTTGTGCTTTCTTGTCGGCTTCAACTGTGGCAAGACCACTGTCTTTCATATGTGAAATACAATCTGTAATCCAGTCAATGTGCTGTTCAATTGAAATCATCATGTTCGACAGCACTGACGGGCTTTGAGGACCTGTCACTGTGAACATGTTCGGGAATCCGGTGACTTGCAAACCCAGGAGAGTGGCTGGGCCATCTTTCCATGCTGTTGCAAGATCAACGCCGCCACGACCACGGATATCAATGCGGACCAATGATCCGGTCATTGCATCGAAACCAGTAGCGAACACGATGTCATCGAATTCCAGGTTCTCTGTAGTGGTGTTAATACCATTAGGTGTGATTTCCGTGATACCAGTCTTCAAAAGGTCTACCAATTTTACGTGAGGCAAATTGTAGGTCTGATAATAATTCGTATCAAGACAAGGACGCTTTGTACCAACCGGGTGGTTGTATGGGCACAATGTCTCGGCAATCACAGGGTCTTTTACAACTTCCCGAATCTTTGCGCGAATAAAATCAGCAGCTTTATCATTGGCTTCTTTGTCGTACAGAATGTCTGTATACCCACCGATGATTGCAACAAGATTTCCCGTGTCCCAACCAGCTTGGAAAGCTGCTTGTCTTTCTGCTTCGGTTACTTCAAGAGCACTTTGTGTTGCAACCGGAATTGGAACACCAAATCCTGATTCTCTTGCCTCTTGGCGATAACCAGTTTTGTATGCAGCCTTTGCTTTAGTAGTTTCTTCAGCACTCAACTTACGGTTACTTGCAGGCATGCTGAAGTTTGGTGTGCGCTGAAATACTGTGAGTTGAGCGGCTTGCTCGGCAATGAGCGGGATCGACTGAATTGCTGATGAACCAGTTCCGATAACGGCAACACGACGGCCAGTGAAGTCAACGCCTTCATGTGGCCATTTCATTGTTTCGTATACCTTGCCCTTGAATGACTCTTGGTTCTTGATTTCAGGGAGTTTTGGAGCAGAAAGTGTTCCTACAGCAAGTACGAAATGCTGTGCTGAAACAACATCACCCTTACTGGTCTTTACTGTCCAACGATTCTCTTTTTCATTGAAATGTGCAACATCGATACGTGTATCGAATTGCATATCTGGCCACAGATTGAAGCGGTCAGCAACATGGTTTGCGTACTGAAGAATTTCTGGCTGTGGAGAATACTTCTCGGACCATGTCCACTCTTGTTCAAGATCTGAGTCGAACGAATACGAGTAGTTAATGCTCTCGACGTCGCAACGTGCTCCGGGATAACGATTCCAATACCAAGTACCGCCAACTCCGCTTGCAGCATCGAACACTCGAGCCGAAATACCAAGTCCACGCAGTTTGTGCAAAAGATACATCCCTGCAAAACCCGCGCCAACAATCATGACGTCAACCTTTTGAGTGACTTTTTCACCCGTGATTGATTTTTCCATTACATCTGACATAACAATCCCCTATTTTGTTTGGCAACTTTTCATCGTTGCTTTCTGTACTTTATTGCACTTCATCTTGAAGTACAATCTTTTTTTCCCAGTACTTACCGTGCAGTAGGTAAGAAAGTAATTACTGCACGGTAAGTACTAATGAGAACTTGTTAGATACGTTTCCTCGATATCCGAAATTCGTGACATCAATTCAGCTGTCGTACCTGAAATCTCAACCGTGCCGCGCCTCATGATGTAAGCACGATCTGCAAATTTTAGAGCTTGACGAACATGCTGTTCGACTAGCAACACTGCCATTCCTAGTTCTGCCGCAGCATCACGAACTGCCTGGAGCAATCGCTGCACAACAATCGGTGCTAATCCAAGTGACAATTCGTCAGCAAGTAAAATTCGTGGGTTCCGCCCCAAGGCACGAGCCAGACTCAACATCTGTTGTTCGCCTCCAGATAACAGTCCGCCCATAATATTTATTCGCTTCTCCAGTTCAGGAAACAATCCGAGCGCGATATCAATATCTACTCCACCGACACGAAGATTGTCGCGAGTAGTAAGCCCCATAATGACAGATTTTTCTTCTGTCACAAACATGAGGCCGTTCTGAGCACGACGATAGAGAGGATCGCGAGTTACCTCACCGTGTAACTCAACTTCACCAGTCATTGGCATGAGTTCTCCGGCTAATGCCAGCATCGTGGTTGTCTTTCCAGCACCATTGGCGCCAAACAATCCGACTACTTCACCTGGATGCAACACTAAGTTGATATCTGAGATAACAGCTTGCGCTCCGTACCCGGCTGACAAGCCCCGTGTCTCGACGACAGGAAGCTTTGGGTCCCTCGTTAAACCGAGATTCACTTTGCTTTTGATTTTCATATCCGTGCTCCGCTGTCATATGCCGATGATTCTGACTCGGCAGTCAAATCACCGCCGAGATACGCACTGATCACTAACGGATTAACTCTGATTTCAGCAGGGGTTCCTTCTGCAATTTTCTTACCGAAGTCCAGTACCACAATGTGGTCACATACGTTCATGACGAAGTTCATGTCATGTTCGACGAGTAGAACTCCAATCCCCCAGTCGTCTGCTAATCGGCGTACCAATTGAGATAATTCTGCTGTTTCAGTTTCACCAAGACCAGCTGCTGGTTCATCCAACAGCAAAATATTTGGTTGAGTGGCCACTGCTCGTGCGATAGCCAGAAGTCTTCTGTGACCATACGGAAGATCGCTTACAGGTTTTAACAAATAGTCAGCCAATTTGAACTCATTGATGGCTGCCACGACAGCACCAGGAATTGGTGGATCAACTGCATGTACCAAGTCTCTGACGTATGACAATTTGTCTCGCGGGTCTGAGGCAGCACGTAAGTTATCTAGAACTGAAATGTCCTCAAACAACTCAAGCGATTGAAATGATCGAGACATACCCACTCGAGCACGCCGTGTTGCAGAAAGAGCCGTAACGTCTGACGCACCACCTGAGGCTTCGTCTCGTACCATAACCACAGTTCCAGCTGACGCCTTAGTGAATCCGGTAACCGCGTCAATTAATGAAGTCTTGCCAGCACCGTTTGGACCAATTAATCCGACGATTCTCCCTGGTTCTACGGTCAGCGATACATCGTCAACCGCGACAACTCCTCCATATCGAACACTTAGGTCTTTCACTACCAAAGTCACAGGAGAAACTCGTTCCCGAATTTCAGCGGGAAGCACCACAACTTCTTCGACTGGGGTTTTTCTGAAGCGGCCGAGTGTCTTGCTTACTATCCACCGAGCCTGCATCGCTGATTCCTTTGCAATGCCGTCTTGGTTAAACAAAACAATCAGGACAATCACAATGCCACCAATAAGCGGAACATATCGATCGATGCCTGAGAAAATTCCGTTTGTCACACGGGCGCCAAGGGATCCAGGTGTCATCGTGGCGCCAAAAAATGATCCGAATATAAAGCCAATACCGCCCATGAACGACCACCCGACTGCGGTAATCGAGGTGAAACTTTGAAACTCTGGACCGAAAATAATTGTGTCTTTTCTAAAAGCCAAAAGAATTCCACCAACAGCTGCAATTCCTGCACCGAGCGCGAATGCATATATTTTTACGCCGGCAACGTTGATTCCTAAAGCTGCAGCCGCACGTTCGTTTGTGCGAACCGCAATCATTCGGCGACCGCTACGACCACGACGCAAACTAGCCACCATCAAAGCCAAGAGGACAAACAAAGCTAAACAAAAGATTGCATAGCGAGCAGGATATGTAGTCGCAGAAATCTCATAACCAAACAAATTGGGGCGTCCAACTTTGGTGCCAATAAACCCGCCTGTGATTTTTCCATTATTGAAAATCATCACTTCCATGGCCGAACCAAGCCCAAGTGTCACAATTGCAAGGTTTAAACCTCTGGCCTTCACCGCTGGTAACGCAAATAACGCACCCATTGGAATAGCCGCAAGCGTTCCGATTATTAACGCAACGGGAAACGGCACACTATACATATCCACTAATCGACCTGCTACCCAGGCACCAAAGCCGGCGAGTGCGAACTGTGCTAGCGACAACTGACCTGCAAGACCAGTTACTACAACTACTGAAAGCAATACAATTGCCATCGCGAAAGTAGTGACCATTGAGTCTTGCCAACTCAGCGGGAACAATAGGGTTAAGACAACCGCCAGGCCAACAGCAAAAGCCACATGGCTCACATGAACTTTTCCGCTTCCTAGCATCGGAAGTTTTTGCAAGAAGTGACCACGAATTGGAAGGGCCTTACCGCGTACCAACAGCACGACGACTATCACCGCAAATGGTATCGATTGGGGCACTCCGGGTATATGTACGTATCTCGTCAGAATTGTTTGAATGACACCAATCCCAAGTCCTGCATAAAGTGCAATGGGAAATGAGCGAAAACTCGCTACAAGTGCAGCAGCTAGCGCTGCGATAACCAGAGTCGTCATGCCAGTTACTTGCAATGACGAAATCGGAGCTAGGAAAATTGCCACCATCCCCGCCAATCCAGAACCGAGCGCCCAGTTCAAGGCTGCGATTTTGTCAGCAGACAAACCGAGAGAACCAGCTGTGCGCTGATTCTCAGCCACGGCAGTTGTGGAAATTCCAAATTGGCTGCGCCGATAAAAAGCCCACAAACAAAAAGTCAACCCCGCGGCCAAAGCCACCAAAATAAGTCGATCGATAGAAACAGTTGTTCCCCAGAACGTGATCGTGTTCACTGGCAATTCTGATTTTACAAACTTTACTTTTGCGCCGTATCGAATAACCGCTACGGACTGCACAATTATGAGCACGCCGAGTGTTGCCACAACACGACCTAAAGGTGATGCCTGAGTTAATCGCTTCATAATCAGCAAATGCGTGGCGGCTCCTACCAAGGCCGAAGCCGCAATTCCAAGAATGAATGCAAGAAAGAAGGGGAAATTAGCCTTAGTTTGCAATTCCCAACTGAGATAGGCACCAATCATGCCGATAGAGCCATGGGCGAAGTTAAGAATTCCAGATCCACGATAGATCACCATCAGTCCCTGTGAAGCGAGGGCGTACAACGCCCCCAGACCTAAACCAAGAATGGCAAATCTAAATACTTCTTGCATGTTTCCCCCCAAGGAATGTAAAAAAATTAAAGATAGGTGGGGTGCTTAACCGAAGCGAAGCACCCCACCTATCTATGAATTATTACGTTTGTTTACTTACCGTAAACCGATGTCATGTCGTGTGCTGTGTTGTTATCTTCCGGTGTCAATTTTCCATCACGAATGATGTCGTAATATACGGTCCGGTTGACAATGCGAGGTACAGCACTGTCCATAGCTGCCCAAGGTGTAGTGAAGTCAAGGTCAATTGTCATTCCATCCATCTTGAGGTTTGATGTCGCAGCAGCTGCTGCAGCAAAAGTCTTGCTATTTATTTCACCTGTCATACCAGTAACAATTTTATTAAAGGCATGGAAGGCAGCCCATGTTCCGAGTCCGGCAAGTGAGTTCCAGTCGAGGTCAGGAGCCTTGTATTGAACAAGTGCCTTGCGATAGTCATCCCATGCTGGGCTTACCAAGTTTGGATAGGAGTTGATAACGATTCCGTTTTCAGTTTCCTTCGGGAATGCCTCAGCAACTTTGCCATTGAGGTTTCCTTGTGCTCCATAGAGACGTTGAGTACCACCAACAGAATTGAATGCTGGCAAGAAAGCCAACCACTGAATGTCGCCAATTGGGCCAAAGATGCAATCTGTTCCCTTAGTTGCCTGAGCAGCTTGTGCTGTCAAATCGCTTGCACCTAATGGAACCTTGATATAAACAGCCTTCTTTTCATCAAATCCCATGCTCTTAAAGCCAAGCTTGGCCTGACCAATGTAGTAATCCGCACTAGCGAGGTCACCCACGATTACCGCAGGTTTCTCGCAGCCATCTTCAATCATCTTTTTTCCGCCGGTCATGAACAGTGAAAACACCGAACCCATAACGAACGACATTGGGCTAGAGAACTCAGTAGCCGAAACTGGACAACAAGCCCCGAACCATGGAATTGAGTTCGCTTCTAAGATTGGCATCAAGCTACTCACGTCAAGTGTGAATGATCCAACAATTGCAATATCTTTGTTAGCGACAGCTTTACGCCCGCATGCAGCACTTTCGTTTGGATCTGCTTTATCGTCGCAGATTGTTACCTCAAGTGGACGACCAGCGATGCCGCCGCGATCATTGACCCACTGCTGATAAATCTCTGCAGCTTTTGCAATGTTTGGATACGAAGAAATCGGTGAGTTAATCGGCGTAAGCACCATAACTTTCAAAGGCTCACCAGTTGGCTGTACCACTTCTTCTGTTGATTCTGCAGGTGCGTCAGTTTCATCTGTTGAAGAACTGCTACCGCCACATGCAGCGAGGAACATTGAACCCGCAACAGCAAAACCGATAAGAGCTTTTATCTTTCGTCGCCTACCTTTCGCAACAATAGATACTTTTTCTGAATTCATCACAACCCCCTTGTAATGTTGTTTGACAATTTTTGCCAATGTGCCTTCGTGGCTGAACCGAACAGTACATCAGATTTATAAACGCAAAAACCAAACTTTTTTTATCGACACACTCAGAGATAAAAGAGTCAAAACAAAATGATGGCCCGTTCGATTAGTCATTTTTTATTCGTGAAAAGAATGAAGATACTCGGTGGTAATCAGGCATTACTTAGCGGTAGCCCATTCAAACTCAAATTACTGCTGCGTAATTTTGAAATGATTTTTACAGAATCTTTTTGAAAGAAATCCATTATGCAACGGACGACAAATCGGTTTTTATTGGAATCGGTCCCGGATCAATAAATGGCGTGTAGAGAGACCTCTAACATTTCGGCTACGAGTAAACAAAATATGAGATCTGATTTTGATTACAAGGGACAAGAAATCTTTTCTCATTGTTTCATCTTGGATGAAACAATCTAAACACAATTCCATTTCTTTTAAGAAAAAGAAGTAAGAACTATTGATTTGCCGATGTCAGTGAATCGGGTCACCCAAAGCAAATCGTGCCCTGTTTATAGGGTGCAACGATGCCTGGTCATTCATCCCTCGTTCATCAATCATCCCGGAATTTCCATCTGACGGACTTCCAGAAAACCTGACTGGTGACCCTGGTAATTCGTTTTGATCAGAAGTTATGAGGGGTTGATCGTCTCCTTTTTTGACGTGGACCACTGGGGACTTGGTCAGACCTGAAACGACAAAATGATGAAAAAGCCCCTAGAAATAGGCATTTCCCGTCAGGATTATCATTATTAACTCCATTGGTCTAGGAGAAATCCCCCTCAGTCTTTGTTTGGCTGTGTGTCCTAACGGAACAATCCGTGAGAGGCGCCACAGGCCCATTCGCCCGAGTGACAAAAAAGTCAATGGATATCCACGATTTGAGTGCCCAGATGGAATAAGTTTTCGCCTATGAAGAAACGTGAACTCATCCAAGCAGTAGCCATTCACACCGATGTTGATAATAAGACAGCGGCCAAAATGGTTGAAGGAACAATCGACGTCATCCTTGCGAACGTCGCCAAAGGCGAGATTGTAAATATCTCAGGCTTTGCGAAATTTGCAAAGATCAAGCGTCCAGCCCGTATGGGTCGTAACCCAGCCACAGGCGAAACTATCCGAATCAAGGCAAAAACAG
>Ga0209443_1002478_pt1 | contig 10896 bp, 6 predicted proteins | sample LauGreBMM110DCMD_2_FD_187571 | JGI IMG/M metagenome (GOLD analysis project Ga0209443, IMG submission 187571) | Freshwater lake microbial communities from Lake Michigan, USA - Su13.BD.MM110.DCMD (SPAdes) (version 2) | ecosystem: Environmental > Aquatic > Freshwater > Lake | place: Lake Michigan... | reverse complement strand
AACATAAAGAACAAATTATTTTTATTATTTATAATATTACTTTAACTGAATAATACTAAATATACCATAGTAAATGATTAACAATTATTTAATTTTTTTTAATAGATTATATAAAAAAAATATTTTGTATGAAATACAAATCCAGCATTATATGGTTTATTAAATAGAATACTATTAATTACTGTTTCTAATGAATGTTATTAAAAATAAATAAATGATTTCTATTTTATCTTTTTATAAATAAAATAAAAATTAATTGTTTCTAATTGATGTCATTTAAAATTAATAGAATTATCGTCTATTAATTTAATTTGTTTAATGGATTATATAAAAAAAATATTTTGTATGAAATACAAATCCAACATTATATGGTTTATTAAATAGAAACTATTAATTACTGTTTCTATTGGATGTCATTTAAAATAAATATTGTCTATTAATATTTTTAATGGATTATATAAAATACAAATCCAATATTATATGGTTTATTAAATAGATTACTATTAATTACTGTTTCTATTGGATATTGTTTAAAAATAAATAAAATAAAAATTAATTGTTTCTAATTGATGTCATTTAAAATTAATAGAAATATTGTCTATTAATTTAATTCTATTGGATGTTATTTAAAATAAATATATATATTCTATTTTTAAACTCATGGTTTACGTCATTTTATACTTTCTATACATTTGTTGAATGCTTTAAAATAATTAGCATATAAACCAATATTTTATTTATTGTTGTATAAAAATAATATAATAAACTCGAAATACTATATAAGTTGAATATTTACGTATATATTCTAAAGAAAATTTAATATTATTTTAATACAAATACAAATTACATCAGTATATTTTAATATTATTATCTTCTTTTGATGTTTTTTTAATTACTTTTTTCTTTTTGACTTCAATAATAAGTTCATCAACTAATTTATTATTATCTTCTTTAGTTGATTTTTTAACAATTACTTTTTTCTTTTTGACTTCAATAATAGGTTCATCTACTAATATATCATTATCTTCTTTTGATTGGTTTTTTATTACTTTTTTCTTTTTGACTTCAATTATAGATTCGTCGACTAATACGTCATTATTTTCTTTTGTTGGTTCATTTATTTCAATAACTTTTTCATTAACATAATCTCCAATTAAATCACCTTTTGATTTATTTTTATTTATAATATATACTTTATTTTCGATTAAATAATGATTTTTTCTTTTATATTTAATAATATCATAAATAATTTTTGTTTCTATTATTGGTATATTATTCTTAGTTATTTTAATATCGTCGTTTTTTATTTGTTGTAATTTTGTATCATTTAATAATTCATAAAAATTTTTTTTTAAATCTTTAAACATACCCCATTCAATTCTAAATGATGACCATAAACAAGCTTTAATTATTTTATTAAATACTAATGAACATAAAAATTTAGATAATTTTTCACCTTCTTTAATATCATCTATAATAATAGCCATTGCACCTTGAGACATAGCATATTTACCATCTATATCAACAATAGGATTATATATACCAGATTCACCAAATATAACTTTTTTTATTCCATAATGACCATTATCATTTCTATTTGACCATACAAAACGATAACCATCTTTTGGTGTTGAATGAACAACTGGATATTTAAATTCTTTATTTACGGTTTTTGATATCCATTTTTTTCTTGGTTCATAAGCACTCATTGATTGTAATATTTTACATTTTTCTTCATTTTCATTAGCTATTAATTTATCAATTAATTCTAATTCACAATTTGCCAACCAATTATATTTATTTAAGTTTATTTCATACGATATATTATTTTGGTCTATTATTTTAGTTTTATGATTTTCATTATTCTTTTTTTGTAATATATACCAATCATATCGTGTTCCACAATTAAATTGTTTCATACCATCTTTTGTATCGTGTATTTCTAAATATAATAGTATATTTTCTCTTGTCATTTTTTCAAATAATCCATAAAATTTACCTTTTTCTGTATTTGGTTTTCTCCAACCATTTGGATGAACAAAACAAATATAACCGTTTGGTTTTAATAATTTAATACTATTATTTACAAATAATTGCCATATTGTATTACCTGATGCTTTTGTTCCTGATGCATTGTATGGTGGATTACCTATAATAATATCAAATTGTTTTACAGAAAATTCTTTATTATAATCTATTTTTAAACTATCTCCTTGATATATATTTAATTGATATTCGTTATTGATATCAAATATCTGATTACATATTAATACATTTTTTTTATTTAATTCACACATGTATAACATATTTTCTAATATATGTTTTTTTCGTTCTTTCGTATCTTTAATTTTATCTTTCAATTCTTCCATTAATCTTAAATATACAACAATTGAAAAATTACCCATTCCACAACAAGGATCTAACCATTTTAAGTTTTTGTTTTTCCATACTTCTATCGGTAATTTATCTAACATATCATTTACTAATTTTATAGGTGTAAATACTTCTCCATTCTCTTTTTTTTCTACTTCTTTAGGTTTCAAACAATCATTTATTAATTCTAATAATTCTTTTGGATTATCTATTAAACTTTGTAACGACATCTTAAATTGAACTGATATATTATATGTGTTAGAATTTTTATCAAAATATTTACTTACTATATCTTTTATTAAATCTATTAAATCTTTCTTATTCCACCATATTAAACATTGATCGTCAAATGTATCTAATAATTCTGGATTTTCTTTTATATCATTTAACATCTTTACAAAATCCATATTAGAATTTTTTATTGTTAATATACATGTTAATGGTATTACATAAGGTAAAACATCTTTTGTAAATGATATTTGTGTTTCTATTTGTTCTTCTTCTGAACTTTCTTCATTCTCGTAATAATGTGTATTTTCTTCGTCGGAATCGTTTTTAACTTTTTCTTTACCTGATGGTAATTCTTGTATTTCATCATCTTCGTCTTTTAAAATTACATCTAAATTGATTGATTCGTCTTTTAAATTTTTTGTAAATGTTTTATTTATTAATTTTTGAGTTGAGTTATCAAACTCTTCATAATCATTATCTAATTTTCTTAAAAGTGTTCTAAAACTATTTATAGGATCTTCTTTCCATATATCCATTAATTTTTTTACTATCGTATCAGAATTTATTTTTTTATTTTCCATCATATCAACATCAATATTTATTAAATGATTATGAATTAGATATTTCATTTTATCATCTATACTTTTTTCATTTTTATAAACAGTATAGTTTATACATGTATTTAATACTCTACTTATATTTAAATCTACAACAAAACCTATCTTTTTATTTTCTCCTTCTGTCATGCATCTATACATTTGTTGTAAAACTTTATCAGAAGATAATGCATTATTCATAAGAATTACTAGATCACATAAATTTAATGTAATTCCTAAAGTTAACATAGTACCAGTCAAAAGAATTAAACCTAATTTACCTTTTGATTTTGCTTCTATTTCTTTTTTATTAATTTCATCTTTAATATCTTTGGGTAATTTATCTTTTTTATCTTTCTTATTAGAACGATTAATACAAAGCACTTCATATTTTTTAAGTGTTAAATCTTCAAGCATTAATTTTTTAAGACATTCTGATATTTCGTTAATATTATCAGAAGGTAAAAACCATATTTGAGTAAATGGATTACGTGTTTCTTTTTCAGAACAAACATTATTAATTCTTGTAAATATTGTTTTTTCTCCATCTTCTTCTTTATGAGATCCTGAAATATATCTTAAAATTGTTTTAACTTCATTTTCAAAACTAAATTTTGTCTTTGTTTTATTTAATCCCAAAAGAGTATCAAAACAAAAACCCATTTTATTTTCTTTATTTAATTTTTCTTTTATAATTTCATATCTTTGTTGATCGAATAAATTAGTTATTAGATGGAGATCTGGCATTCTTTCATAAGATTTAAATATATCATTGTTACATTTTCCTAAATTACTATAATATTTAATAGTTTTTTCTATATATTCATTACCATGTTTTTCTTTTAACTTATTTAAATTAGTGTTATCGACTAAAATACTTTTACATATTTGTTCAGTTGAAGACTGTGTCTTCAACTCAAGAGTTTTGTAAATTTTTTTACAAAACTGTTCATCTTCAATATCCCAAAACATTTGACATTCTGGTAAAATATTCCATTCTTTTAATGGTTTTGCATAAGTAGCCGTTAAATATATTTTAACTGTATTCTTTGTAGAATATGATTGTAAAATTTCTTTTGATAAATTTGTTGTGCCTGAAAAATGATTTTCATCAAATCCGATAATATCTAATTTTAAATTTTTAATTATTGAAATTGTATCACTGTTAATATATTTTTGTAATAATTGTTTAGACATAACAAAAATATTATTTTCATTTGTTTCAATACTATTTATCATTTTAGATCCTTCAATATGATGAATTTTAAATTTATCAAAATCTTTAAATTTATTAAATAAGTCATTAGTAAATTGTGGTGCTGTTTCTGTTGGTGCAGGTGTGATAATAAGAACATTTAATTTTTTTTTAATGTTATATTGTTTAATAATAATACCACCAATCATGTAAGTTTTACCACTACGACACTTACATCCCCATAAGAAAGATTTATTACCTTCTGTTATCAAATTAGACGTTTTTTCTGTAATTAATTCTTGATGAAATCTTAAAATCAAATTATCTTTACTACTCAAATAAACAGTTTGCCAATCTTCATTTTTATTTTTAATTATATCTTGTTTGAATGCTAGAAAATATTTATCTAAGTCATCTTTATCTAAAATATTATCTTCATTCATATATTTAGTAATATAATTACTTGAATTATTAGCAGTTTTAACTTTATCTAAAACTTTTTTCTTGTTAGGAACAACTAAATATATTTTATAATTTTTATAAATATGTTTATTATCATCAATCATAGCAATAATTTTTTGGATATCATAATAATCTACTTTTTTTTGTTTAGTAATATCTTCAGTTGTCTTTGGGTATTTTGAACTAATAAAAATAAAAGTATCATCGTATTTATTTTGTAATGTAATATCAGAACATCCACCAGAATTACCACTTAATACTTTTTCTTCCATGTATTTATTAATATTTTCTAAAATTTTAAGTTTTCCGTTATTAGAATTACCGATCAAATGTGTAAAATTACTATTAGTAAAAATATTACAAAATCCAAATTTAATAACAATATCAAATAATCTTTCAAAAATAAAACCTTTTTCAGATTGTGTATTACAAGTTTCTAAAATATCATCTATATTTTTAAAAGTTATAATATAATTAATAAAACTTTTGATAGTTGTAAAATTTGTTTCTTTATAAGAATTTGACATATTATTGATATAATTATTTAATACCTAAATCAATTTATATCAATTTTTATATAATTAATATAAATTGATGTAAATATTTTGTATGAAATACAAATCTAACATTATATGGTTTATTAAATAGAAACTATTAATTACTGTTTCTATCGGATGTCGTTTAAAATAAAAATAATTATTGCCTATTAATTTAATCTTTTTAATGGATTATATAAAAAATATTTTGTATGAAATACAAATCCGACATTATATGGTTTATTAAATAGTAACTATTAATTACTATTTCTAATGGATGTCGTTTAAAATAAATTGTTTCTATTGGATGTCATTTAAAAATAAATAAACTATTTCTATTTTATCTTTTTATAAATAAAATAAAAATAATTATCGTCCATTGATTTAATTTGTTTAATGGGTTATATAAAAAAAAAATATTTTGTATGAAATACAAATCCGACATTATATGGTTTATTAAATAGTAAATATTAATTACTGTTTCTATTGGTTGTCATTTAAAAATAAATAAACTATTTCTATTTTAAGTTTATTTTTTTAGAAGAAAATTTATATGCTTTTCGTTTCCAAATTTTTTTAAATCATAATATATTTCATATGGATCCATGTCACCAAAATCTCTTAAAATATAAACATTTTCTAATATTAAATAAGCGTGTGTTTTTGATAATCCTAGTGGATAAATTACTGAACTATTACCCATTATTGAATAAAATTTTTCAATTGGTTCTTTAGTATTAAATTGAAAAATCTTAGCTCCTATATAAATATATTCTAAATCTTCTATTTCTACTAATATTGACGAAACGGTAAATAATTGTTTATATTGAGAGTACTTTTTTGTATTCTTTCCAATAAATATATTTTTATATTTTTTTATTAAATATATTTTATTGGTTTCTATTTCAGTTATGATTACTGTTGATTTTATTAGTTGGACTTTATATTTACGATTATCTCCATTTATTATTGGATAATATGTTTTATTCATATTATATAATTCTATAAATTATATTTCTATCAGATTTTATAAAAATAATTATTGTCTATTAATTTAATCTTTTTAATAGATTATATAAAAAAAATATTTTGTATGAAATACAAATCCAACATTATATGGTTTATTAAATAATAAATATTAATTACTGTTTCTAATGGATGTGCCATTATTATCTAACGCAATAAAGTAGTTTAATATTCTATACATTTATCGAGTACTTTGATAAATAACTGGTATTAATCTCTAAAAACAGCAATATAATGTCTACCAGGAACTATTAATTACTGTTTCTAATGGATTTCATCTAAAAATAAATATACGATTTCTATTTATAAATAAAATAAAATCTATATATCTAGTATTCTATAATATTATTACAATTATAACCAATATTTTTTAGTGTTGTAAATAGTTCATCTTTTTCATCTTCTTTACCTAACCAAACACAATCACCTCGATTTATAGTACAATGAATTCCGCTAGTATAAATCTCAATTGGATTTGAAAAAGATGATATATGTTTATGTGAACATGATTTAAAAAATATCACTATTCTCTTTGGAGGAATAAAAATATGAACATCACCAACTGGAAAGTGGGTTCCTCCTGTGATATTTAGAAGCTGTCTTAATTTAGTATTAGTAGCTTTTAATAATAGCTCCTCCTGTTCATAGTTCAATATATTTTGTATACCATATGAATATTGTCCTTCGCCGTAATACGGAAAAGCTTCAGGTTTATTACGACCAATGTTTATGACAAATACAATAGGAGATGACAATAGGAGATAACTATGAATATTTATTTGTTGTTGTAATAAACTATCAGTATTATTTAATTTACTATTTATTGTATCTATTTCTTTTTTATCTGATAATATTTTATCAGATAAAAAATGTACTTCATTTTTTAATTGTACTATTTCTTTTTCTCTTGATTTATCATTAGACAATACAGTTTTAATATCATTTAATTCGTTCTTTAAATTGTCTATTTCTTTTTTATGTTTATCTTTTAATATTTTTATTTGCTGTTGTAATAAACTATCAGTATTATTTAATTTACTATTTATCATGTCAATGTCTTTCTTATCTGCTATTGATTTATCATTAAACAGTTTTATTTGTTGTTGTAATAAATCATTATTATTATTTAATTCTTGATCTAATCGGTCTAATTCTTTATCATAATAAATATTAATTTGTTGTTGTATTTCTTCTTTATCTGCTATTGATTTATCATTAAACATTTTTATTTGTTGATGTAATAAACTATCAGTATTATTTAATTTACTATTTATCATGTCAATGTCTTTTTTATCTGCTATTGATTTATCATTAAACAGTTTTATTTGTTGTTGTAATAAATCATTATTATTATTTAATTCTTGTTCTAATCGTTCTAATTCTTTATCATAATAAATATTAATTTGTTGTTGTAATTTTTCTTTATCTGTTAATTTGCTATTTAATAAGTCGTTATTTTTTTGCGTATCTTCTAACTGTTCCTTCATTTCTATATAATCAGAATAATTACATTCCACTTTACTAAGTTGAAATACATGAACGTCATCATACATTATTATTCCACTACCGCTTTTATCAAACTGAAAATTATTATTTTCAATTAACTTTTTATTTATGTCGTTATTTGTTATGAAAGCTTCATAATATATTTTATTATTAATTATTTGAATTTTTATTTTGGATCCATCGAATGTATAAATTGGATTCATTTTGTTATAGTAAAGTGTTTGTTTTTAATTAAATAAAATACAATTTTTAATTTAAAATAACTAAATGATTTCTATTAGATGTTATTAAAAATAAATAGAAACATAAACATTAATTTAATCTTTTTAATGGATTATATAAAAAAAATATTTTGTATGAAATACAAATCCAACATTATATGGTTTATTAAATAGTAACTATTAATTACTGTTTCTAATGGATGTCATTTAAAAATAAATAAAATAGAAATTAATTGTTTCTAATGGATGTCATTTAAAATAAATTTATGATTTCTATAAATAAAATAAATAGATTCATTAATAATTGAAGATTAAAGATTAAATAGGTGGTTATTTATATTAATTTATTAAGACATGCAAAACGGTAAAGACGGTCATACAGATGATGAAAAAGAAGCATGGATAAAACGTGCTGGTCTAAGAAGCTGGCTTAGGTATGAAAAAAACAAACGAGAACGAGAACAAAAACGAGAACGAGAACGAGAACATGTAGAACATGAAGAACATGTTCTACATGAAGAACATGTAGAACATGTAGAACTTGTAGAACTTGTAGAACATGTAAAACTTGTAGAACATGTAAAACTTGTAGAACATGTAAAACTTGTAGAACATGTAAAACTTGTAGAACATGTAAAACTTGTAGAACATGTTGCAGTATCTCATGTTGCAGTATCTCGTTCGTTAAAAGATAGACTAAAACTTCAAAGACGTACGTTGGAAAAACATTGGAAAATAATACTAAATCAAACGTATAGCAAAGAAGATCTGTATAAATTGTCAGATGAGGAAAAAAAAAGTCTCTCTGTCACATATTTGTCTGGGTTGACTGCTCAAGAAAAAAACAAGCTGTATGAGAAAGTGTGTCTCATACTAAGTGAAAAACTTGATTATTTGCTTTATAAATTAAAATAAACTAATATTACTATATCAAGTGTGTCATTTTAGTGAAAAGCAATAATGAAAGTATGACGTTATCCGCATATAATGGAGGTGGAGAAAGTTCTTCTATTTAAAAACAACTTTTTTTAGTATATTTAAAGAAAAAAAAACATTATTTTTAATACGAGTATTAAAGATAATTATTTTGATTTAATTTTAAAATATGCCAATAAATATAAACAACCAAAACATAACACTAAATATTCAAATAAATATTATTTAACACATATTTTAGATGTATTAGGAGATGTTGTAACTTAGAAATCTTTAATTAAAGTCCGTACAATTTCTAGTAATAAAACATCATTATAAAACTATTAATAAAGTACATTTAGAATGGTCTAGAAATGAAGTATAAAAACCATATACAATAATAAAAAGCATATAATAAAATGTTAAAAATAAATAATCTTTGTAAATTATCTGTTAATAATTTTATTGACGGAACATTAATAATTAATAAATCTGGTATTGAAAATATAGGTATCTGGGTGTGGTGAATCTAGAAAGAAAAAATTTACAGCAATTACTTGTATTTGTAATGAAAATACAAAACCTATTGCAATTGTTAACTGTTTGACATATACTAAAGAATTAAATAAAGTAAAAACTATTAAAACATCGCCTTATGATTCTCAAACTATTTTACCTGCTATAAAAAGTTTAAAAACAAATAAATCATATAATCTTGTAGTTGATAATAAAATATTTGTGATAGTGGGTTTCTTTTTGATAGATCACTAATACCAGCTAATGTAAATTTAATAACTGTAAAACGTAAAAATCAACTAGTACAAAATACAGTTATAGAAAATCAAATATTAAAAAAAAAGATATAAAATTGAAAATTTATTTGCAAGAATAAAACAGTTTAATAGAGTTCATGTTAGAAGAAACAAACTAATTGGATGTGGAGAAAGTTCTACTTTCTTCACTATTGTAACTTATTTAGGATTTGTCCATTTAGCATTTATGAAAATAATTTAAATTAACTTATTTTCATAAATGCCAAGTATATGATTTTTTAATTAAAACTACCTAAAGATTAATATACTTTTATATTATTATTTAATTTTTTTATTAAAAAACTAATAAAAAACTTTTAAAAAACTAATAAAAAGCTTAAAAAAACTTAAAAAAACTTAAAAAAACTTTAAAATAAATTTATTATAGTTTTTTCTTTAAATTATAGTTTTACTTTCTCCACGCCCAATGTATAATTAAAAAATGTTAATTTAAAAAGATAATATTAAGATATGTTTATAATCAACATTTATTAAACGTGTTTATTATAAGTATATTCAATTTTTTATTATTTACTATTATAATGTTAAATAATAAAAATTTAAAATTAATTTCTATAATAAAAAAATATATAAATAATGATCCTAAATTATATGTTAAATTTAATCATTATAATAGAAAATATCCAATTGACGAGTTAATGCCATATATTATAGAAATATTAGAAGAGAAGATGGTATATCATTTAGAAAAATAAAATCATCTATAAGTTGGTCAACAATATATAAATTTAATCAAAGTACAATTTAAAATTATTGAAAATACTTACGATCTTAATGTTAATAAATATTTGAGTAATTTAGAAACATTGCCACAAAATTATTATACAGATACAACATTCGTATGTAATAAATTAGGTTATTAATCTGTAGGATATAATCAGCAGATAAAAAAACATAAAACCTCAAAAATATCAATTATTACTGATGATTTTAATATTCCTGTATCAGTTAGTATATCGTCTGGTTCACCTCATGATTCAACAATTTTATATAATCAATTAG
>Ga0209443_1002467_pt1 | contig 10917 bp, 11 predicted proteins | sample LauGreBMM110DCMD_2_FD_187571 | JGI IMG/M metagenome (GOLD analysis project Ga0209443, IMG submission 187571) | Freshwater lake microbial communities from Lake Michigan, USA - Su13.BD.MM110.DCMD (SPAdes) (version 2) | ecosystem: Environmental > Aquatic > Freshwater > Lake | place: Lake Michigan... | reverse complement strand
ACCGCTTACCATATATTTTCCGTGTGCGCTTTTTGTATATCGAGTCATTATAAATTCATCAGAGAAAATATATTTTTTTTGCTAAATAAATATAAAACGCATTTAAATTTAAAATCGGTTTCTTGGCGGAGCTCCGCTACCTCCAGGTTGTCCTTCAACGCGCCCTAAATAATTAAATACTACAAGTTCTCCTAAATAATAGTTACCAAATTGAGTACTGCCACCTACACTACTATTTATAACTTGTGCTACTCTTTGTGAATTTGATATATTATTTACTGTTGAGTTTGATGTAAATTTTTTATATTCTTCTTGATAACAATTACATACCACATTTTTAGAATATGCGTCAATTAATGTATTATAATTTATTAATTTTGAAGAATTTGATTTTCTACCTGGTGTAAAATGTTTATAGGAATACATATAATATAAAAAGTATATGTTTATTTTACAAATTTTATTTTTATTTTAAATAAAAATTGAAATAATTTAAACACAACAGTTTAAATTATAGTAATACAATTATGAACACCGCAAGTGATTTAGAATTATCAAATAAATATCAACAGAAGACCGATAAAGGTCATATTCTAGATAATCCAGATACCTATGTTGGATCTATTGAAGAAATTGATGAAAATTTATGGATTCTTAGCGAAGATGGTACTAAGATTATTCAAAAAACTATAAAATATATTCCTGGATTATTCAAATTGTTTGATGAAGGAATTGTAAATTGTCGTGACCATGTTATTCGCATGTTACAGGCAGTTACAAATAAAATAGAAAATACAATTCCTGTCGCCAACATTGATATATCTATTCAAGATGATGGCACTATTACAATGATAAATGATGGAAATGGAATTGATGTTGCTGAGCATCCTGAGTATAAAATATGGATTCCTGAATTAATTTTTGGGCATCTTAGAACATCAACTAATTATGATAAAACTGAAAAAAAAATTGTTGGTGGAAAAAATGGTTTTGGATTTAAATTAGTCCTTATTTGGTCTACACAAGGTTCAGTTGAAACAGTTGACCACATTAGAGGTCTAAAATACAGACAAGAGTTTAATAATAATTTAGATGAAATTTGTAAACCATCTATTACAAAATGTAAGCTTAAACCATATACTAAAATTACATTTAAACCAGATTATGCTCGTCTTGGAATTAGCGGTTTGACATCAGATATGATTTCATTATTAAAAAAGCGTGTTTATGATGTGGCCGCCGTAACAGATAAAAGTTTAAAAGTAAAATATAATTCTAGTTTAATTCCTATTAAAAATTTTCAACAGTATATTGATTTATATATTGGTGATAAAGCTGAGGCACCGAGAGTATACGAAGAATCGAATGAAAGATGGGAATATGCTGTAGCATTATCACCTAATAGCGAGTTTATTCAAGTTTCATTTGTTAATGGAATTCACACTTCTAAAGGTGGTAAACATGTAGAATATATTCTTAATCAAATTACTAGAAAATTAGTTGATTTTATTGAGAAAAAGAAAAAGGTAAAAGTTAATCCTAATAGCATTAAAGAACAATTGTTTTTATTCTTAAGATGTGATGTGGAAAACCCAGCATTTGATAGTCAAACAAAAGATTATATGAATACACCTTCTTCTAAGTTTGGCTCTAAGTGCGATGTAACTGATAAATTTATTGAAAAAATTGCTAAAATGGGTGTAATGGATGCTGCGTGTGCTTTAACCGAAGTAAAAGAAAATAAAGCAGCAAAGAAAAATGATGGCACTAAAACTAAAAGTATTAGAGGTATTCCTAAGCTTACAGATGCGAATTGGGCTGGAACTGATAAATCAAATGAGTGTATTATCATCTTTTGTGAAGGTGACTCAGCAAAAGCTGGAATTATTTCTGGGTTATCTTCTGAAGACCGCAACACAATTGGTGTTTATCCATTGAAAGGAAAGTTATTAAATGTACGCGGTGAACCAGCTAAAAAAATTTCAGAAAATAAAGAAATTGCTGAAATTAAAAAAATTATTGGATTAGAAATTGGTAAAGAATATAATCCAGAAATAGTCGCAAGTTGCTTGAGATACAGTAAGGTATTATTCTTGACCGATCAAGACTTAGACGGGTCACATATTAAGGGCTTATGTATTAATTTATTTCAATCTGAATGGCCATCATTAGCAGAAATTCCTGGATTTATTGGATTTATGAATACTCCTATTTTAAAAGCAAATAAATCTAGCCAAACCTTAATGTTTTACAATGATGGAGAATATGAAGAATGGAAATCTGCTAATGATATTAAAGGCTGGCGAATTAAATATTATAAAGGTTTGGGAACTAGTACAGGTAAAGAATTTCGGGAATATTTCGAACAAAAGAAAATTGTGAATTTTGAACACAATGGCAAATCAAGTGATGATGCTATTGATATGGTGTTTAATAAAAAACGTGCTGATGATAGAAAAGACTGGTTGAAAGACTATGACAGAGAATCATTTATTGATACAAATCAACCTTCTGTTACATATGAAGATTTTATTGGCAAGGAATTAATTCATTTCTCAAAATATGATTGTGACCGTTCTATACCTAATTTGATGGACGGATTAAAGACCAGTTTACGCAAAATTCTGTTTGCAGCGTTTAAAAAGAATTTAACTTCAGAGATAAAAGTTGCCCAATTTAGCGGCTATGTATCTGAGCATTCTTGTTATCATCACGGCGAGGCCAGTTTAAATGGAGCAATTGTTGGAATGGCGCAAAATTTTGTTGGCTCAAATAATATTAATTTGCTATTACCATCAGGACAATTTGGATCCAGATTAAAAGGAGGTGAAGATAGTGCGTCTGAAAGATATATATTTACTCAATTAAATCGCATAACTCGCGCAATCTTTGCTCAAACTGATGATGCGGTTTTAGATTATTTGAATGACGATGGCACGCTAGTGGAGCCACGATTTTATGCGCCAATTATTCCTATGATTTTAGTAAATGGATCTAAAGGAATTGGAACTGGATTCAGCACGGACATCATGTGCTATAATCCGTTACAAATTATTGGATATCTTAAGAATAAATTAGTTGGTTGGCCACCACTGGAAGAAGATCGGTTTGTTCCTTATTATGAAGGTTTTACTGGTACGATTGAAAAGATTGGTACTAAATTCTTGATTAAAGGTAAGTATGAAAAAGTGGGTCCAGATACTATTCGTATAGTCGAGCTACCAGTTGGACTATGGACTGAAAGTTTTAAAGAACATTTAGAAAGCTTGATAGAGCCTGGTCTAGATAAAGATGGTAAAAAAATTGTGCCTCCTGTAAAAGACTATGATGATATGAGTAAAGATACTACAGTAGATTTTATAATCACTTTACAAAAAGGTAAAGTTGCTGAATTGGAATCGACACAGTTAGAACATGGTTGTAATGCGTTAGAAAAATTATTCAAGCTTTACACAACAGGTTCTATAACCAATATGCATTTATTTGATGCGGAAGATAAATTAAAAAAATATGACAAAGTAGAAGACATTATAGACGACTATTTTGTAACAAGATTAAAATTATACGCTGTAAGAAAAGCATATTTAATTGATACATTAGAAAAAGAATTAATTGTTCTTGAAAATAAAGCGCGATATATTCAAGAGCTACTTGATGACACAATTGACTTGCGAAAAAAAAAAAAGAATGAAATTATCAATATGTTACTAATAAAAAGTTACGCAGTCATTAACGACGATAGTGAATTTAAGTATCTAATTAAGATGCCGATGGATAGCGTATCGGAAGAAAATGTTGATAAGTTAAACAAAGAGCACAAAGATAAAAGTGATGAATTACAACTGATCAAAGAAACAACAGAGCAACAAATGTGGCGAAAAGAGTTAGAAATTTTGGCACAAGAATATATTGTTTATAAAGAAGAAAGACAAAGACTCACAAATGGAACTGAATCTAAAAAAAAGAAAATAAAAGGAACTACAATCATTAAAAAATCGGTAAAATCAAAACAAATTATTATTGAAGATGATGCTTAGAATATTATTATTAATATTTAATAGCATCTAAATATAATGCTAATAACATTGGAAATTGCCACGTAGTAAATACAGTATAATGGTCTTTGTTCTTAAATATTAATACATCAATAAAAAAATAAAAACTAATTAGCAAAACTATAAAAAATAATAATTTAAATATTTTTTTAATTATATTTGACATTAATATAATTAAACGTATATTTTATTTAAAACCATGGTTTTAAAACCAATTCTCTATCATTATTATTTGCCATAACTGGATGAGCTATTGGCACTACTAAAGTACTTGCGTCATCAATATATTTCATATAACCTTGTGCTTCACTATAAACTTGTTGAATACAAAAATTCAAAACCATTTTATTTAATTCTTCAATTTGTTGTGATATATTATTTGGTTGATTAGAAGCATTTTGTAAAAAAATACTTCGCATTACAATTTTTAAAGAATCACAGTCCTGTGGACCTATTGTGTATTGTCCGTTTGATTTATGATATACACCTGATCTTATTCCATTTTGTAGTATCTGAATATTCTCTAGAGAGAAATAAACAGCAGATAAACTGGTTTCATCCCAAAGCCCTTCGGTTGGATTCCTAAATGTAGTACACTGATGTGCTGGTATTTTATCATACATTTCAAATAAGGTTGAAGTATTAGGTGTTTTTATATCTACTCTTCCATTTGATACTCTTCCGTTTGATACTCTTCCATTTGATACTCTTCCATTTGAACTATTCATTTATATTACTTAAATAGAAAAATTATATATATTTATTTTATATACAAATGGAAGGATTTCAAAAAATTGTTTTGATTATTGCTATAATTGTTTTGATTGTAACATTAGTTATTATGGGACTTGCTTTAGGAACAGCTAGTGAAGAAAACTGGCCACCTCTAGTTTCTGATTGTCCAGACTGGTGGATAGCTGATGGTTCTGGAAATAATTCTAAGTGTATTAATGTTAAAGATTTAGGAGTTTGTCCGGCACAAGAAGGAAAAAAACATCAAAATATGAATTTTAATTTACCTGCATTTACTGGTTCAAATGAAATGTGTGCTAAATATACCTGGGCTAATAAATGTAATGTAACATGGGATGGTATTACATATGGTATAGAAAACCCTTGCTCAACTACTACAGAAGATGAAGAAGATGAATAATAATTCTATTTTATAATAAATATAAAATTATAAACATAAAATATAACATTATAAACATAAAATATAACATTATAAATATAAAATATATATTATTATATTTATAATGAAATTAATACAAAACCAATCAGAAATTATTTTTTATTATATTGATAAACTATCTATTGATTTAGTCAATGAAATAAAAAAATATATTCCAAATAAAAAATTAATTTTTATAAATAAAAAAAATTATATATTTAACCATTATTTAATAAAAGATTTAATACCAAAAATGAATTTTGAACACTATATTAGAAGTATTGTTTATCGTGATTTTGATTTTGTTTTAAGTCAAATTATTCAAGAAAATTATTTAAAATGGTTTCAAATTAAAGGATATTTGTATAAAAATGTTATTTATAATAATTATATTTATTTTATTAAAGATTTTTGTATTGAAAATAATTCAGAAAAATGTAGAATTATGCTTAATAATTTTCTTGATAAACTTGGTTTATGTAAAAATCAACATAAAAAGAATATTAATAAACATATAATATGGAAGTCTTGAATTTTAATAAAATTTTAAATAGAGAAGAAAAAGCTTTAAGTATTAAAGAAATACTAACTAATTTTGAACTAAATAAAAATAATCTTCTTTTTAAAAAAGGTATTTATGTTTATGGTGACCCAGGTTCAGGAAAAACTACATTTGTTACTAATATATTAAAAGAAATGGATTATGATATTATTAAATATGACGCTGGTGATATAAGAAATAAATCAATTATTGATAATATTACAAAGCATAATATGTCAGATAAAAATATTATGAGTTTATTTAATAATAAAGTTAGAAGGATCGCAATTATTATGGATGAAATTGATGGAATGAATAACGGAGATAAAGGTGGGATAAATTCTCTTATTAAACTTATTAGACCAAAAAAAACAAAAAAACAAAAACTAGAAGAAATTTCAATGAATCCTATTATTTGTATTGGAAATTATCATATTGATAAAAAAATTAAAGAGCTTATGAAAGTATGTAATGTTATTGAACTTAAAACACCAAATATCAATCAGATTTCTGGTATAATAAAAACAATTATTCCTACAATTGAAGATATTATTAAAATTAAAATTATTAACTATGTTCAAGGAGATATTAGAAAACTAAATAATATTTATAATATTTATATTAATAATAATGATATTTTTAAAAGTAATATTATTGATGATATTTTTCAATTAAAATCATATAATGATGATACTAAAAAAATTACTAATAAACTTATTAATAATAGTTATAATATTGATGATCATACTACAATTATGAATGAAACTGATAGAACAATTGTAGGTTTATTGTGGCACGAAAACATTATTGATGTACTTGGTAAAACAGATAAAAGTATTTCAATACCATTTTATATTAAACAATTGGATAATATGTGTTTTTCTGATTATATTGATAGAATTACATTTCAAAAACAAATTTGGCAATTTAATGAAATGAGTTCATTAATTAAAACCTTTAAAAATAATAAATTATATCACGAATCTTTTAAAAAGAAACAAAAATATAATCCTGCTGAAGTTAGGTTTACCAAAGTTTTAACCAAATATTCTACAGAATATAATAATTCTTTGTTTATTCAAAATTTATGTCAGCAACTTGGAATGGATAAAAAAGACCTATTTAGTTTTTTTCTTGAATTAAAAAATAAATATGATGATACACAAATGCTACTATTATTTGAAAACTATGAAATAACAAAACTAGATATTAATAGAATATACAGATACTTAGATAAATATACCAAAGAAAATTCACCTGATGATGATACTAATTTTGAGGACAATGATAGTATTTGTGATTAATATAAAATAAGTAAATAATATATTTGTTATTTACTTATTTAGATTATACATTAGTTTAGATTATACAGACTTTTTACTTAATTGAGATAAAACATCAAGTCTACTTTGTTTCTTAAATTCCCAATGTTTTTTAGTAAAATTATCTAAAAAAACACAATGATGTCTTTCATAATGTTCTGGACTATCATAAAATAACGTAAGTGGTCCTGATGGAACTTCTCCAGTAGATATCATAGCCTTAAAAAACAAATCTTCGTCCATTGTTCCAACCTTGTATTTATAATATTCACCTGTTTCAGCATTCCTAATTTGTGACTCGTGAGAACCTGAACCATACACACCTAATTCTATTTTTTTATTTCTGTTATTAATTAAAACAGTTCTCATAAGTTTATGGTACCCTCTATTTAAACTTTGAACTCTACTTAATGCGTTTAGTTGATTTTGATTTGAATTGATAAAATCATTTGTCTCTACTGAATTAAATCTATCATCATATTCCATTTTATTAATATTATAATATTGTTTATCTCTTTAAATAATTTAATTTAACTTATTTATTTTGGTTTTTTCTATTTGTTCTTTTATTATTTGTCGTATTTTATCTTCAAGATATTTTACTTTATCCCTTAACAATTTATTTTCCATTGTTACTTCTTGTATAATTACCGACATTTGGTTTATAATATTTTGATTTCCTGATTCTCCGTACAATTGATTTACTTTATTTATTGTATCCTGATACTCTAGTTGCTTTCTTTGTTGTTCAATAATCATTTCTTCTCTTTGTTGTTTTATTTCATCTAATTGCTTTAAAACATCTGGCTTATTTTCTGGTCTTCCTGGTTCATACATCTTTAATAAATTATCAACATCATTCATAAAAAAATTCTTTAAATCATTTTCCTTTACAAAATCTTCAACTTTTTTATCTGAAATAGACATAAATTTATTTGGGGATTCTAATAAATGTTTTTTATCAAATGAATTATGGTCGTGCGAAAACACAAGTATTGTTTTTATTGGGTCTAATTGAACAAAAGGAACAGTATATCCTTTTAAAAAATGTCTCTCTTCAGCTACCGCAGCATTATCTTCAAAACTTGTCTCTTTTAGTAATTCTTTTCTAAAAGCAAACGTAGCAGCAGTTGAATGGTTTGGTCCATATGGACCAAATTGATACATTTTTTGTATGTGCTTAAAATAAATATACATTTCACTCGAACCAGCACACATCGCATTTGGATTTGTTCTTAGCATATCTACCGCATGACTTACTCTACAAGGAGGATAATAATCATCATCATCCATACTTATTATTATATCACCTGAAGCCTTTTGATGTGCTAGGTTTCTTTTTTTTCCTAGCATTAACTTTTCATCATATCTAAAATATTTCACCTGAGGAATGTCTTTTACTAAATCTTCTATTTTGTCTGTTCCATCATCTATTATAATCCATTCCATTTTATCTTTTGGATATGTTTGATTTTCAAAACATTTAATTATATAAGGGAAAAATGGGCGTCTATTAAATGTTGGTGTACATATACTTACAAATGGTTTTTTACTAAGCTTAGTTTTTTTCATTATTCTTAATTTATTTTACAAATAATATTTATATTATAATCTAAATAACTATTATTATATTTTACCTATTTTAATTTAGTGCCTATTTTAATTTAGTGCCTATTTTTTTAATCTCGCGAGTTAATTTTTTTCCTCCACCGCTCCAAGGCATAAAAGAATTTATAAAACTTTTCATTTCAAACACCTTTGAAATTTTACATGTTTTTTTTACTTGGTCATAACTAACAAGTTTTGATAAATTTTCTTCATTTATTGGATTAAAAATATCAATTGATATTATTCCAAAATATATTAAACATACTACTAAAATTGATATTCCTCCTGCTAGTCCACCTAAATTAGCAAAAGCACATAATATTACAAAAAATGTAATTATAGATGCTACTATTATTTTATTATATTTAAATATACCTGCGATTACTGCTGAAACTGATACAACATTATTATTCATTACACCCTTAAAACTGAATATTGTAAATATACAAATAAGCATCACTATTGGTGCTATAAATGGAATAAATGGTATCACAAGTAAACCTACCCAAAAAAGAATAGAAAATAAAAATACTAATAAACATCCTGTAAATAATTTAGCTGGTGCCAGTGTACTTTGCCATTTGGGTTTTCCTGTATCACCTGTGTTTGTATTTACTAAAAAAAACCATGACATTTGATAAAACCACAAATATATTACATAAAAAAAGTCTACAAAAATTAAAATGGATGTATAAAACATTAATATTGTTGGACCAAAAATAATTATCAAACTCTCCGGAATTTGATTTAACAAATTGAAAAATGTATTTAAAGATGAAAAGTTAAAAACAAATAAACCCTCAATAATTGAAATAAAATAATTTATTAAAGAATTTGAATTTGATTTTTGTTTATATTCTCTTAACATATCTAAAATAGTAAATTTGTTATTTTTTTCAGAAGGAAATGAAATTTTTTGTGATAATGTTTGCCCTTTAATACTAGTTTCAAAAATATTTATTTGAATTTCTTTTGTACTTTGTGTGCCATTACTTTCATATGGCATACAATTTTCATCAGTAGGTAATACATTTGCCTGACCTATTTTAGATCCGTATAACACACATCCACCCATTGAAAAATTTAAACATAAAATTGCTACAATTGCCAACAGCGATACTAAAAATTTACCTATATCTTTTCCAAAATTATCTTCAAATTCTGTATCTTCATCCTTTTTTTCATCAATAGCTGAGGTATCATTTGTAGATGACATTAATACTTATATTAATAATATAAAATATTTTTATATTTTACATTATTCTTCTTGATGAATCAACTTTATAAATTATAATATTAGATAATATTATATGAATAATTCAAAAAATCAATATAATAATATTATATTTGCTTTAATTAGCTTTTTACTTTTAATATGTATTTTTAAATGGATTAACTATTTAGTTGTGAATAATTACGTTAAATTATCTTCTATTGAAGGGTTCGACACAAATACTCAGGCTATTCGTGACACTGGTGCTTCAGATACAAGTCACAATGTTGATGTACCATTGACAACAACAACTAGTTGTAAAAATATGTGTGGACCTCCTAATCGTTGTTCTATTACTGGACAACAATGTTTTTCAGATATAGATTGTCCTGGATGTGAACCACAAGTTCCTCCTCTTTCTTCAAGTAATGGAGAAAATATTATTGGTGATGATGATGCGGGAAAATTAACTGTTGGTGTTACACCTAATTATTCTCCCTTAACTACTGGGTTTGGAACTCAATCTAGAATTTATACATCTGATAAATTTAGTAAACCTGCTATGCCTAATTTTGGTGTAAATACATGGTCCAATAAATTTAATAAGGGACGTAAATTATTTGACGACAGATATAAACCATCAGGATTAAAAAATATGCCTTCCTACTCTGATCGTTATTCACTTACTGGTGAATTTATTGACGATGGTCCTCTTCCATCTAATTCTTATTTAAAATAAATTAATAAAATAAAATATTATTTATCAATTGTTATTTCTTTAGCTATTTTTTTTACTATTTTATCAGCTTTTTCGGCATCATTATCCCCTGAACCTCCCATAGCCTCTATTATAATATGATTATACTGATCACTCTTTTTGGAATCACTATAAATACAATCTGGATATTTTGCTTTCCACTCAGGAAGAGCACAAATATTCTTGTGGGAAATATATTTGATTGCTTTTTTTATTTTTTTATTTTCAGAATCTTCCTTTTCCCAAACAT
>Ga0209443_1002464_pt1 | contig 10924 bp, 10 predicted proteins | sample LauGreBMM110DCMD_2_FD_187571 | JGI IMG/M metagenome (GOLD analysis project Ga0209443, IMG submission 187571) | Freshwater lake microbial communities from Lake Michigan, USA - Su13.BD.MM110.DCMD (SPAdes) (version 2) | ecosystem: Environmental > Aquatic > Freshwater > Lake | place: Lake Michigan... | reverse complement strand
CATTAAATGTAAAAGACATTAAAGTAAAACGTTACAAAGTAAAAGTAACCGATGAAATGATTCAAAACGAAGTGGAAAGAATTCAAACGCGTAATGGTAAAATGACCGACCCTGAAATGGTGGAGTCAGACGAGAATGTAATTAACATCAGTTTTACTGAAACCGATAAAGACGGTAACGAAATTGAAGGCGGTATAGCAAAAGACAATTCTTTACTAGTAAAATATTTTGCCGAGAAAGCAAGAAAGCAATTCATGGGTAAGAAAAAGGATGACACAGTGGTGATCCAATTGAGCAAAGCCTTTGAGGCCAAGGAATTAGATATTATTGTGGGTGATTTAGGTATTTCAAAAAGTGATGCCGATAAATATTTTAAAATACTAATTACTAAAGTGGGCTTAGTAGAAAAAGCTGCATTGGATGAAACATTATTTTTAGCCACCTACCCTAATGAAGCCATCCAAACAGAAGAAGCATTTAGAGCAGCTATCAAAAAAGATATTGAAGGTTATTATGAGCAGCAAGCCAAGAATCAAATTCATGATCAAATTTATCATGGCTTAATTGATCAAACTAAAATGGAATTTCCAGTGGCCTTCTTAAAACGTTGGTTACAAAAAGGTGGAGAAAAACAAAGAACAGAAGAAGAAACAGAAAAAGAATATCCAGTATTTCAAGACCAATTAAAATGGACTTTAATTAATAGCCAATTAACATTAGATCATAAAATTGAAGTTGTAGCAGAAGATTTAAAAAACTTTGCTAAGCAACAATTGATGAGTTATATGGGACCACAAATGGGCGCATTAGGGGACAACGATAAATGGTTAGAAGACTACGCAGTGAGAATGATGCAGGACAGAAAATTTGTAGAAGATAGTTATCAAAGAATAAGTACAGACAAATTATTCACTGCCATCGAGTCTGAAGTGGAAGCCAAGGATGAAGCCATAGAAGCGGAGAAATTCGCCGATATGCTGAATAATCATAAGCACTAGGCTAGGAATAATTATCTAGTTTATTGATTGTCAATACAATTTGGCTCAAATGGAGGCATTTAGGGCCAAAGTTTGGCACCCTTTTTGTACTTCCTTTGATTACAAGGATTTACCTTTACTTACAGAAAATAGCAATTATGAATTTAGGACAAGAATTTGAGCAGTATGCCATCAAGCATAAGGGTATCAGTAGCAATACTTTACACCAGTACAAAAAAAGTGTAACCAACCTAACCCCTTATATTATTGAGGAGCGCCCTATGAATGTGGCCAGCATGGATGTATTCAGTAGATTAATGATGGACCGTATTATATTTTTAGGCGAGGGCATCAACGACTATGTAGCCAATATTGTAACCGCTCAATTACTTTTTTTAGAAAGTACCGACCGTACCAAGGATATTCAAATGTATATCAATAGTCCAGGTGGAAGTGTATATGCAGGCCTAGGTATTTATGATACCATGCAATTTATTAGCCCCGATGTGGCTACTATTTGTACAGGTATGGCAGCAAGCATGGGAGCTATTTTATTATGCGCAGGTGTTGAAGGTAAAAGAACGGCTTTGAAACATAGTAGAATTATGTTACACCAACCTAGTGGTGCTATTGGTGGACAGGCTTCTGATATTGAAATTACAGCTAGAGAAATTAAGAAATTAAAAAATGAATTGTATGAAGTGATTGCACATCACACCCATAAGGATTTAGAAACCGTTGCCAAGGATTGTGATCGTGATTTTTGGATGACTGCTGCAGAAGGAAAAGAATATGGATTGGTAGATGAAGTCTTATTAACCAACCCAAGAAAATTAAAAAAATAATAAAACTGTTCAAATACATTTTATGATAGTCAACAAGAGATATTTAATGGAGGAAGAAGAAGAGCCTAAAGAAGATAAAAAAGAAGAGGCGGCACCTAGTTTTTTAAACAAAAAAATGGAGCATCTTTTTTTCGAAAAAAGAGCTATTTACTTATGGGGTCCTGTAGACGACAAATCTGCAAAGGATATCGTTAACAAACTTATTTTACTAGAGGCCGATAAACCAGGTACTGAAATTAAATTTTATATCAATAGCCCAGGGGGCGTGGTAACAAGTGGCATGGTCATGTATGATACCATTAAATTAATCAAAAGCCCTGTGCATACTATTTGTATGGGACTAGCTGCTAGTATGGGTTCTATTTTACTTAGTGCTGGTGAAAAAGGAAAGCGAACTATATTCCCGCATGGTGAAGTCATGATACATCAACCAAGTATTGGCGGCTATTTTCAGGCCAATAGTACCGACATTGAAATTCACGCTGAACAAATTCGCAAAACAAAAGAATTAGGTGCTAAAATATTAGCGGAAAATTGTGGTAAAACATTTGCTCAAATTATGAGCGACTTTGATAGAGATTATTGGATGGATGCTAAAGAAGCAGTAGCCTATGGTATCGTAGATAAAATCGCCAAACAACTCTAAAATATGAAAATGGCAAAATCTCCCGCTATACATTGTTCATTTTGTGGCCGCAACCGCGACGAAGTAAAAATTCTGATCGCTGGTCAAGACGGACATATATGTGAAAACTGTATAGAACATGCGCATGAAATTATTGTCAAAGAGTTTCACCAGAAAAAAGCAGAAGGCAAGGCGGGTACGCTAAAAGTACAAAAGCCAATGGCCATTAAAGCCTTTATGGACCAATACATTATTGGCCAAGATGATGCAAAGAAAATATTATGTGTAGCCGTATACAATCACTTTAAGCGTATCAATTTACCTACTACTAGCAAAAATGAAGTAGAGATTGAAAAAAGTAATGTGATCATGATTGGAGAAACGGGCACAGGTAAAACTTTACTAGCTAAAACCATTGCTAAATTATTAAATGTTCCATTTGCCATTGTTGACGCTACGGTGTTTACAGAAGCAGGTTATGTAGGTGAAGATGTGGAGAGCATGTTAACGCGCTTATTACAAAACTGTGATTATGATGTAGAAGCTGCAGAAAGAGGCATTGTATATATAGATGAAATAGATAAAATTGCCCGCAAAGGAGATAACGCCTCTATTACAAGAGATGTAAGTGGAGAAGGCGTTCAACAAGGTTTATTAAAAATGTTAGAGGGTACCGATGTACTAGTTCCGCCTCAAGGAGGACGTAAACATCCTGAACAAAAAATGATTAAGGTAGATACTAAGAATATATTATTTATTTGCGGAGGTGCTTTTGATGGCATTGATAAAATCATCGCTAGAAGAATTAATACCAACGCCATTGGATTTAGCGTCAATAAAGATGAACAAGAATTACAAAGAAAGAATTTACTTCGCTTTGTGAATGCACAGGATATTAAATCTTTTGGATTAATTCCAGAACTTTTAGGAAGACTCCCCATCATTACGCATTTAGAGCCTTTAGATGCTGTCACTTTAAGAAGCATTTTAACAGAGCCAAAAAACGCTTTAATTAAACAATACACTCAACTTTTTGCTATTGAGAAAATAAAATTAAGCATTGACAATGAAGTGTATGATTTTATTGTGGAAAAGGCCATGGAATATAAATTAGGGGCTAGAGGTTTAAGAAGTATTTGCGAAAGCTTGTTTACCCAAGCCATGTTTGAAATGCCAGGAACCAATGCTACTGAATTTAATGTGACTATTGAGTATGCTAAAAAAATGTTTAACAAAAGCAAGTTAAGCAGTTTAAAAGTAGCTTAACTTTAAAAATAGCTTACTTCCAAGAATTTAAATTTTATATATAACACCCATAAATATAATTACCATGCAAGAACTAATTGATCGCCTAGTAAAAGAAGCAAACCTAACACCAGAACAAGCAAAGCAATCTATTGAAATCATTGCCGCTTTTGTAAAAGAAAAATTTCCGATGTTGGGAGGCGCAGTGAACCAAATTTTCAAAGCAGCGAAATAACTATTTTAAGTAATTGGTTTTCATTCACTTATTTGAATAGTATTTTGAAGCATTTCGGCCTGCTGCTCAGTTAAATCAAATAAAATGACCAGTTCTTTCCAGCCAATACGTCCCCCATTCTCTTTTCTAATACGTAAAATTTTTACAATTTCTCGATCTTGAAATAAGCCAAGCGCCTTCCAGCTTTCAAAGGACATGGTACTAGCATTAGGTTTAGTATTATTCAATTTTCCCAATTTTAAATGTGATTTTAATAAATAAAAATTGGCTTCCCCTAACCCATACACTTTTTTCATTTGATTCAAATTTGTAAAGCCTCCTAAATAATTTCTATACCTAATAATATTTTGAATAATGGCTGGGGTCAATTTTGTTTTAGCTGCCCACTGCTTTTCATCGGCAATATTGATATCAATACTCCATTCATTTAAGTTTTTATTTACATCCTGCTTTACTAACGTATTTCTATCTACATTTTTGATAACTACATAAGGAATTAATTGTGCTACTAATTCTTTTTTAAGCCCATAGAGCTTGGCTATATCTTCTTTATCATAAAATCTGCCTCCTTTATTTCTATAGCGCATTAAGGTTATTACTTGTCTACTAGGTATGCCTAATCGAATGGCTGTTATGCTATCAATGGTATTGGGGTCAAAATAAAATAAGGGCATTGATTGATTCGAACCAATAGCTGTCTTTTTTCTAGGCAACAGTATACCCAGAAGCATAGTGCTAAGTAAAATGATGCCCAATACCATGATACCCCTTTGCTCTTTTTTGGAAAAAATGAAATAGGACTTCCAACCGCTTTGCATAAAGTAAATTTTACACTAGTTAGTCAATATTAAAATGCAAATGCAGCGTATAAATACTTGTTTAGGAAAAGATAAAACTTAAATCGAGAACTGCATGCCGTCATAGGCTAGATGAATACCCTTTGGCAGACTGGCTTCCACTTCTTCATGTAGGCCTATTTGATGACTAAAATGAGTGAAATAAACTTTAGGTATATCTAAGGCAGCCGCCACTTCTAAAGCCTGTTCTAAATTATAATGCGTGGGATGAGTTTGTTTTCTTAAGGCGTTTAAAATGAATACCTTCGATCCTTTAATTTTTTCCATTTCTGTCTCCGGTATAAAATTAGCATCGGTGATATAGGTAAAATCGCCTATTCTAAAACCTAGCACGGGCATATCTCTATGCATTACATGAATGGGTATAAATGGAATGTCACCAATAGTGAAAGCGTCCTTATTAATAGTATGTAAAATCATTTCAGGCAAGCCATCCTCTTTATCTTTTTCAAAGGCATAATAAAAATCTCTTTTAATAGCCACTTGTGTTATTTCATTAGCATAAATAGCCATTGACTTCTGCGAAAAATAATTGAAGGGCCTGATATCATCCAATCCTGCATAGTGGTCACGGTGCGGATGCGTAAATACCACTGCATCAATTTTAGTAGTGTGGGTTCTAAGCATTTGATACCTGAAATCGGGGGTAGTATCTATTACAACAGTCGTAGTAGGTGAGCTTATCTTAATACTTGTTCTTAATCTTTTATTCTTGGCATTAGTAGAAGTGCATACCTCACAATTGCATCCAATTAAAGGGACGCCTGTACTTGTTCCTGATCCTAAAATAGTAATATCGAGCAAACTAAATAATTTAAGCCGTTGTCGCTGCCGTGTTAGCTTCTGTCAATGAAAGCTTTTTTACTTCAGTATAAAGCTTTTGAGATTCATGCGTTAATTTATCAAATTGAATATTTAAAACAGGTATTAACTCTAACAATGTATTAATTTTTGCCTCTAAATTCAAGAACTTATTTAAGACCACAATTCTTTTGGCTTCCAACAAGCACCAGCCACTTTGAAAATTGCCACGCTCATAACGAACCACAAATTCCGATTCGCCTAAAATGTCCTCTAATTTGTCTAAAGTTGTCTGGGTCAATTTCATAGTAAGTATTGATTTATAGGATAATACGTGGTAACAAAGGTAGTTTTTTGTACAATTACAGTTTTAAATAAGCACTAGGAGTTATTCACATTTCGTACCTTTATGGCACAATTTAACTATGGCTTTTACACACAGAAAAATTATAAATGACCCCGTTCATGGTTTTATTACCATCAATGACCCAGTTATATTTGAACTCATCGCGCATCCCTATTATCAAAGATTAAGAAGGATACAACAAATGGCATTAGCACAGTTAGTGTATCCTGGTGCAGTGCATACGCGACTGCATCATTCCTTAGGCGCTTATCATTTAATGTGTATTGCCATTGCAGAATTAAAAGATAAAGGCATTGAAATTACCCCTGAAGAAACGCAAGCAGTAAAAGCAGCTATTTTATTACACGATATTGGACATGGCCCCTTTTCACATGCACTTGAAAATGTTTTATTAAAAGGCGTAAGCCATGAGGACCTCTCTTTATTAATCATGCAAAAATTAAATGAAGGCGAGGGGGAAAATTTAAAAGGCAAATTAGATTTAGCCATTCAAATATTTACCAACCAATATCCTAAAAAGTTTTTACACCAATTAATTAGCGGGCAATTAGATGTAGACCGATTAGACTATCTTTCTCGCGATAGTTTTTTTACAGGCGTAAGCGAAGGTGTGGTAGGTTATGAGCGAATTTTAAAAATGCTCACGGTGCATAACAATGAATTAGTAGTAGAAGAAAAAGGAATTAATAGCGTGGAGAAATTTCTTTTATCAAGACGACTTATGTACTGGCAGGTATACCAACATAAAACCGTTATTGCTTCAGAAAATATGTTGGTTAAAATTGTAGAACGCGCACAATATTTATACCAGCAAAAAGACCAAGCCGTAAAAATTTCTGAGGTTTTGGATTATTTCTTAGGGGAGTTTAGTGGAAAATTAAGCGATATTAATTTAGCTTTTTACTGCCAATTAGACGATACCGATATACTATTCGCTATCAAAAAGTGGCAACACCACAGCGACCCAGTTTTATCCTTATTATGCCAAAGGCTGATGACTAGAAAAGGCTATAAATGCCAACTGCAATCAAACCCTATTTCAAAGCAACAATGGGACAGCGCCTATGCACAAACAAAGGCAGCCTTCGCTATGAACGATACCGATTTATCTTATTTATGTTTTAAAGGAACTGCCTCTAATACTTTGTACAAAGAAGACGTAGAAACTATTAAAATATTGCTTAAATCAGGCGAGGTAAGTAGTATTTCTAAAATACAAGACACAATCATTAATGAAAGTCTTTCAGCACCCGTTAAAAAATTTTATATTTGCTTATTAAAGGCATAAGCCCCTCATTTAAATAATACCCTATGCTTTCCTTTACCGCCCAACAGATTGCTTTACTTATTCAAGGAAAAATTGAAGGAGCCGCGACTGTGGTGGTAAAACAATTTGGTAAAATAGAATCGGCCATGCCTGGGGAAATTTCTTTTTTAGCCAACCCAAAATATGAGGACTTTCTTTATACAACAAAGGCTTCAGTAATTATAGTAAACGAGTCTTTGGTTTTGAAAAAACAAGTAGCTGCTACTTTAATTAGAGTGCCCGATGCCTATGCTGCTTTTGCTATTTTATTAACGAAGTACCAAGAAATGAAAAATGAAAATTTAGTGGGCATTCAATCTCCTTGTTTTATAGCAAGCACTGCGAAGCTAGGTGAACAAAATTTTGTAGCCGCCTTTGCTTATATTGGCGAAAATGTAAAAACAGGTAAGCATGTAAAAATATTTCCAAACGCTGTCCTTGGTGAAAATGTAATTATAGGAAATAATGTAACCATACATGCAGGTGTGATCATTTATTCGGACTGTATACTAGGCAATAATATTACCATTCATTCGGGATCCATTATTGGAAGTGATGGTTTTGGATTTGCACCCAATGAAGATGGATCTTATCAAAAAATTCCTCAGTTAGGAAATGTAATCATTGAAGACGATGTTGAAATTGGATCCAATACGACGATAGATAGAGCTACCATTGGTTCAACCATTATTAAAAAAGGCGTGAAAATTGATAACCTAATACAAATTGCACATAACGTTGAAATAGGAGAAAATACGGTCATTGCTGCTCAAGTGGGCATTAGCGGTAGTACCAAGATTGGGAAAGGCGTTATGATGGGTGGTCAGTCTGGCACTATTGGACATGTAATCATTGCTGATGGTATAAAAATAGCCGCTAGAACAGGCATCACCAAGGACTTCAAAGAAGCTGGTATTACCCTATCTGGTTATCCTGCTAGGGAGCAATCGGCCTTTCTAAGAGCGCAAGTAGCCCAGAAAAACCTGCCTGCACTTGAAAAAAGAGTTAAAGAATTGGAAATAATGGTCCAACAACTGTCTCAAAAAGGTTAAATCAGCTAATTTTGCTGAATATCACCACTTTAAGAAGGCGATATACATTAAACAATAAAAGCATGGATCAACATTTTAATCCCGACAAACAACATACTATTTCAAAGAACATTAGTATTAGTGGAACTGGATTACATACGGGGGTTTTAGTAAAAATGACTTTGAATCCGGCCAACCCAGGTTTTGGTTATCAATTTCAAAGAACAGATTTACCCAACCAACCTATTATTAAAGCAGACTGCGATTTAGTTACCGATACAAGTAGAGGAACCACCCTACAATTAGGCGATGCCAAAATAAGTACAGTAGAACATATTTTAGCTGCCTTAGTGGGTTTAGGTATTGACAATTGTTTAATACAAGTCAACGGACCTGAAATTCCTATTATCGATGGAAGCTCGGCTCCATTTATTGAGATCATTGAAAAAGCAGGTGTGGTAGAACAAGATGCTGCAAAAGCTTGGTATAGTATTGATGAAAATATTTTTCACTACGACGATGCAAAGCGTGTAGAAATGGTAGCCCTTCCTGCATTAGATTATCAAATAACTACTTTAATAGATTTCAATAGCCCCGTTTTAGGCACACAACATGCTGCCTTAAAAACAATTAAAGAATTTAAATCTGAAATTGCTCCTTGTAGAACATTTTGTTTTTTACATGAACTAGAAGCTTTATTAAAAAATGATTTAATTAAAGGCGGTGATATCAACAATGCCATTGTGGTAGTGGACCAGCCTGTGACTGAACAAGAGATGAGCCGACTCGCCAAGGTTTTTAAAAGAGACAAAATTGAAGTAAAAAGCGAAGGTTATTTAAATAATTTAGAATTAAGATTTCCTAATGAGCCTGCAAGACATAAGTTATTAGATGTCATTGGCGATTTAGCTTTAATTGGCTATCCCATTAAAGCCCGCATTATTGCCAATAGACCAGGACATAGCAGCAATGTTGAATTTGCTAAAAAAATTAAGCAATACATCAAAAAAAATAAGCACGTTAAAGATGTACCTGTTTACGACCCTACCGCAACGCCTGTATTTGCTTTAGAGCAAATTGAAAAAACTTTACCACATCGTCATCCGTTTTTATTTGTAGATAAAATTATTGAATTAACAGATACGGTTATTGTGGGTGTAAAAAATGTAACCTTCAACGAATGGTTTTTTCCTGGGCATTTTCCGGGCAATCCTGTTATGCCTGGTGTTTTACAAATTGAAGCCCTTGCACAAACTGGCGGCATACTTTGCATTAACGCCATGCCAAAAGGCGAATACGATACTTATTTTTTAAAAATTGATAATTGCAAGTTTAAACAAATGGTAAGACCAGGTGATACCATGTTACTTAAAATGGAATTAACCAGTCCTATTAGAAGAGGTATTTGTGAAATGCGTGGCACCGTCTATGTGGGTGGAAAAGTAGTCACCGAAGCAGACTTGGTGGCACAAGTTGTAAAAAGAACAGATAAATAATTGAACCCCTAAAATAAATATGACACATCCCTTTACCTATATTGATCCGAATGCAAAAATTGCATCCAATGTTAAGATTGATCCTTTTACCGTTATACACGGCGAAGTGACTATAGGAGAAGGTACTTGGATTGGAAGTTCTGTGACCGTTATGAATGGCACTAAAATTGGAAAAAATTGTCGCATTTTTCCTGGTGCTGTTATTGGCGCCGATCCTCAAGACTTAAAATTTAACGGAGAAAAAACAACGGTTGAAATTGGAGACAATACCACCATTCGTGAATTTGTAACCATTAACAGAGGTACTTCCGATAGATGGATTACCAAGGTAGGTAACAACTGTTTAATTATGGCCTATAGTCATATTGCACACGATTGTATTATTGGTAACCATTGTATATTAAGTAATAGTGTACAAATTGCAGGCCATGTTACCTTAGGTGATTATGCTTGGATTGCTGGTGTGAGTGCCGTGCATCAGTTTGTAAATATTGGTCAACATGCTTATATTGCTGGAGGTAGCTTGGTTAGCAAGGATGTACCTCCTTATATTAAAGCAGTACGTAATCCTTTAAGTTATGGTGGTGTGAATAGTGTGGGATTGAAAAGAAGAGGTTTTGACTTAGAAAAAATTAACCATATCCTAGATATCTATCGTTATATATTTAACAAAGGAATGAATACCACACAAGCGCTTGAATTTATTGAAGAAGAAATTCCAGCCACTGATGAGCGTGATGAAATTGTAACCTTTATTCGCGATAGCGGCAGAGGTATTATTAAAAGATTTGGCAAAGGATTGGTGGAAGAAGATTAATCATTTATGCAAATAAGCCTAGCAGAAGCCTGCAAACGATTTAATAAAGAATGGATTTTTAAAAATCTTAATTTTCAATTTGAAGCAGGTAAGCATTATGCACTAGTAGGCAATAATGGTTCTGGAAAAAGTACTTTATTACAAATTATTGCGGGGTATAGCGGTCTAACCAAGGGTAGTATTGAATGGGGGCCTTTTGACGCCAATACTATTTACGAGCAAATTAGTTTTGCAGCACCCTATTTAGAATTAGTAGAAGAATTTACCGCCACAGAACAGTTTGAATTTCAATCTCAATTTAAACCATTACAAAAACAGTTGA
>Ga0209443_1002463_pt1 | contig 10924 bp, 4 predicted proteins | sample LauGreBMM110DCMD_2_FD_187571 | JGI IMG/M metagenome (GOLD analysis project Ga0209443, IMG submission 187571) | Freshwater lake microbial communities from Lake Michigan, USA - Su13.BD.MM110.DCMD (SPAdes) (version 2) | ecosystem: Environmental > Aquatic > Freshwater > Lake | place: Lake Michigan... | reverse complement strand
AAGTAATTAAATTTGCAAGCATGCCTATTGAGATTGAATAACAAAAGTACTCTTATTTTTTATATTTCAAATTATTTTTGAAAAAAATAGCAAAAAAAGTAAGGTTGCTAAACATCAGATTTCAAACATTGAATAAAGGATTTAATGTTTTGCTTTAATTCGCCTTTAGTAGCTTTGGAAAGGGCTACTTTTTTTACCAATTGATCCTTTTAGATTGCCTTTAAATAATAACGTCGATAGATGATTTATTGCCAAAACTGATTCACTTTAAACAGGTTACATCCGTAAATTTTAGGCTTACTTTTTTCATCAAGCACCATTCTGCTTCTGGTATCAGGGTTTGAAAAATAGGGTTCAAATCTGCTGTTTTCATTTTGTAAATTTACTAATAAATATCTTTTGAAGTTAGGATATTATATCATTGATTTAAGTTCAACTTTGTTCATTTTTCCAATGTCAGTAAAATGCCTAAAGATTCTAAAACCAATTGAATTTTAGAATTTGTGGTAGTTTTTATTACCCCTTCTTGACCTTTAAAAGGACCTGACGGAATAATTAATTTATCTCCGCGCTGCAGTGCTGTTTGAATTACTTTAGTATAATCTTGTGCAAGATACTCTTTCAATTGATCAATTTCAACTTGTCTAATAATAGCAGGTTGACCCAGCCAAAAGACATAACGCACCACACCTGGTACTACAAAAACTTCATTGCGCCTGGGTTCGGTAATTTTCACGAATATGTAGGAAGGTAATACGGGAGTTGTCACTTTTTTCTTACGATCGCTCCACTGTTTAGTGGTGGTAACTGTAGGACAATACGCTTCTATACCTATAGATTCTAATTTATCGGCGACTTTCTTTTCGTTTCGAGGCTTTGTGTAAATAGCATACCAATTCATTCCGCAAATATACTCTATTCACTGAAATATTGTCCAAAAGTCACTATTAAACCCTTGAAATTTTCAATATAATTGGAATCTAAGCACCCTGTTTGACCTTAAGAAGTTTTTAGTATATTTGCACCATATAATTATTATTGAACACATGAAGCGCATTATATTAGTTTGTTTTTTTAGTCTATTTGCTACATTATCATTTGGACAAGAGTTTTTAAAAGGGTCTGATTTAAGTCAGGTCAGAGCCGCTCAATTTTCGGAGGCCCAAATTGCACAAATTGGCAAGGAACTCAAAGCCAACCAAATGACCATAGAACAAGCAGAACCCTTGGCCTTAGCCAAAGGGATGTCCGCCTCGGAATTCACACAGTTAAAAGTTAGATTACAATCCAATACGGTTGTGCCTACCGAAGTCAAAGAAGAACAGAAAAAAGCAGGTGCTGTAATTACTCAAGACGGAAGTGTATTGGCTGCTAAAAATGTAGTTGTTTTTGGATCCGAATTGTTTACCTCAAAAAGCTTATCCTTTGAACCCAATCAAAACATGCCAACTTCTTCCAACTATATTTTAGGGCCTGGAGACGAATTAGACATCAACATATATGGGGTTCAACAGTTTAATTTTACAGGATTAGTATCAAAAAATGGAACCATAAATATTCCAAATGTAGGTGAAGTGTTTGTGAGCGGTTTACCTTTTGAAGCCGTTAAAAGCAAACTGCAAAAACAAATTTCCAGAATTTATTCAACTGTTGCTTCTGGAAGCAGCAAAATTTCGGTAAGCGTTTCAAATTATCGTACTATTTTAGTTACTATAATAGGTGCACAACAATCGGGTAATTACAGATTGAGTGCCATGAGTTCGGTTTATAATGCTTTACATGTTGCAGGAGGTCCTAGCGATATTGGAAGTTACAGAAAAATAGAATTAATTAGAAATAATAAAATTATTCGCACCATTGATTTATATCGTTTTTTAACCAAAGGTGACCAAAGTGATAATGTTTCCCTTACGGATAATGATATGATTCGAATCCCAAGTTATGAAGCCCGAGTTACGCTAGAAGGAGAAATTAAAAGACCTGGTATTTTTGAAGTTGTAGCAACTGAAAATTTACAACAAATTATTACATATGCTTCAGGATTTACCGATAATGCTTATAAAAATAGAATTTTAGTCAAACAAAAAACAACCAGTGAGTTAAAGGTAACCGATTTAAATGAAAAAACATTTGCTAATTATATGCCTAAAGCAGGTGATTTAATTAGTGTAGATAAAATTTTAGATCGTTATGAAAATCGAGTACAAATAAAAGGAGCGGTTTATCGTCCTGGCGAATATAGTCTTTCTAACCAATCAGCAATGACCATCAAAGATTTGATTGCTAAAGCAGATGGACTTAAAGAAAATGTATATGTAAAGAAAGCTTCTCTTATTCGTCAAAAAGAAGATTTTACAAAAGAATATCTTAACATCAATTTACAAGATGTATTAAATGGTGATGCGTCTGCTAATCTCGTTTTGCAAAAAGAAGACGTGCTACTCATTTTTTATAATCAAGAACTTCTTGATACCTATAAAATATCAATTGATGGTGAAGTACGTAAACCCGGAACTTATAATTATGCAAACGGCATGACACTTTATGATTTATTACTTGAATCAGAGTATTTTACAGATGAAGCGGCGAGTAATGTGACTGTTTTTAGAAATAAAAAAGATGCTGTTTTTAACCCTAATGATAAAGAAAAAATAGTTTCATTTGATTTGAATATAGATCCTAAAAACCCAGAACAAGCATCTGGATTTATTTTAGAAGCACAAGACCATGTTGTAGTTCGACGTATCGTAACATTTGAAACCCCTCAAATGGTAAAAGTTACTGGAGAGGTTTTATACCCTGGTGCCTATGCTATTGTAAAAAAAGAGGAACGTGTTTTAGATTTCATTACTAGAGCTGGAGGATTAACTGATGAAGCAGATGCTAATGCTATTAAAGTAATACGAAACAAATTAAATATTCCAATTGATTGGGAAGAAATTTCTAAAAAACCGGCAAGTTCACGCAACTTATTTTTAGAACTTAACGATTCTATTAGTATTCCTAAAAAGAAATTGACAGTAATTGTTTCTGGCAATGTTATGTTTTCTACAGAAGTGCCTTATAAAAAAGGAAAAGGCCTTAAATATTATTTAAATAATTCTGGTGGTGTAAATGATAAAGGCTGGTTGAAGAAAGTTTATGTAGTTCATGCAAATGGCTCAGCAAGTACTTGTGGTTCCTTTTTAGGATTTAGAAGTTATCCAAAAGTGTTACCAGGTAGTGAAATTATTGTGCCAGAAAGACCAGAAAGACAAAAAACAAGTACGGGAGAAATTGTAGGAATTTCAAGTGTATTGGCCAGTTTAGCCGGTATTTTGTTGGCGGTTTTTAGATAAAATCATTTCAAACTTTGTCATATAATTAATTTTTTAAAAATAAATTATCTATTATAAAGAAAAAGCCTTTACTTTTAGTAAAGGCTTTTTCTTTTATCTTCTGAGCATTAACTTCCAATTGCTTTATATACAAATCCAATTTGTTCCAACGCTTTTCTATCCAAAATATTTCGACCATCAAAAATGAACGCTGGCTTCAACATTTGATCATATATTTTTTGCCAATCATACGACTTAAACTCATCCCATTCTGTTAAAACAGCAATTGCATGTGCTTGATGACACGCTTCATAGGGATTATTAAAAACTTTAAGTTGTTTTTGATTCTCGTTAGGTAATCTTGAACCTAGATAATCTAGATCAGATAATATTTGTTTTTCATTTACTTTTGGATCAAAAACAGCAATATTTGCTTGTTCATTTAGCAAGTCATCTGCAACAAAAATTGCAGCTGATTCTCTTGTGTCATTTGTATCTTTTTTGAAAGCCCAACCTAAAAAAGTTATTTTTTTACCCGCAACAGTATTATACAATGTAGTGCTAATATTTTTTGCAAATCGTCTTTTTTGATGGTCATTCATGATTATTACTTGCTCCCAATAGTCGGCTACTTCATCAAGTCCATAAGATTTTGCAATATATACTAGGTTCAATATATCTTTTTGAAAACAAGATCCTCCAAAACCTACTGAAGCTTTCAAAAATTTTGGGCCAATTCTACTATCTAATCCAATTGCTTGAGCAACTTCATTCACATCGGCACCCGTTTTTTCACATAATTCGCTTAGTGCATTAATTGAAGAAACTCGTTGCGCTAAAAAAGCATTTGCTGTTAATTTAGATAATTCAGAAGACCATAAATTAGTTGTTATTATTTTGTTCTTTGGAACCCAATTTGAATAAACCTCAACTAATGATTGAATTGCCTTTTGTCCTTCTACAGTACTATCACCACCAATAAGTACCCTATCAGGATTAAAAAGATCTTCAATTGCAGTACCTTCTGCTAAAAATTCAGGATTTGATAAAATTTGATATTGTACTCCATTGCCTGTATTGGTCAAAATCTCTTTAATCGCACTAGCTGTCCTAACCGGAAGGGTAGATTTTTCTACCACTATTTTATCGGTTTTTGCCACTTTAGCGATTTGACGAGCACAAAGCTCAATGTATTTTAAATCGGCAGCCATTCCTTTTCCTTCACCATAAGTCTTCGTTGGTGTATTTACTGAAATGAAAATCATTTCTGCTTCATCAATAGCTTGTTCTACGTTTGTTGAAAAGAATAGGTTTCTTCCTCTGGCTTCTTTAACAACTGCTGCTAAACCAGGTTCATATATAGGTAATTCATCAAAATTTGCACTATTCCAAGCGTTGATTCGAGATTCATTTATATCAACTATAGTTACTTTTATGTGTGGGCATTTTTGAGCAATTACAGCCATTGTAGGCCCACCTACGTATCCAGCACCTATACAGCAAATATTTTTTATAGTCATTCTAATAGATTTATTTGTATACTTTTAATTATTGCAAATTTAAGCAAACAAATTTAAGATAATATTTTATCTTGACCTCAAAATAATATAATTAATGTAACCCAATAAAAATTTGTGTTTTAAAATACTATATCTTAATAGAATTATAATATTCTATTGTTTTGATAACATTGTATTCGGTATCAAAAGGCATTTTAGTTATTTGAAGTTCATTTTTTAACTTATCGCAATTGACTACTCTAGAATGTGATTTTTCGTATAATTTTTTCGAATTAAAGTCCCAATTAAAAATATTTCCCATTTTAGCAACAAGATCCAATATTCCTTTTGGAAGTTTGAAAATCGATGCTTTTTTCTCCAATATGTTTGCTATCCAATTTACAAATTCTATAGAACCTATAGGGTCATCATCTGCAACATTATATACCCCTGACGAAACTGAGGAGTTTTCTGTAATTTGGTATATAATTTCAGTTAAGTTATCAATATTACAAAAAGATTGTTTGGTATCCAGCGCTCCATAAAACCATGGGAATTTTTTACAATAAATAAAAGTATTGTGCAAAACGCTTTTGGTCTCTCTTCCATATAATGGTGCTGCCCTGAGAATAATTGCGCGTTTGCCTTCAGGTAAATTTTGTTTTTGAATGAATTGCTCCGCTTCATGTTTTGATTGTAAAAATGGATTTAAAGGATTTACATTGGAAGCTTCTGTAATTTGAACTATTTGTTTGTCAACCAATTCAGTTGTACTTAAAAAAATAAATGTCTTTGCATTAGAACTTAAAAAATAACGAAACAACTTAGAAGTAAGTTCAGTGTTTACCCTAAAATATTCTTCATCAAAGGCACTGTCTTGTGTATTTTGATTTATAGCAGCCAAATGAATAATCGTTTCTGTTTCTTGAGGCATCATTTTGTACCAATTTTGAAAACGTAACGAAATGGATTTGTTTTTCTTTGATTTAGCGTTATAAAATTTTGTTAGGTTTTGACCGATGTAACCTGTGGTTCCCGTCAATACTATTAGGCTCATATTTATTTTTTAAGAGTGCTAAATTACGAAATAATTCATATTGTCAATTGAATTAGTGGTAATTTAAATACTAAAAAAAAATATAATTTACTATAAATCAAATATTTACAGTAAATAAAAATTAAAAAAATTAGGGTATGATTGCGAAAAAAAATTAAAAAAATGTTTATTTTTGATAAAATGTTAGTATTGTCGTTGGATTATTAATTCTATACAAAAGGATTCAATATGAAATTTAACTTGATTTGGTTTGCTATTCTTTAAAATTTTAAAATAATTCTTAAACGTTTATTATTGAGTTACTATTTTTCAATATTAATTCTTATAACAGAATGATCAAAAAAAGTTTTTCTGCCAAAATTTATTTGAATGAAAATTGATATTAAAAAGAAAAAATAAGTCCTTTCTTGTAAAAATTCAAAAAATAAATATGTGTTTTAAAAATTATATTTTTAAATATATTAGTAAAGAAAAAATTATAAGTTTAAAAACACTTAATTGATCTATATTTTTTCGTAAATTTGTTGTGATAAATCACTTTACCATTGATAAACACAATAAAAAATACTATTTTATTATTTGTTGTTTTTCTAATCCCTATCGCGGCCACTCAGGCGAAAACAACATTAGTTTCAGCTAGTTTTACTACTAATCCAGCTGCAGTTAGTGGAACTGTAACAGTATGTCAAGGACAATCCATTACCTATACCAACACATCGATAGGTGTAGGAACCAACCCAACATATGCTTGGACGTTTCAAGGAGGAAACACCACACCGGTAACAGGTATAGGCCCGCATACAATTACGTATAATTCTGCTGGAACATTTACCACAACTTTAACAGTAAATGGCACTAGTAGTAGTGTGAATGTGGTGGTAAATAGTGCAACTCCAAGTAACCCAATAATAACTGTTACACCAAATGTTGGTTGGGCAGTTACTAACTTTAATAGTACTGATTATTTTAACTATTGCGCTGATGGTGTTACAGGGGGATCATTTATGTTTTCTACAAACTCAACTAACACAGATGCAAACACTCAACATGTAATCGATTGGGGAGACGGAACGCCAATTACAGCAACTACAATAGCTAATATAACAGACGAATTACATACATATTCCACTAATGGAATTTTTCAAATTACATACACGGTAATTTTACAATCTGGATGTAGTTATACCAAAACTTACAATGTTTTTATTGGTGCCAATCCCACCGCATCAATAATAAATAATGGGGTTCCAATATTATGTAATCCTGGTAGTGTTCAATATTCAATTATCCCTGGTGCGCAAAATACTTTTGGAACAATATATACCTTCCAAGTAAACGATATTATCCCTACGCAAACGCAAACATTTACACATGCTCAAGTAATTGCGCCTGGTTTTTCAGTTACACATATTTTTAATACAGTATCTTGTAGTACAAATTCAAATATTAATGGAACGGTTTATCCCAATTCATTTCAAGCTTCAATCACTGTATCAAATCCTTGTGGTAGTAGCTCTAGCGCAATTGGACCAATAAATATTCAATCAAAGCCAGTTGCTGCAATTTCAGCTAATCCATCTAATAGTCAAATTTGTTTAAATACAACCGTTGTCTTTACAGATACTACAACCCCAGGTACAAATATTGGTTCAAGTCCAACTTTTACTTGTACACAAACCTACAAAAGATATTGGCAAATAACAGGTCCATCAGGACTATTTACTGTTCCTGCAACTGGAATACTTGCTGCAAATCCATTTATATCTGTTGTTGGGAATCTGGGTTATAACGGAACTTTACCTAACAATCCTTTTGTTTGGAATGGTTCGGCAACGAATACATTAACGGTTACATTTAATACACCAGGAACATACAGTATCACTTTATTTACCTCAGGGACAAATAATTGTGGAATTACATCTCAAACAAGAACCATTTGCGTCAACCCAGAAGTTATTGCTGATTTTACAATGAGTCCTACTACTAATCCAGCTACTTACTGTGCACCAACAACAATAACTTTAGATAATTTATCAAGTGTACCAGGATGTACCAATACCAATGTGTATTTATGGCAAGTAACACACACCAATCCTCAAAATTGTCCAAATGCTACTTCTCCAGGGTGGAGTTTTACCTCAGGAAATGCTTCCTCTTTTGAGCCTGAAATTACATTTACTAGCGCTGGTGTGTATAACGTACAATTAACTACTTCATTACAATCAGCAGTGGCTGGTGCATTATGCCAACCCGATGTTACAACACAAAGCATAACCATTAAGGATAAACCAAGAACTACACTAACACAACAAACTATTTGTGAAGGAACTACAATTACATTAAATCCAACCGTTTTTAATTGTTATGCTACGCAAGCTGTTACTTATTTATGGGACTTCGGAAGTAATGCTCCCACATCAATATCTAGTACAACTTCAAGTAATCCAACCGTAACATTTGCAACAGCAGGGACTTATAATTACACTTTAACACTAACCAACGAATGTGGTAGTAATACGTTTTCAAGCATTATTTATGTAGATCCTGCCGTACAAATTTCAGCATCTGGGCCAACAGCCACTTGTTTGAACACTGGTATTCCTTTAACAGGTTCGATAACTGGTGGGGCCACTACAGGAATTTGGACTGCATCCATAACAGGTGGAACATTTTCGCCAAATGCAAATGCTTTATCTCCTATTTATACCCCACCAGTTAATTATACCGGACCAATAACCTTTACATTAACATCTGCTGATCCTCTAGGACCTTGTCCTGCAAAAATAATTACGTTTTCGCTAGATGTAGATGCTCAAGCTACTGCTGAAGCCGGTACATACAATCCAGTATGTCAAAATGGATCTTTACAATTAAATGGAGTCGTTGGCGGTGCCGCTACATCAGGAAGCTGGACGTCTTCAAATGGTGGTACATTTTCCAATGTTAATAGTTTAACAAGTACCTATTCGCCTCCAGCAGGTTTTACAGGAACAATCGTTTTAACATTAACTACAAATGATCCCCCGGGACCTTGTGATCCGGAAACAGATACCGTAACAATTACCGTAATTTCTACTCCAACTATAAATACCCTTTCGAATGTTGTTGTTTGTCATAATGGAAGTGTCGGGCCAATTTCTTTTTCAGGAACATCTGCTACAAATTACTCGTGGACGAATAGTAATCCCGCAATCGGACTTGCAGCTTCGGGAACTACTGCAATTAGTTTCACAGGAACAAACACAGGAAATGCTCCCATTTTTGGAACCATTACTGTAACACCATTTAATACTAGTGGAGCAACCTCATGCCCTGGAACACCAATAACATTTACAATTACGATCAATCCAAGAGGACAAGTTAATACCATTCCTGGACAAGTCGTTTGTAATGGTGATTCTGTAACCATAGCTAATTTTTCAACTACCAATACTGGCGGAACGACAACCTATTCATGGACTAGCAGTAACCCTTCTGTAGGATTAACAACTCCAGGAAACGGAGATATTCCAGGATTTACAGCAAATAATACCACTACAGCCCCTATAAGTACAGTAATTACAGTAACACCTACTTTTGAAAATGGTGGAGTGAGTTGTATAGGGACGCCTAATACAATTACAATTACCGTAAATCCTACTGGTCAAGTTAACCAACCAAATAATTTTGTGTTTTGTGCAGGAACACCATCAACTGCAATTTCATTTACAAGTGTAAATATTAATGGAAACACAACCTATTCATGGACAAACAACACTTTAGGAATAGGGTTAGGTGCTTCAGGAACTGGAACTATTCCTGTTTTTACACCTGTAAATAATACCACAAGTCCAATATTAGTTACTATAACGGTTATTCCTACTTTCACAAATGAGTTCAAAAGTTGCACAGGACCTTCAAAGACATTTACTATAACTATCAATCCAAGAGGTCAAGTAAATACTGTTTCAGATATTATTGTTTGTAATGGAGATACAGTTTCAGCAATAACTTTTACGAGCGATAATACTGGTGGAACTACTACTTTCAATTGGGTAAACATCGCTCCTTCAATAGGATTAGCAGGGAATGGTATAAACAGTACACCTTCATTCACAGCAGTAAATAATGGTACAACTCCTATAACTGCAACTATCACAGTAACACCGCAATATACAAATTCTATCACTTGTAGTGGAGCACCATTTTCTTTTACAATAATTGTAAATCCTTCCGCAAAAGTAACTACTGTTCCGAATAAAACGGTATGTAATGGATCAACATTAGCAGCCATTAATTTTGCAACATCTAACATTAGTGGAAGCACTTCTTATTCTTGGACGAATGACACTTCAAGTATTGGTTTAGCAGCTTCGGGTAATGGAAATATAGCTGCATTTTCAGCTGTAAATTTAGGAACAAGCCCAATTGATGCAACAATACAAGTTACACCAAGTTATACCAACAATGGAATTACTTGTACTGGTTTACCAACAAGTTTTACCATAACCGTAAATCCAACAGCACAAGTAAATTCTATTACTAATCAAATTTTATGTAATGGAACAACTACTGCTGCAGTTCCTTTCTCAACTATTAATACAGGAGGAACAACATCATACAATTGGACAAATTCAAACACTGCAATTGGATTGGTTGGATCAGGTTCTGGAACTATTAATGCGTTTAATGTTACGAACATAACGCCTAATCCAATAACAGGTATAATTACCGTAACTCCCTCTTTTTCAAATGGAACACCTGCTTGTACAGGACCATCACAATCGTTTACAATTACCGTAAACCCAAGTCCGGCAGTAAGCTTCTCACCTACCAATCAAACGATTTGTTCAGGTGATACTTCTGCTTTAGTGAATTTAAGTAGCACTACTTCTGGAGCAACTTTTGCTTGGTCAGCTGTGCAACCAACAGGAATTACTGGAGTAACCACTTCGGGAACCAATACCATACCTGCTCAAACTTTAGTAAATGATACTAATGCACCAATAACCATTACTTATGCAGCTGTAGCATCAACTAACGATGCTTCTGCGTGTGCTGGAATTACCTAT
>Ga0209443_1002462_pt1 | contig 10928 bp, 11 predicted proteins | sample LauGreBMM110DCMD_2_FD_187571 | JGI IMG/M metagenome (GOLD analysis project Ga0209443, IMG submission 187571) | Freshwater lake microbial communities from Lake Michigan, USA - Su13.BD.MM110.DCMD (SPAdes) (version 2) | ecosystem: Environmental > Aquatic > Freshwater > Lake | place: Lake Michigan... | reverse complement strand
TGAAATAAAAGGTATTCATATACCAACCCAGATGATGACCGAAGAATACATAGATAAAATCCAGGACAATTCGCATATGTCATGGAGAGGATACACAATTCCCAAAAACATATTATCTCAAGATGACTTGGAAGATTTACGTAAATGCCTGAGCATTGCACCTATTGAAGGTTTCGGGATGAAACGAGCACCGAACCAGAAATCAAACAAGATTATTCTCATGCGCGAAAACGAAAAGAAAATCTACATCCCGCGATTTTTCGGAGTCGCGAGATATGGGAATCCGGTGAATTGGGATTTATCCGATGGGGAAAACATCCATGTCCCCTTTATAAAACCAATCCGAGACTATCAAGAAAATATTGTCAACACCTATTTAGATTATGTGAAAAACGAAGAGGAAATAGGCAACGGCGGAATTTTAGAAGTACCCTGTGGACGAGGAAAAACAGTCATGGCCTTGGCAATTTGCAGCCGATTAGGCAAAAAAACACTTATCATCGTCCATAAAGAGTTTCTAATGAACCAATGGATAGAGCGTATTCAAGAATTCATGCCGACTGCAAAAGTAGGAGTTATCCAAGGGAAAAGATTCGAAATCGAAGGAAATGATATTGTGATTGGCATGATACAGACCATGTACGATCGCAACTACGAACCAGATACATTCGGCGCATTCGGCTTGACGATTATAGACGAAGTCCATCGTATCGGAAGTGAAGAGTTTTCGAAAACACTCGGTAAAGTATGTACTCCGTATATGCTCGGGATATCCGCAACCGTGGACAGAAAAGACGGCCTGACAGAAATCATCTACATGTACATTGGGAATAAAATATATAGCGAAGAAAGAGATTCTACTGACGGGGTCCAAGTCAGATCTATTCAATTCGCCTATGTAGATCAATTCGATCATAAACATGACGCTGAATATAATGAAATCGAGTATGATTATCGTGGGAATATAAAATTCTCAACCATGATTAATAAAATTTGTGCGTTCCCGCCCCGACGGCGATTCTTGGTCAAAGTTCTTTCTGACTTGATAGACGAAGATAGCGAAAAACAGATAATGGTTCTATGTCACAAGAGAGACGTGCTATGTTATTTACAGGAAGAAATCGACAAAGTAGGGTTTGCTACATGTGGACTGTATGTGGGAGGCATGAAAAAAGAAGCATTACAAGAAACAGAAACAAAACAGATTGTCTTGGCGACCTATGCAATGGCAGCAGAGGCGCTCGATATCAAAACATTAAATACATTAGTCATGGTAACACCAAAAACGGATATAGTGCAAAGTGTCGGTCGTATTTTGAGAACAAAAAGCGACAGTAAAATCATTGTGGATATTGTCGACAGTCACGACGTCTTCCAGAACCAGTGGAAGAAAAGAAGAGCATTTTACCGCAAGTCCGATTACGATATCAAGATGATAAAAAACGATACGTACAAGGACATGTCTGATATGAGTCTTTGGAAAAGCGTCAAGGAAAAAAGCGGTTCTAAAAAACAGACGAAATGTCTCATTGAAATCCCACCCAGTTTATCTGACAATCAACTGATCTAGATAAGGTACTGCTTTCGACTCATTCATGAACTTCTTGTCTGCAACTTTTTTCGGGATCCATTTTTTGAATTTTTTATCGAAAACGCATTCCATGAGAACAGTTTTATGCAAATTAACAAATCGAGATTCCTGGACATTTTCGAAATCTTCCTCCGAGTCACTTTCTTCGATCGCATCCAGATTCGAATCTTCTTTCATGTGTCTGAAAATTCCATTCAACATTTTACTGGTAGCCATATCGGGAACAAATGCATATTGGTAGAGGATTTTATTGTGAAAAGGTTTCGAAGTCTTTGCATAAAGATGATACACATCAAATGCCAAATCGGCTTCAACCCAGAAATGACAAGGTTGCAAATAAATTTGTCGATGAAAACATAGTCGCCACGTCGGCATAGGAGGAGACGAATGTTCGCTCGTCCAGATACTGGTCTTTGTTTTCGGTTGTATATTTTCCTGATCGTCAGCAATGATATTGGGGTTCCATACCGGTTTTCTGTGTATCGTGACATTCATCAAAGGCAAAACCTTACGACTACTGATATATTGGAGATGTTTAATGTCATAAGGTATATTTTCAACCGGTATTTGGAGTTGATCTTGTCGATGGATCGTACTGTCGAATTTCCACATCATAGGAATACAAAATTGGATTGGAGTTGATTTCGTTTCGCACATTTTATCCATTTCAGAGCAAAAATCAGCCATATGTTTGATCTTCAAGCTCAGACAACTCGGTTGGAAATTCGCATTGATCTGATATCCCTTGAATAAATAAATATCATCCATCAGAAACACCTTCCCTGTTGCAGGTACCGCAACAGGATCGGCGCCCGTCTTTTCCACGAAAATGCCACTAATAATCGTACCTAAAGCGAAATCTTTCGGAAAGGGACACGGTGCGAAATATACGCGTTCCCCGATTACTTGGTTTCTGGTCAATTCGCAAACGCAACAAACTTGTTGATTTTCGAAAAAAGTAAACCAGATGTATGATTTCTGGCCGTAGGGAACGGCAATTCCAATGTCGTAATCTGGGGAAAGAGAATGAGATGCCTGAGTTTCATATGCCAGTTTTATGGAAGATGGGAATCGTTTCAAGATATTTTCACGAATGGATGGAGTCAAGAGCATATTCGGATAGAGAGAGTTGTATATTATGTTATCTAAAATACAACAATAGTATTTAATCAATTTTCTGTATTTATTCTCTCAAACGAGAGAACCGGCGAACGAAGGTGTAGACGTTGTGGGTAGAAAACTAGTAATCACGGCATCTCCGATTTCACTCACTCCAACAGGAGCCATGTCGCCAACGATTTCCTCTTCTAATGACTTGTGATTTTTCGGCACATTGAGTTTTTCGAGATGAACGTTCTTCTTTTTCTGAGAAGGAGCTCTGCTTTCAATTTGTGTTTTAGCAACAGGCATCACCGCACTACGTCTTAGAAGTTCATACATGACGAAAATGGAGAGAACGCCTAAAACAGGTGTGGTATAACAGAATAAATAAATGACAACCAGAAAAACAACTACAAGTCCTAAAGATGAATTGATTAAGGGAACTAGCCAATATGGAGTCTGTACTTGAAACACTAAATAAATGGCGAAAACGAAAAAAAGTAGCTTTTCCATAATTGGCATACCCTTTAGAAATTGTTTGACATTGTCTATATTCATTTTCATAATTTCTTATATATATAATGTTTTAAAAAAACAGATGTTATTGTAATATATCATATACTCATGTCTATTGAATTTAACAAAAACCAATTTTTCTGCAATCTTATATTGCCGCAAGACGCAAACATTCAAGACGCGGAGGTGACTGAAAATACAATCAAACTATCGGATCAGATTACTATTGATAGAGAAGCTAATCCGGGATTGTATCAAAATTGTATATTGATGAAGGAATTCGATGAAAAACGAAAGGCGGAGTTAGGTTATGTAGACGCAACCAATATTCAGCAACGAACATGGTTTCAATTGACTAATTTAGTCATTGGTTGTGCCATTATGATATATGCGATTAATAAACTAAGATGACCAAATAAATTTCTTACTAAAAAATATACAATGACAACACATGCAAGTATACAAAATACCACAAATTGTGTAAAAGCACAAATGTGTAATGAAATGTCTATCAAATGTGCCGAAACATATCGCGGATCTGAACGACCATGGGGAACCTTGACAAAATGCTATAGTGTGAATGGTAATAACTTATTAAATTCGCTTGACCAACCAGAAACAAGTTTCAGTAAATTTGATTTCGACAGTTGCCATGCGTATTTTAATGGCACAAAACCATGTGAGGGTTTTGAAACTGCGAATCCTTATTTCGTGAAAACTAAAACAGACAAAGATGAAATTCCAGCACTGAATGGCATTATAGGTAGTATAAACGACACTAACGGAGAAAGCCGAATTTATATTCAAACTGTTTTAGATGATTACGTTGATATGAAAACCCGAAGAGAAGAAATAGAGAAACAATTGGCGGAAATGAATTCTGTGAACACGGATGTTAAGCTTCAAACGAAATCGCTAGTTTACACTACTCTATTTACAACGGCTTTAGGAACTTGTTTGTTGTTTTTTTTTGTCAAAATGCAATAAGTTTAAATGGTATATATATATAAATATATACGATCATGTCTAACCTCTACAAAGCATTTTCTGTCTACGAAGGGTTTACAGATAGAACTGTTTCTGATCCTTCAAACTACCCAACTCCTCAATATTATGTCGCACATTCAGCTATAGATCAAATCCAGGATTTAAGTCTCGATATTTGCAATAACATTATGAAAATCAAAGATTTGAAACGTATTAATGCAGAAAAAGTCGATTTGGCCAGAGATGCTTTGAAATTTGATATGGAGTACATGATGGCGCAACAGAAAAACACATCTATGGTAGGAATGATGACCGTGGCAACATTAATAATTGCGACTATTTGTTTAGTAGGAAGATACTCGTAATTTTAGTATCTTGATATATATTATATTATGCCACCCCCAGTGCCTTTCGAGGGATTTACTGCAACCGCGTCTTTCGACATAAAAACATTACAAAGAAATGGTTCTATCTTAAGTACAGCCAACGGGAATGCTGATGTGTATAGTGGTAGTGCAAATCCAAAGGACGATTTGATAAACCAACAGAAAAAAATAAATGAGTATTCTCAAGACGAATATCGTCGTTTACAAATCAATACTCAGAACTTGGAACAAGATTATGCCCGGATGGATATGATTCGTAAATCAGAATATCCGAAAAGAACGAAATATATATGGGTTTTAGCGATATTTGTCTCTATCGGTGTAGTTATTCTTGCGTCTCTATACTTACAAAATGTGTTGAATATAAAGTCTGCCATAATTGATCTGGTTGTGGTTCTAATTATAGCTTCGCTTTTAATCGTTGTAATAATAGTGTTTTTAGACATTAACGACAGAGATATGAACGATTTTAGTAAATTGAAACAGAACGGATCGAAATTAATTCAAATCAACGAAAAAAACAAATTTAAAGCATTGACCAATATTTCAGAAACGGACTTAACAAACAAAGGATGCAGTGGAAAAGAATGTTGTGGGGAAGGTTCGCAATGGGACGCGACCAAGAAACTATGCGTAGACCTCATCGGCTAGTTACAACTATTTAAATCGATCCTGGAAATTTAATAAGTTGTTATTATAAATATGGGATTATCAGATTTTTATAACCTCGAAACAGGTATTATTGATTTTTCAGGTAATATTCTTGCGGACGAGAAAAGAAAGCTCGCAGAGGCAGATATAGGTTGGTCGACTTTCGAAAGAAACAGAGATTTAACAAAGAGTAATAACAAAAAAAGAACGGCTTTACAATGGATATACTTGATCATCGTATTCCTGATATTTTTGTGTGGTACATTGATGGCTTTCAAACGAAAGTATGACTATGTTTTCATTGACTTACTGATGGTAATTGTCCTTTCAGCTGGCATCATTTATATTCTTGTTTTATATTTAGACATTAATAGCCGATCTCTTACTGATTTTGACAAGATACGGCCAGATGCAAGCACGCTCGTTTCGACTGAAAAAGTTGTCGTTGCACCCAAATACGGAGTAAGCGGGGAAGATGTTTCTAACGATGAAGAATCAGATTTGCTCGCATGTAATGGACAATCGTGCTGTGATGTCGGTCTTATTTGGAACGATGCAATCAAACGATGTGTGAAACCGGAATCTTTCACTTGTATGGGTCCACTCAAACAAAACGAAACAGCAGAATACGATTACAATAAAGTGTATACTGCGTATTCATGATTGATTGTTTATCTGGGGTTTTATTTTATGTGTTTTATATAAACATATTAAATTAGATAAATATGACGAGTTTACAGAAACAGATTATAGATTTTTTATCGATACCACCCACGGTAGGACAAGAAGGATTTAGTAATATTGAAGAAGTCACTAAGTCGGTCAACGAGAAGATACAAAAACAAAACGATGAATTAGATGCAGCTTTTTCGACAAAATATACACAATTAATTTACCAAGAAGAAAGGAACAAAACGGGAAGATTTGCTATTTATTGGGTAACCGTTGTATATTGGGTATTATCTTTCGTTTTTGTTTACTATCTGATTTACGGCAAAAAAGCGGAAGCTATACACTGGAAATACAGACTATTTTATAAAATACTGGTTGTTATATTTCCCTTTGTCATTGTACCGATTGAATTATTTATTAAAAACGGAGTCATTATGCTGTATCAAACGACAATGGGAAAGCCATACGAACCATCAAAATGGAAAATAATGGGAGAACCCGAAATATCAAAGAGGCCATCTGGTTACGGAGGAATTTCCACAGAAGACCCTTTAGCTCCGGCTTGAATAAATCACAAACCATTCATATTGTCGATAGTTTTATTTTTGTGGTAAAATGTTTCGCTGTCGGTTTCGCTGTCGGTTTCTCTGTCTTCGTTATTGTCATCCCCGAATGATTTCCCATTGAGTTCTGCAATCTTCTTGAGCATGACTCCTTTCCATCCCTTGCCGCTACTCTTATCTCGAAGAGGAATACATTCTCCATACAACTTCTCCATGTATTCCTCGATCTCCTTCGATTTGTTCGATTTACTCGAGTAGGTGGACCTGTACCAATCGTTGAATTCCTTGACGAGTTGATTTTTAGGAAGGTCACCTGTCGGAACAACGACGAGATGTTCCTTGACAAATTCCATAAGATAATCCTGTTTCTTCTGGTATTTCTCGCTCTCTTCCTTGACGGTTTTGCAAATGGTCACAATTCCGCCAGTACGATAAGCAATCTTCACCATCCAAGCCAACATGAACGGAGCCCAAGTTTTAAACTTTTCGTCTAACCGGTCGATGAGTGGAAATTGATATGGTTTATCCGGGTCGGTGTTTACGGGATTGTATGTAAAGTAGGAGACGAATTTCAGAACCCGAATACGTCGCCATGTGCCATGATCTCGGCTTTGTACTTTCAAATAATGATTCGCGCAAATGACCGCATTTACTTGAGGAATAAACTGCACCAATTGCCCAAACAAAGGCCGACACGAAATCGGATCGGTACCACTGGTGAGTTGTTTCATCGGTCCTTCGTTCATTTTTTCGTCCTCAGTAATTTCGTTTGTAAAGGCAAATCTCTTTCCAATCAACGCATATAATTCTGGAGAACTGACTCCACGTTTTTGACGTTCTGAAGTGTAGAAGCTCGCGTCCAATTCATTCGCATAGTCGCCCAGAATGATCCGAATGAAATTAACCAATGCCGATTTCCCATTCTTACCAATCCCGGTATAATAATGTAGACACTGGTTTAGAGTCGTGTCTCCAATCAATAACGATGCCAAGTGTTCTAGTACATATTCATACACTTCTTTAATGGGGAACAAAGTCCGTAGATAATGTTCGATTTGCCCCAGTATTTCCTTGTCTTGGACTTCGTCGATTTCGGTATATGCCCAAGGACTCGAGATCGAAATATAATCTTCCGGGTTCCCCTTTCTGAATATTTTATGCTCGAAATCCACTACGCCATTTGAACAGCAGAACAAATATTTATTTTGATCTAATTTCTGTAGAAAGGTAGGGTCGTAAAACAATTCCTTGGCTTCTTTCATAATCTTGTCCTTGTCTGAAGAAGACCCAAGACGTTGAGCAATGTCCATATACTTTGTAGCCCTGACCATTATTTTCTTGTGTTCTTCCGTGTCGGGTTCAAATTTATGTGCCATTTGCCATACTTCCATTCCTCGTTCGAAATAGAGGGGCTTGATCACACTCGAAATCGATTTTCTCAAGGAAGTCCCACTATCACTTTTTACCCAGCGGTGGTTCTCGAACCCGTACCAGATATTATCTTTGATTCCAGCCGACACGAATTGACCACGAAAAGCAACATGCAAAACATGCGCAAGATCACAATCTGTACAACCGGACCCCTTTTTACTATTTTCTTTTAAAGCAGTCGACTCGACAGTCAGATCGATCGCATGTTTCAAAGATTTTGACTGGATTTTTTCATATTCTTCCGGATTTTCTTGCTTCGCCCAGTAGACTAGAGACCGATTCGTGCGATTGTTCTGCTTTTTGTACGCCATTTTTTTCCAAGTATCGCAGATTTCGTGGATTTGACTGTAAACAAATACGGACGATTTTGCACTCATTTCGATCCACACAATCAGCAATTGTGAATTCATACTGTGTAAGGCGAACCCCACTTGAATCCATTTATTGTAAGAACCCGGTCCATAATATGTGTCGGGTAAACAGAGAACAAGGTCTCGGACTTCCTGGAGTTCATAGTCTTTCATTGGAATCGTTTCTAAAAACAGATTCACACAAGCATCGAGGTCTTCTTTTTTCTGGATCGACAGAATCATAGGAAACGTCAATGCGACAATCTCCATCTGGCCGGAAGATTTTGGCATAGATTCTTCAATCGCGGTTGCATGTCGTTTTTCATATTGCTGTTTAAATTTCTGTATTTCTGGAAGCATAGAATCTTTAATGAGAAGACTAGGTCGCGGTTTGTATCTCGGGAATAACAATCGATAATGCTGGCTCATGAGTGAGTCCTTATTTTGTTCAGTCAACATTTGGTTCACAATCCACTTGTTCTCATCTAGATCGAAATGAACATCATGAAACTGCGTCATTTCATAACAACACACGTCATCCTGTTTCTTGGAAAACGGCAGAAGCCATCCATTTTTCCCACTGCATATCGAGTCGTCGAGGACATCTTCGAACCCATTTAGATTGACAATCGGAAAATGTGCCCATTTTTGTTTCATTGCCGAGACCACGCTTCGCTGGAGCCACAACTGATGTTCCCTCGCAAACTCGAGGTTGATAATCATGTGAATGCCGTCTTTTACTACCGTCTGTTCGTTTTTAATTTCCACCCGTGGGGCAGGTTTTTCCATAATGATGACTTGGAAATGAACGTCCTCGTCCATTTCGCAAAGGTCTTGGATCGCTTCGGTATACATTTGAATCAGTTCCGAAATATGTGCTAAAGTATAGTACCTCGAGGTCTGATCTGCATGAAAGCGAAAATCAATATCCACGAGTAAGACACCATCTTGTCCCCCATTTTCGATAAACTGTCGCTGTATTAGATGGTGGTTTTTTTTAGGTTTAATTACATCTTTCATATAAAGACGTTGAAATTCATCTTCGTCTTCCGGTTTGATATGGAATTTCCGTTTACTAAATTTCGAGAACTCTGTCATAGTCAACTGCTGTCCCGCTGGGTTTGTCTGACTGATCGTATGAGCATCCAGAAAATCTTTCAATGACTTCCATTTTAACGGAGATTTCGAGGAAACGTCCATTCATTCACGTTTATATGTCTTTAGGTTATTATATTTATTAGGATTTTCTGATTTTACTATATCAATTTTTCATAAATTGAATTAAAGGTTATTTTTATGAAAAATTGATGTAAACGTAAAAAATATAAGGGGTTTATATAGTTTACACAATGAGTTCTACGTCTCAATCAATAAGGTTTTGCAAAAAATGCGATAACAAATATTACCATCGATTACATTATCCGAAAACAAAAATCCCCGATGACCCGGATGTTCAACCGATTCTGACGTTCTATTGTCGAGTTTGTGGTTTTGTCGACGATGAACCCACGCCAAATTGCTTTTGTGTTTTGGATACACAAAAACACGAAACGGTGGATATGTTTGACCACGTCTACAATCAATACACCAAAATGGATCCCACGCTTCCACATATCAGATTGCCTTGTCCGAACGCTGCTTGCAAAACGAAATCTTCGAAAGACCAGACGACTGACGCGATTTATATCCGGTACGATAGTAATGGATTAAAATATTTGTATGTTTGCACCGAGTGTGAATACAAGTGGAAAAATTCCTGAAACATTAAATATTCTAAAAAATTGATTTAGACACAAATAGTTTTCTTTATATACATACAGATTATACCTTACTACATTTATTTGACATGTCGCGACTTAATAAATCGTCGAAGAAGGAGATAGTAGTGCCTTTGGATGAAAATGATATGGAAAACGAAAACGAGTCTGATGGTTCCGATATGGAATCGGAGGAAGAAAAAGAAAATGAACGCGAGAGTAGCGATGATGAAAATTCAGTGGTAGATGAAGACGAGGAGGAAAAAGAAGATAATCTTCTCATGGAAGAAGACGAAATTATGATGGAAGATTTTGCCTCGGGAAATGCGTCTGAAGTAGACGATGATGATGACGATGAATATGAAGACGAACTACAAAAATTCAAGGATTATCAACTCATTTCAAGTTTGGAAAAACAACATCCGGAAATTACGCAAGTAAATTATGACGAAGTACTCGTGTTATCAATAGTCGTGCGAAACAAACGCGGGGAAATTATCGATCCGCTTCACACAACTCTACCTATTCTCACGAAATATGAAAAAGCAAGAGTGATTGGTTCAAGAGCAGAACAAATCAACCGAGGCGCTGCACCATCGATTCCAATTGACGAATCGATTATAGATGGGCGGATTATTGCCATTATGGAATTTGAAAACAAGTCGATTCCTTTTATCATTGCAAGACCTCTGCCGTCTGGAGGAATAGAATATTGGAAAGTTCATGATTTAGAAGTGTTGTAAGCTTTCGATACATATATTCTAACGTGATATATATAATGTTGCCGTTCATTGTGTCAACTCTAGCACCAATAGTAAATTGCATTCAACTATTTCCTCAATTATACAAAACGTGTAAAACAAAAAGTGTGAAAGATTTATCTTTTTATTCCTTAGTCCTTATTTTAATGGCAAATGTATTTT
>Ga0209443_1002460_pt1 | contig 10937 bp, 11 predicted proteins | sample LauGreBMM110DCMD_2_FD_187571 | JGI IMG/M metagenome (GOLD analysis project Ga0209443, IMG submission 187571) | Freshwater lake microbial communities from Lake Michigan, USA - Su13.BD.MM110.DCMD (SPAdes) (version 2) | ecosystem: Environmental > Aquatic > Freshwater > Lake | place: Lake Michigan... | reverse complement strand
GTCAAAGCCAAGGCGGTTCTTTTTTATCGGGTAATGGCAAATACGCTGCTGTTAAAAATGAGGCTGGTGAGGTTTGGGTTTTTGTCTAACGTAGATAATTGTTTTTTTACTGTACACTATAATTAAATAAAAAATTTTGTAATTATTTTTTTTTTGCTTTTAATAAAAACTCTATGTTTGGAATTGTTCCTGCAGATTCTCGCAAAAGCAACACTGCTGCCTCCGCAGTCGTTGTTTCAAATAACGTTACATCAACCAAAGCCATATCAACCCTACAAAACTGGGTAGCGCCTGGGTATACTTATAACAGCGTGATTGGTTATGTTCCATTTAATTTTGTAGGAACCAGCGATACATATACTGCTCCTTATTACGCCTTTTTTAACGATTTACCAAATAAATACAATTCAAAAAGAGCTGATCCATTGCTTCCGTTTGTCAAGACCAACCTTTTAAGGCTTCCAATTGGTGCTAGAATATGTGGCGCTTATCTTACAAATAACGGGACTGAAATTATTGGTATTAGTCCTGGTCCTGTAGTAACTCTTAATGTAGCTGCAATTGATTTTCTTAATCCAGAAACAAACCCTCAGCAGCTATTTACCTCCGTTGGACTTGCTGATATAAATAATTTTGGAGGAATTAATAGTGGGTTTAACAGTCCCTTTGGCTATTCGTCAATTTTAAATCCTACAGGGTATACAACAATACAATCACTCCCCCCATTATTAACAGATTCCTATAGCGTTGGCTTTTCATTTAGCAATGAAATAATATCAGGTTCAATCTGCATTATAGTTTCATACATATTACCCGGAAATTCTTTTGGCAAAACGACTGAACTAGAAGGTTAATTTTGCGCGCATCGTTTTACTTGCGCAGCGTCAGTAAATTAATTATTTTTATATTCTTTTTTCATGTTTAAATGCATTATAGAAATATAAAATATGATTGAATTGTTTTTTTGTATAGGGTTGTGTATAATCATAAGTGCTTTTGTATATTTTTTTTGTAAAACCAGTACCGGTAATCCTAAGATAGATGAGCTGCGGAAAATCCTTGCTCCTTTATTTTCTACTAAAAAAGTTTTTAGTAAAAAGTTAGACTATTTAAATCACCACGATATACTGAAAGAAGTGGGAATTTACCCCGACAGCCAGTCGTATACTATTAACAAAAAAAATATATATCTTTGCCTTTTCGATGAAAATGGAAACTACTATCCAAACAAAATGTTGTTGTTTGTTCTTCTTCATGAAATTAGCCACATCATCTGCCAATCGTACGGACACACTAATGAATTTCAGGAAATTTTCGATCAATTGCTTTTGGAAGCCTCTAAAGAAAAAATTTTTGACCCCAGTTATAAAATTATAAACAATTATTGTCCAGCGAATGTATAAATTATAGTGCATTGTGTAAAATCTATTATCTAAAACCAGCGGCAAAAAAGTTAAAAAAATAAAAATTTAAAAAAATGGGATGTTGTTACTTTTGCTCAAATGATACAACAGCAAAAGGCAAAGAAATCGTTAAATCAATAATGTACTGTAAAAATAAAAATGATTCGCAATGGAAATTTGCGCTTTGCCAAAAATTCCATCGCTATTATGTTTTTAATCAATTTGAGTATTTTCAAAAGAAATAACCTCCAAATTTTTAAGACAGTAAAAGATTTTTTAAAAAATTATAATTTATTTTCACATTAAAGCTTGTAGACAAACAGCAAATTCCGCTTTGCGCTCAACACCCAGGGGGAATCCTCCACTGCACTGTTGAATTGACTCAAAAAATCAGTCACTAGCCGACTAGACGGGTAAATGTCCTCCACAATGTAGTAGCCTCCGCGTTTCAAGTAGGGCCAAAAATTTTTTACCGTGTCAAGCTGCGCACTGTCATAGTGGCATCCGTCGTCAATCACAATATCCCACTCACCCGGATTGCTTTCGTGGTAATCGTCCACCGCCCTTTTTTTAGTGCTGTCCACGAGATGGGTTTTTATCCGCGCCTCGGTTTCAATCTGCGTATCGGGCTGGATGTCAAACCCGTGGATTTCACTTGCCGGGTTTTCAAAATAATCTCGCCACGCCATGAGCGATGCCCCAGTCCGATAGTGTTTCTCACCGTAGCCCACCATGGAGCTCGACACATTCGGTATAAGGGTTCCAATGCCAATTTCAGCAACGCGCAACGGCATTTTGCGCATCGGCTCAAAATGGCGCTGGTAGTAGGGCGTGTAGCCATTTATTTCCTTGTCGGTTCCGTAGTATTTAAAAAGCGAAGTCAGTGAATCCATTTTTTTTATTGTTTTAATTATTTGCCAAAACTTTTGAAAAAACGCACTTGATCGTATGTTTGCCATTAACATGTGGCAAATAAAAAACTGTATTAAAAAAAGATGTTGCAGTGGAGAAACAAATACATTGAAAAAACATCAAAACTCATTGCAAAGGCAAACAGCCTCGGCGACAAGGCTATCTTCCTGTTTGTCCAATCAATTCGCTTTGCAGAAACCGAGCGCTGTCGAAAGTCCCGCTGGTACGAGTCCTTGTCGCCTTTTGACAGCTTTTTGGTCGCGCTTAAGGAAGGGGGAAAGTACCACAACATTGTAAATATTTTACACCGACACGGCGTCTCGGTAAAATTTCCCTGGCTCTCGTGCGGAGTCAAAATGGATATCCACGAAAGGCGCAGCATTCATAGCGAGAATGAAGCAATGGCCTTGCTTGGCGATACCCGACTAATTTTAAAGAGTCTGCGTACTCTGTTGGAGTACTCGCCCGAGTTTCTGAGCAATCGAAAGGAACTCTTTGAAATTGGTGCGGTGGTCTACAAAAAAGAAAATGTTTTGGAAGAAATTGGCAACGATCTTGTCGAGGTGCAGCGACTGCAAAAAAAATTTTTGTCAAAACACTTTTAAAAATTTTAGAAGTTGCGCACAAAAGTTTTTTAAAAAATTTTTTTACAATAAAAAAATGCTTTTGGAAGAATGCATACCAAACAAATTTGAAAATAGCCATGCAAATAGAAAGGCAATGGAACTATACGCTTTCCTGGAATTTGAAAAAAAGTTTTACTCGCTTAAAAAAAGCACGCCGCCGCAAACACCACCAACAACCCCGGAACCTGAAATTTGCTAACAAGCTATTTTTATACACATTTTTGCTCAATAAAAAAAAATTGTGTTTTCAATAATGTGTTTTTTTTAAAATTTTATCGTTTACGCGTCGTTTATTCTTTACTTACAACTCCCTCGGCAATGTCCCAAGCTGAATTTTGCATTTTCAATGGCGAAGTCGCCGAGCACGAGAACGAGACCTTGCCGCTTTTCCATAACCGGCGCAACATTCCCGTCTCTGCAATTACAAACGTCGGCGACAAAAAAATTTCCAATTCCAAGCTTTTTGTCACCCTGTTTGGCCGAAACAGTGCCGGGGACTCCGTTGCCATCATTTTAAATGACTGGGCTTTTTGGTTTTACGTCGCCCTGGAAGACCACCATCGGGACCCAGAGAAGGTTATTGCCGATCTACGCAGCGGTCTCCCGAAAGGCACTACTGTTTCGTGCGAACGACGTTTCCAGGCTGTGGGCTATCGCTGTGATGCTAATGGAAAGCGCCTTGCCCGTTCTTTTCTGAAACTTTGTTTCACTTCCATTAACAAAGCTTACTGGGCCAAAACCTTTCTCCTCCGCAAAGGATTTCGTGTCTGTGAGGCCGATACTTTTACAAGCTGCCACAACCGCGTTTTTATTATTGCCCAGTTGTTGGAATTTCTTTCGTCTTCCGACAATCCTTGCTCTTGGTTTTCCTGGCTCGGTGTCCGTAATCTCACGTTTGCCCAACCCTCGATGCGCTACACCCATTGCAAATACGAGGCAATCGTTTCGTTTCGTTCGCTTTTTTTGCTTCCGCCGCGTGTTTTTATCCCTCGGCTTAACATTGTTTCGGTTGACATCGAGTGTTTTTCGCCAGACGATAAAGTCTTTCCCGTCGCAACCTCCTGTCCCGTCATTGCCATTGGCCTTTCCGTTTATTCGTACAATCCGTGCGGCGATAGCTCAATTGTCCGGCGCCTCTGTTTTTCCTACTGCAAAGGCCAGAGCGAAGCTCGTTCCGCTGTTCCCATACCCGAGTCGGAACACAACTTTGAACTGCGCCTTTTTCCCAGCGAAATTGAAATGCTCGAGGCTTGGCGCGATTGTGTTGTTTTTGAGCTTGATGTTGACGTGCTTGTCGGCTACAATATCTGGAAATTTGATGTGCCCTATTTGATTGACCGCGTTCATACCTTGAACCCCAAATCTAGGTTTTTTTTGCTGGGAAGACTTCTCCAGAGCAGCAGCTACTATCCCGAAGTCCTTGATTCCAACGGCGTAAAAGCAGGCTCGTTTTCCTCGACTGCGATGGGCGACAATGACCAGACTCTCTTTCGGGCGCCAGGTCTCGGTGAAATTGACGTTTACATGCAAGCAAAAAAGCGCAAGGGGTTTTCTTCCTACAAATTAGGCGCAATTGCACGCAGTGAAATCGCGATGGATAAAATTGAACTGCCCCATACCGAAATAAACCGCTGTTTCCGTGAAAACGATTACATTACCATTGCGGCGTATTGCGTTCGAGACACCGAGCTTCCTGTTCTCATTATGGAAAAGTGGGGCGGGTTTGACGAATTTCTGGCGCTGTCCAAGACGACGTTTACGCCGATTTCAACACTTGCGTCTGCCGGCCAGACTGTCAAGGTGCGCAACATGCTTTTCCACACTGGCCACTCGCTCGGCTTTGTCTACAATGCGGTTGAATTTTCGAGTGGAAAGTGCCAGGGCGCAACTGTTATTGATCCGGTGCCGGGATACTATTTGGAGCATGTTGCCACCCTTGATTTTAACAGTCTTTATCCAAAGTGCATAATCATGGGAAATCTTTGTCTTTCCACCTACGTTTTGCCCGACGCCGATGAATTGCCGCTTCGTGTCGAAACCCGACAGATTTTGAACCATCGCTTTGTGCAAAGCGTCGTCGGAATTGTGCCAACCATGTTGACCAATTTGCTTTCGGCCCGAACGCTTACTAAAAAACGCTTGGCCGATGCCAAGAGTGCCGGTCGTGTTGACGAAATAAAGCAGCTTGATTCCCTCCAATTGGCCTATAAATTGTGTGCCAACGGTACCTATGGATATTTTAACAGCCCGGGTATGTACAAGTGCACTGCGCTTGCCGAAAGCACTACGGCACTTGGTCGCGGCGCTATCGACACTGCCCGGGAAATTGCAGAGGGAGCTCCTTATCTTTGCTCGGTTATTTATGGCGATACCGACAGTATCATGATCCGGATGCCAGGTGGCAATGGGTTGGCGGACGATTGGCGGCTTGCTACTACTATTGCCGAGGCAATCACAACGCATTTTGACCGGAAACTTGTTATTGAGCTGGAAAAAATATACTTTCCTTACCTTATTGCAAAGAAGAAGCGCTACTGTGGCCTCCTGTATACGTCGCCGGCCGCTCGTCCCGTTGTTCCGGATTGCAAGGGCTTTGAAATTGTGCGCAAAGACACGTTTGACTATTGCCATGCTCTCCAGGAAAAGTTGTTTGGCACACTTGTGGCGCCGTTTTCCCACTCTCTGGGAATTAGTATCGAGGCCGAGCGTCTTACGCGGTGGAACTCGGCCGTTGAAATCATTGCTCATTTCGTAGGCCGTATGCGTGACAAGGCCGTTCCATTTTCTGACCTCGTCGTTTCAAAGAGTCTGCGGCGAAAATACAAGAACGAAGGGTCTGTTGTCCAGGCCGTAGTCAACCAACAAATTATGAAATTGACGCCGGGCCTGGAGTTTCCTCCCGGCGATCGGGTTCCATATCTTATTGTCAATGGCTCGGTACACATTCAGGCCGATAAAATTCCTGCTTTGCGCGAAAAAACAACGGCCATGTCCGAGTGTGCGGTGTTTTCCGACTTTTTTTCCCGCTATGACATTTTCAACCAAAACCTGGACTGGAAGTACTACGTGGAGCGCGTTCGACCCACCGTCATCCAGGTCATGAGTCTTGTTTTCCCGGCCCGAATCAAGGAAGTCGAGCGGATTTTTCGCGACGCCTATGACATTTTACACAGGACAATGCGCACCTTTTCTGGAGTTGCCCATCGCGACATTGCCAGCTTTTTTCCGAGCGGTGCTTTGGTCATGGCTGATGAATCACCGCCACCCCCTATTCTTTTTCCTGCTCCCTCGACCCTTTCTGTCTTTGATGAGTCTACTGCCCCTCAGTCTAAGAGCTCGGTAAAACTCGTCAATCCCAACAAAAGAAAACTTTCTACCGGTGCTAAAATTCCCCCTGCTAAAGTTTGTGCTGTTGCTGTCGCATCCCCGCCGGTCGCCAAAAAGCTCCCGGCGCCGCATGCCGCAAAAAAATATCGGGCTGTTAATTCCATTAGCAGTTTTTTTAAAGCGGCTGCTTCTTAATAAAAATCTCACTTAATTTTAACATTTTTTTTGAGTTGTATATATATGGTTTTAAACAACCATGTACTTTCTATTCTATTTTGAATAGAATATTCTGGCGTGTATTAAATAGCTTAATTGGCGCAGAATGTGTTCAAATATAAATGGGTCTTTTTTACTTTGACATTGAGCAAAGAAAATTAATTGCAATAGAAGACGTAGTGCAAAATAATTTGTTGCCGCGCTCTGTTCGCACAATTTCGCAGGATGTTAATAAATTTATAGCTGAAAAAGAGAAAAATACAAACTACTCGTTGTTTGGCGCTCTTGCCCCGCGTGAAAAAATTGTAGTATATAATCAAGTCCCTGCTGAAAAAATTCTTTTGTACTTTTGCAAAACTAATAACTACAGGCGCGGAACTGTGTACATGGCCATTCAAATCACCGGACAATTTCCATCGATACTGGAAAAATGCAACGTTACTCCAAAAATATACTGCACAGACGTAGTTCACCACAGTGCGGCTTCGTTTGGAACAACGCCTGGTATTAAACAATGCGAAAGCGCCTTACATGATCTACTGGACGATGTAAATTTTAGTTCGCTGGTCCAGGTGGCATTCTCTTATTTCACAAAACTATAAATGTATTTCCCTAATAAAATAAATTGTTAAATATTTTTTATTACCTTTTCCTTGTAAAACATATAACGTAATTTATCGGAAACAACTGTTCCAATGTACTCGATTACAAGGCTTGAAGCTGTTGTTTCGGCGATTTCTGTAAGACGAAAAGAAATTCTGGCCGAATTCTCAAGCGGAACAAGGTTAAAATTCAGAGGAATTCGGATACCGGCCGCAAGCTCGCCACTGTAATATTCGGTTTCATTAGCACTAGCTATGTAGCTACCTATTATATTGTTTTCGTACTGCTTTAGATTTGTGATGCGCAGCGAGTGCACAGAGTCAAATAGACGCGGAAATTCATACTCAGCCTTTTTATTTACAATGGGTAGTTTGAGTTCTCCGCGAACTGAAAATTCATTTAAATCAAGTCCGGAGATTGACTGTCTATTGACAAACTCTTTTACCGCAAGCGAATACCGCATTTCCATTTTTAATGTTTTTAAATGTTTTTATTCTAATAAATTTTTTTGTCATCCTAAAAATTCTACAAACGTCTAATGACAAAATCCTGCAGGCGCAAAAATATAAAATATATCAACGCATAGAAAAATCAGTAAAATAATTTTATTATTTCAATAACTTGGGTTAAAAACGAACGACGCGCCTGATAAAAACTATTGCCATAATACTTTTGGCTTCCCGAGCCACTGCTTCATTGGCTCTGTTTTTTTCCAGAATTAAATAAAAAAAAATTGGGGTAATTAAAATAATGTCGACGTGTGAAACAACTAAACTTGAGTCAAAGACTAGCTATGCTTTGTCGGCACTTCCAGCAATCCTAAGGCCGTCGTCCAATGCTCCTACCTTGTGTTCAAACGATCCAACGAAATTTGTGTATGATTCTGCGTTAATGCCCGTCAATTTTAATATTGGATCTGATGAGTATAAATCAAGCTTTTTTAATGATTTATTACAAAGTTTAAACGAAGCTCAAAAAGATTTTGATCAAGCAAAATACATTTCCGAGGACGCTTATGAAAAAACCGAAGCTAAATTAAATTCTGTAAAAGCCGCTTACGATGTAGTTGTTTCGGCAATTAAGCCGTTGCCAATAGACACTGGAAACCCAAAATCTCACTACAGCTACGAATGCCAAGGAGCCGATGTGTTTCGCTGCACAAAATGCTTGCTAGGATTTGCCGGCGAGAATTGCGACAAATGTGCCAAAGGATTTGGAAACCTTGATGGCAGCGGCAACTGTCTCTACTGCAACGACGACTACTGTAGCGGCCACGGAAAAACGTGCGTCCTACTAAACGGTATCCCAACGTGCCAGGAATGCGACACGGGGTTTACCGGGGCCGACTGTGGAACCGCCGTCGCCAAACAGTGTCCGGCGACAAACACAGGGCCCTGTAATGGCCAGGGAACCTGTACCAATGGCCTGTGTAGCTGTAATCCTGGGTTTACCGGGGCCGACTGTGGAACCGCCGTCGCTAAGCAGTGTCCGGCAACAAAGGCAGGGCTTTGTAATGGCCAGGGAACCTGTACCAACGGCCTGTGTAGCTGCAATCCGGGGTTTACCGGGGCCGACTGTGGAACCGCCGTCGCTAGTGGATGCAGAAAAGCCCCGAATGACCCGGTAGACTGTAGCGGAAACGGTACGTGTGTCGCAAATGCTTGTAACTGTGCGGGTGGCCAGAAAGGCGCCTACTGCGAAATAATCGATCCGGGTATACAGTGTCCCAGAAGCAATAAATCGATTAGTGAGTGGATAAAGCTATGCAGCGGCAACGGTGTCTGTGTTGCCGGAAAATGCCAGTGTAATTCGGGCTTTAGCGGAGATTCGTGTTCGAACTCATCGGCTATTTTTTGGAAAATATTGCTTGTTGTCCTGTGCGCCATAGCCGGCCTCGGATTATTCTGGTTGCACCGGCGCGGAACTTCCCCTAAAACCCTTAAATAGAGATACAAAGGTAGAAGACGTACTTCAGGTACTGTCCAATAATTTGTAGAAAATCGGTTATGTCACTGTTATTGCCAAACAAAAAACACAAAATAGTATAAAAAATCACACAAAATTCCAAAAACACAAAATTACAGAAAGATGATTGTTTTTTTATTAATATGAGGGTTATAGAAGTTTAAGGGGAAAGCGCTAATAAACTAAGCCATCAACAGCGCAGGGCCACTGTAAGCGGCCTCGAGTTTCCTGCGATTGGCAAAAGCCACGCCACCCAACCCCTGTCGATATTTGAAGATCTGCCAGTTGCGGGCGAATACAATACACTCGACCTGCTCGTTGTTGGAGATGAGTGCATCTTGCATGGAGAAGACAAACTCGGCGTTATCGATACGCGAGAAGTTACAGGAGCCAGTGGGCTGCATCTTCTCGGGCTCAGTGGCGAACGAGAAAGCGTAAATGAAGTTGTCGGGGATAAGAGAGTGCCACTGGTAGGGGACAACGAGACGGAAGTAGCGGCCCTCGCGGCGACTAAAGCGGTCGTTGCCATTGAGAATGAGCTGAACCTGGTGAATGGGGTCCTTATTGTAGACGCCGGCGTAGTTGAAGTGGTTGTTCTTCTCCAATTGGCAGCGCCGACGGGCTGCCCAGATGAGCTCGATAACGGGGTGGTTGAAGTTCAGGTTAAGGTGGACTTGACCAGTAGCGGGAACAGGGAGCGAGAAGCGCTGGACGGCGTTCATGAGCTGCTCAAAGCTGGAAGCGGCGAAACGGTCTCGCTCGGCGCGGTCCAGGTAGACGTAGAGACCCTCGAAGTTGATGGTCATGTCCGAGTCCTGGATGACGGAGCCCGAGTCACAGTTGAGCACACATGGGGCAGTGGGAAACGATTCGGTAAGGGGATTGAGCTGGATGCAGCGCTGCAGACGAGCCAACTGGACAATGATCTGCACAGTGTGGAACTGGAGCGACACGAGGGCAAGGGCGTTACCAGTGTTGTAAGTAAACCAGAAGGGAAGAGGCACATAGAGGATTCGGGTGTGTTTGGAGTCGGCAACGAGCTGGGCGACGGTGAAGCGCTTGCCGATCATCTCCTGAAGGCGCTTGCCGGGCTGTCCGGCCAACTCCTCCCACATGAATAGATAGTCATTGTACATCGTGTCAATAACCTGGCCACCGATGACGACGGAGACCCGCTCGGCGATGTACTGGCCAATGGCGTTAACCCAGTGACAGTAGGGAAGTTCAAGACCGGTGCAGATTTCAGGGTCAACGGCAGGAGGGACATTGTTGGTGGGGCCACAGCCGGCAGTGCTAATAACATCGCACTTACCGACCTCTACGCCATCGGCACAGGGGTCACAGGCGTCAACCGAGGGAAAGTCCTGGCGACAGGTTCCTGTAACACAAGCAACGATGCCGGGAATCTGTACCTGGAGGTAGGCAAAGTGGAGCAAATCGCCGGTACGATTGAGACTGACCTGGACTTCGGCGCCGAACCGAGCGCCGACGATGGACTGGAGAATGGGTTCGAAGACGAAGTGGGTGTGCTTAGCGTAGCGGAAACGCCAGAGGGTGATTGTGGGGTTCTGTGACAAAAACTTGTCCATGGCCCCGAGACTCACCAACTGGGTGAGAGTTCCTTGACTTGAAGCACCAAAGCACGAAGTGGTCATTTCTTTTTTTTATATATCATTTAAAAAAAAATAAATTTTTAAAAAAATATAAAATATACTTTATTTTTCAGTTTTTAATTTAATGTTTATCATTGGCACCGCATTCGTCAGCATCAGGATGTACGACTTCTCGTGGCTCAGTTCTGAAAGAAAGGCGTGCATCTTATTAAGCGGCACAACTGGATCCGTCGACACAAGCACCGTCATGTCCTGGAAGGTGTCGCCGCAAT
>Ga0209443_1002459_pt1 | contig 10940 bp, 12 predicted proteins | sample LauGreBMM110DCMD_2_FD_187571 | JGI IMG/M metagenome (GOLD analysis project Ga0209443, IMG submission 187571) | Freshwater lake microbial communities from Lake Michigan, USA - Su13.BD.MM110.DCMD (SPAdes) (version 2) | ecosystem: Environmental > Aquatic > Freshwater > Lake | place: Lake Michigan... | reverse complement strand
TTTGGGACAACTCGCTTCCCTCTTTTTTGAGTTTAGTTTTAAGTGCATTCCAATATTTTCTTGGTCGTGGACTTTCGGTTAAAATCTCAATCACATCAATGATCGAGAAATACCATTGCTCTTGGTTGCTATCCCAGTGGCTTCGAATTTTTTTATCCTCGAATAATTTAATTTGATTTTGGTTTTTCATATTGTGGTTTTTAGTTTTTTACGATGATTTTAAAATGATATTGAGGGTTTTTCAATAACCAAATAATTTATAATAAAGAAATCAAAATTTTGTAAAGGAGTTTTTGGGGATTTTTCGAAAGGGAAATAGCTTTTGCTACTAAAATTTTTCCGCAATAGTTTCGGCATTGAAGGTCTATAGCTCTCCCCTTGAGGGCTTACACCCCTACAATTTACAAAAATACTCGCAACGCTTTCGGAGTAATCGCTCCCCCCTTGAGGGCTCTTCGCGTTTAAAAAATAGCCTAAACGGCTATTTTTAGCGAAGAGCGGGATTAGGAGCGAAGCAACGCAATCCCTGGGGCAAGTCGTCTTCGAAATCAAAATAAAATTTTTAATTGAGAAAAGCGACGAAGCCGTGAGGGTTTAAAAAACTAAGAGCATCAACGATTTTAAGATTATGCAAAAAGTTAAAACAAAAAAATTTCAAAAAGATGATTTCTTGATTTTAGTTTAAAATAAAAAATATTTTCTCTTCGATAAAATTTTCCACCCCTCACGGCTCCCAAATCGCAACTACCGTTGCGATTTTATCGCCTGCTCCCCCTCAATGGAAGAGCTAGAGCCTGAAGGTTTTGCAAGCGTGTAGAAATCTGTAAGAATGTAAGTCTAAAGAGGGGGGCTAAAGCCCTTAAGTGTTGCAATAGATCATAAAATTTGAAGGGTTGTAAGAGTTTTTTTTGGATTATATTTTTCAATATATCGATGGTTATAGTAAACGATTTAAGTTATGTCAAATCCCCCTTAATAGCCAAAAGAGTTAATTGATAGTTTGGGATAATTTAACATGTGAATAACGACTCATCATTGATAATTTTAGTTTTTTATGGAAATTATCAGTTTTACAAATTATAATTTTTGAAAGTTTTTTAGTATTTTAAAAAATAAAATTTATGCATGTATTTATTGATACAAATATTCTATTGAATTTTTTTCATTTTTCTAACGAAGAATTAGATTCATTAAATGATGTATTTGCTTCTCATGAAAATGGTTCTGCAAAAGTATATTTAACAGAACAAGTACGTGACGAATTTAGAAGAAATAGAGAAGCAAAAATAAAAGATGCGTTGGGGAAATTTCAGGATGTTAATAAATTTAATGCAGAATTACCCTCATTTATGAAGAAATACAATGAGTATGAAGAAATTAAAAAATTTAGTTCTGAAATTAAGAAAAGAGTTAAGTCAATTCGTTTAAAAATAGATAAAGATATAAAAAATAGTACTTTGGCAGCTGATGGAATAATTGATAATATTTTAAAGAATTCGATTATTAGAACAAGAGCCAAGGATTGTTTAGAAAAGGCATCTTTAAGAATGGCAATTGGCAACCCTCCTGGTAAAAAAGGATCAATAGGTGATGCAATCAATTGGGAAATTTTGCTTGAGGTGGTTGAAAGCGGAAAAGATTTGCACATCATAAGTGCAGATGGAGATTTTTATTCGCAGATTTATGAAGATTTACCTAATCCATTTTTATCAGAAGAATGGGAAAAAAAGAAAGGTTCTAAACTATTTGTTTATAGAACCTTGTCTTCTTTTATGAAAGAGCATTTTGATGGAGTTGCTTTTTCTTTTGATAATAACAAAGAGGCCTTAATAGATGCGCTCAGTCAAAGTAGAAGTTTTGCGAGTACTCATGATATAATTGGTAAACTAGAATCCTATAATTATTTTTCATTGAGAGAGATTCAAATGATTTTAGAAGCCGCCAAAAAAAATGGTCAATTTGGAGGAATTTTAGGGGATTACGATATTTTGGATTTTTTAAGAAGAGTGTCTATACCTCATATGAGTAATATCAGAAATGAGCAGGATATAGCAATTTTAAATAAAGTAATAGCAGAACAAAAAGAAAGAGAAGAAAGTTAAAGATTATAAAATTGTTTATGTAAGAAATGGAGTTAAAAATTAACAATACAAAATGAGATAGAATGATAATGTAAAAAACTACAATAAAATGGAAAAAAAAGAAAATAAATACATGGATCTATTAAATATTCAAAATGAGATACAAGTCCATGAAGAAATAAAAAAAATGTCATCAAATTTATCTGATAAAGAGCATCTTATTATATCATCTATTTTAGAAATGCATGCAGCAGTTGAAATTGAATTAAGAAGAATATTTTATCATACATTTTACTCGCATCTATTTTTAACAAATGATGAAAAACAAAATGAAAAAACTATCAAAAACTTTGAAATATCAATTTCGAAGCTTGGTTTTATAGAGATGTGGCGTATCTTAAAAACAACAATGATTCCTTGGTATCAAGATTTTGAATCTATTGAAGATATTAACACTGTCAGAAACCAAGTTACACATGCAGATATATCAAAAGCTAATTATAAAAATCGCAATCCATTTTTAAACCCAGATTGCTTGGCTCAAATATATTTTGATGTTTGGGCTATTAAGCAGGTCATTCCAAAGTATTTTTGGAGCACAATTAAAAGACCTAAAGTTCAGCTAGAGAGATATGTAAAAAAATATGGTGATGGAGAGCTTTAATTAAAACAATTAATAAATAGATTTTCACTATTACAATTAAAATTAAAAAAATTGTCTTTTTAGAATTTTTTTGTTTTAGTTTTTGAGATAATCTCCAAGGCCTTTGACGTTCTATGTTTTGACCCCCCACGACTTGGTAGACTTAACTTCGTTAAGTCTACCAAGTCTGTTATTTGCTAAAAATAGCCATTTAGGCTATTTTTTAACGCAAATAACCCTCAAGGGGGGAGCTACAGCCCGTAATCTTGACGAGTATTTCTATAAAATGTAGGTTTGTAAGACTTTGAGGGTGAGTTAGAGCCTGAAGCTTTTTTTGAGTTTGTGAGAATTTTTCTCATAAATTCGTTGTTAAAATTATTTTTTAAAACAAGAAATTTGCGGCGATGTCAGAGAGTCTTCAATAAAGAAGCTGTAAAATTGGATCAGTACAAACTCCTTCTTCTACATGATCAATATCGCCATTCTTGTTAAATTTTAAATTAAAACAACCAAAATGTGTAAAATTTCCATCTATGTAATCGATGCCACCATTTTTATAAAAAACTTTTTCTAAACATTTTGTATTAGCTTTATCATTTTTGATTTTTCGGCATTTATCATACATTAAAATCATAATTATATCATTTCTTAGTCCTTTAAGATAATCATTTTTATATACTAAATGACCATCATAAATACCTAGTTTACGATACTCTTCTATTCTTTTAAATAATTTTTCTTCGGCTTTTTCTTGCATCTCTTCTTCTGGTGTTTTTATTTTTGCAAGATTAGGAAGGGGTTCAACATTTTTATAATCTTTCTTTGTTGGGGTGCATGATATTAAACCAATCGCTAATAAAATAATCGCAACTTTTTTCATAAAAATAGGTTTATTCTATTGAATTTTTTAGGGCGAAAGAAAATGGCGGGAGTGACGAGACTTGAACTCGCGACCTACCAGCGTGACAGATAAGCGCTCTAACCAACGTAGTTGCTGAATTGATTAATTTAAGTTTAATGGCTGTGTGTGACGAGACTTGAACTCGCGACCTACCAGCGTGACAGATAAGCGCTCTAACCAACGTAGTTGCTGAAATTTAATGGCCGTTAGTGACGAGACTTGAACTCGCGACCTACCAGCGTGACAGATAAGCGCTCTAACCAACGTAGTTGCTGAAATTTAATGGCGGGAGTGACGAGACTTGAACTCGCGACCTCTTGCGTGACAGGCAAGCGCTCTAACCAACTGAGCTACACCCCCTAAGAAAAAAATCGAAGGGAAATTTATAATGGTGGGTGATGACAGGCTCGAACTGCCGACCCTCTCCTTGTAAGGGAGATGCTCTACCAACTGAGCTAATCACCCTTTATAAATATTGATGATTAAAATATAAAATAAATTAATCAAAAAATTTAACAAAAACTATTCTAAATAATAAATTTTCTTTTGAAAGAATTTTATTAAAAATTTATAAAATTTTTTTTAAAAGAAAATTAAAAAACCCTTACATTGATTAACATAAGGGTTTTTTAACAAAGAAACTATTTAACAGAATCTTTTAATGCTTTACCAGCAGAGAATTTAACTCTCTTAGATGGTTTAATGGTAATTTCTTTACCAGTTTGTGGGTTACGACCTTTTCTAGCTGCTGTTTTAACAACTTTAAAAGTACCGAAGCCAATCAAAGTAACAGAGTCACCTTTTTTCAAGGCTTTTCCAACTGTTTTTAAGAAAGCTTCCACTGAAGCGCCAGAATCTTTTTGTGAAAGTCCGGTTTGATTAGCAATTTCTTTAATTAAGTCTGTTTTGTGCATAAAATTGATCTCTTTATGATTAATATTAATTTTTTAACCCGTCTTGTAGTAGCGTTCACTAGAATCAAAACGGGTCTAGGTCATAAAATTATACAGCAATTTCTTTTTAGCAAGTATTTATTTATATTTTTTGTAAATTTTTTAGTTTGTGCAACCAGTAAATAATTACTTTGAGGTAAAAATACTTTGGTTGGTAACTACAGAATCAAGGGGTGAATCGGTTTTTAGGGTTGGTAAAGGTTGTTTTGAGTGTTGTGAGTCAAATGCAATTCCGAAACTATTCAAATTGGGATTTTTAATTTTTAAATCTTGAATTGTGTTGTCATAGAAGCCTTGACCCATACCCAATCTTTGTAAATTATTATCAAAAGCTAAGAGCGGAACAATTAAATAATTGGGAATTAATATTTCGCCATGTGTCGGTTCGAAAATTTTTGGAAAGCGTGAATTGCTTACAAAATCAAGCTTTTGAGGATTATAAATAAATTGTAAAACTTTACTATTTTCGATTATTTTTGGATAACATATCTGGCAATTATGGCTTTTTAAAAATTCTTCAATATAGCGCGGATCGGCTTCATAGCTGGTGGCAACGAATGATCCAAAAATTTTATTTGCAAAATCAATATTATTTTTAAGTAAAAAATTAATAAAATTTTGAGAAATTAATTTGGATAATTCATGTTTTTTTTCAATGCTTAAACTCGCTCTTTTTTCGCGAAAAAATTTTCTTAATTGTTGTTTTTCTGCAATAATTTCTTTCACAAATTTTCAATTTTTGTGGTAATTTTTTGGACATAATTAGTAATGTTTTCCATTTGCTCGCTCAAGGCTTCATAAAGATCATCTTCAGTATATAATTGTTGCTTTAATTCTCCCGACATTTGATCAATTTTTTGTTGTAATTCTTGCTCGAGCATTAAGCCGGCGATTACTAATAAATTGTTTTCGCTTATGTCTTCAAGATTTTCTTCGAGGTCTTTCACCCTAGAATCAAGGCGATCGGCATATTCCAAAATATTATCGCTTTCATCGGCGCGACAATTCAATTTATATTTATTTTTGCCAATTCGAACTTCAATTATCATGATTTGGAAATTATATCTTCGATTGATATTAATTTATTATTTAGTGAAATCATTAAATCTTTGGCTTGACCGGTAAATTTAATTCTTCTTTCAACATTTCCTAAGGATTTGCTGTGCAATAATTCATTTTCTTTACACACTTCGCTGAAGCTATTTTGTAGGTTGTTTATCTCGTTCGATAAATTTTCTATTTGTAATTTTTGTTGATAAATTTTCATTTCGGCTTCTTCAAAATTTTCTTGCGAATTGGCAAAATTATTTTCATTTTTATCGATCTCTAATTTATTTTTAATAATTTTTTCAAGATTGTTTAACGCCGATGATAGTTGGTGTCGTGAGCTATTAAACTTTATTTTTGCGGTAGAGTTTTTCATAAACTAACTACGATAATCTTTGTTAATTTTAATATATTCTTCATTTAAATCGCAGGTCCAAACAAGCGCTGAAGACGCTCCAATTCCTAGGTTAACTGAAATTATTACTTCAGAATTTTTTAAATATTCATGAACAACTTTTTCAATATAATCAGGATGCTTGGCGCCATCTTTGGTTAATGGATGTCCGCCAATTTTTACGATTAATTTTTGTGGCGAAGTTTCTTTACAAGATTTTCCAACTGCCATCACGATGCGTCCCCAATTCGGATCACAGCCAGCAATTGCAGTTTTAACTAAGGGCGAGTTGGCGATTGACATCGCAACTTCTTTGGCTTGTTCATTAGTTTTAGCGCCTTCAACAATAATTTCGATAAGTTTTTTTGCGCCTTCGCCGTCAATCACAATCATTTTTGCAAGTTCAAGACAAAGTTCATTTAATTTTTCTTTAAATTCATGCAAATTTTTGTCGTGAGAGTCAGAAATTTCGTGATGATTGGCGCTTTTATCGGCGAAAATTAAAACGGTGTCGTTGGTTGACTGGTCTGAATCGACGGTAATTGAGTTGAAACTCTTTTCAACCGCTTCGAGTAAAATTTGTTGTAAAGTATTTTTGGAAATATTGGCATCGGTAAAAATATAACCAAGCATCGTTGCCATGTTCGGAGCAATCATTCCAGAGCCTTTGGCAAAGCCAATTAAATCAATATCTTTGCCAAGAATTTGGCAGGTTTTTTTTACTAATTTTGGCTTAGTATCGGTGGTCATGATACTTTGTGAAGCCTTGTCCCAAGCGACTTCATGATTAGAAAAATTTTCACTCATTTGCGGAATAACATCAGTGATTTTTTTATAATCTAAAATTTCACCAATCACTCCCGTCGAAGAAATAAAAACTTCTTCGGGCTTACATTTTAATTGATTGGCAACGGCATTGGCTGTTTGAATAACGGTTTCATCGCCAATTGAGCCAGTAAATGCGTTGGCGTTTCCGGCGTTTACAATTAAGGCTTTGGCATTAAAATTCTTGATGTTGTTTTTGCACCAAACAACTGGTGAGGCGGGCATTGAAGAGCTGGTGAAAACCCCGGCGACGGTTGCTAAATTTTCAAATTTAATCAATAATAAATCGTCACGATTTTGATATTTTATACCGCAATTTATGGTGCTAATATGAATGTTTTTAAGCATAAGAAACTTTTTAAAAAAATAATCAGAATTGTAAATTTTTTTAAGATTTAATTGCTTTAGAAAATTGTGCAACTTTTTTTTCAACATTTTCTAAAATTTTATCAAAAGAAATTTTTTCTGACATTTCTTTAACGATTGCCGAGCCAATAACTACACCATCGACGCCAATTTTTTTAAATTGATTAGCCTGATTTTCATCTTGAATTCCAAAGCCAATTACGATTGGCAAATCAGTAATTTTGCGTAAATTTTCGAAAATTTCTTTATTATCTTCAACTTTGGCAAGCTTTGTCCCTGTAATTCCAAGCATTGAAATTAAATATAAAAATCCGCTAGCATTTTTAAGAATTTTTTGCGCGCGTGTAATCGAAGTTGTAGGGGCGATTAAGCGAATTAAATCGAGGTTATTTTGAGTAATTTCTGCGATAATTTCATGTTCTTCTTCGGGCGGTAAATCAACGATTAAGAAGCCATCAACGCCACTTTTTTTGGCTTCAAAAAATATTTTATCAAGCCCAAATTTTAAAATTGGATTGTAATAACTCATCAAAATAATTGGTGTTGACGAGTTTTCTTCACGAAATTCGGCGACCATTTTTAAGGTTTTGCGTAAGTCCATACCGCCAGCGATAGAGCGCTTTCCAGCCATTTCGATAGTTGGACCATCACCTGCTGGATCAAGAAAAGGAACGCCAATTTCAATAATATCGACACCATTTTTTTCAAGATTTTTTAAACAGCTAAGAGATGTTGAATAATCTGGATCCCCAGCGCAAATATATGCGACAAAAGCACATTGATTTTGTGATTTTAATTCTTGAAATTTTTTTGAAATTCTGTTCACAGTTTAAACCCTAAATGTTGAGCTACGGTATTGATATCCTTATCTCCGCGACCCGAAAGATTAACAATAATAATTTGATTTTTGGACATTTTTTGTGCCAATTTGCAAGCAAAAGAAATGCCGTGAGAAGATTCAAGTGCCGGAATTATTCCTTCAATTTTGCATAATAATTGAAAGCTTTCTAAGGCTTCTTCATCGGTGGCGCTGGCGTATTTGACGCGATTTATTGAATGTAAATATGCGTGTTCAGGACCGATGCCGGGATAGTCTAAACCTGCAGAAATAGAGTGCGCATCATCGATTTGTCCATCTTCATTTTGCAAGAAAAAAGTTTTATTGCCGTGAAGAACGCCGACTGAACCTTTGCTAATTGAAGCCGAATGTTCATGTGTTGATAAACCTTTGCCGGCCGCTTCAACGCCATACATCGCGACCTCATCATCAATGAATGGATAAAATAAACCAATTGAGTTTGAACCGCCCCCGATACAAGCCACTAAAGCATCGGGAAGTTTATTTTCAAGTTCTAGAATTTGTTGTTTAGCTTCTTTGCCAATTATCGAATGGAAGTTGCGAACCATTTGTGGGTAAGGGTGCGGACCCGTTACGGTTCCAAGTAAATAATAAGTATCTTGAGCGTTAGAAATCCAATCGCGCATCGCTTCATTAATGGCATTTTTCAAACTTTTTGAACCGCTTTCGACCGACTTAACTTCTGCTCCCAAAAGCTTCATGCGAAATACATTCGGCGCTTGACGCTCGATATCTTTGGCGCCCATATAAATTGTACAAGGCAAAGAAAATAAAGCGCAAACAGTGGCGGTCGCAACACCGTGTTGACCAGCTCCCGTCTCGGCAATAATGCGTTTTTTACCCATTCTTTTTGCTAACAAAATTTGCCCGATGCAATTATTAATTTTATGCGAGCCAGTGTGATTTAATTCGTCGCGTTTGAGATAAATTTTGGCGCCACCAAATTTTGCCGTAAGTCTTTCAGCTAAATAAAGCGGGCTAGGGCGACCAACAAAATATTTTAAATAATAGTCAAATTCTTTTTGAAATTCGGGATCTTGTTGAATTTTTTTATAGTTTTCTTGAAGCTCTAAAACCGCGGGCATCAAGGTTTCGGAAACAAAAGCTCCGCCGAATTCGCCAAATTTACCATTTTCGTCGGGTTTACAATAAGGAATTTTTGAGTTGTTGGAATTCATATAAAAATATTGATTTTCGAAAATTTTCTCAGATAAGAATAAATTTTTTTAATTAAAAAACAATTTTAAATTTTTATGCGATTAACTTTCATTAAAAACCTTAAAAATTATTTTGTAATTTTATTTTAGAAAGAAAATCTAATTAATATAAAAAGTTAATATTATTTGTTGACATTTCCCACATACCTCATTAAATTTTCCATGAATTTCCATTTAATTCCAATTAAAACCAAATTTTTCCGTGGCATTATTTTTATCAACATTCACAAATAAAGTTGACTCGAAGGGCAGGGTATCTGTGCCGGCGCAATTTCGTGTATCTTTAGTGAATGAAAATTATTCAACGATGGTGGTTTACGAATCCTTTATTAATCAGTGTATAGAAGGTTGCGACATCGAAAGAATTAAAAAAATTTCTGAATCAATTGATAATCTTGAGCCTTTTTCTGAAGAGCGCGACGCCTTTGCAACAACAGTTTTGGGCGGTTCAGTGCAACTTTCAATCGATGGTGATGGACGCATAATTTTGCCAGAAAATTTATTAAAAACTGCCAAAATTAAAGATAACGCAGTGTTCGTTGGTAAGGGTTCGACCTTTGAAATATGGGAGCCGAAGAGCTTTAGTATTTATTTAGAAAAAGCCAAAGCCGAAGCGAAATTAAAGCGCAATATGTTGAGGTTAAATAAATGATATCACAACAATTTCACAATCCAGTAATGCTCAAAGAAGTTCTCGAAAATTTATCGGTGCGCGATGGTGAAATATATGTTGATGGCACATTTGGCGCCGGCGGATATTCTTCGGCAATTTTACAAAAAGCCAATTGTCAATTAATCGCGCTTGATCGTGATATTTCGGTTGAAAAATTTGCTAATAAATTAAAAGAAAATTTTGGCGAAAGATTTATTTTTAAAAATAAAAAATTTTCACAAATATTAGAGGCTGTAAATGAAATTGGTATTGAAGAAATCGACGGAATGGTGCTCGATATAGGCGTTTCTTCGATGCAACTGGATGAAAGAGAGCGCGGATTTTCTTTTGATTCTGAAGAAAAACTTGATATGAGAATGGATCGCAGTCAAAGCTTAAGTGCTTTTGAGGTCGTAAATCAAGAAAGCGAAGAAAGTTTAGCAAGAATTATTAAAGAATTTGGCGAAGAAGTTAAGGCAAAAATTATTGCCAAAAAAATTGTTGCCACGAGGCAAGAAAATCCGATAAAAAATTGTTCTGAATTAGCAAAAATAGTGCGCTCTTTTTATTATGGATATCACAAAACCGATCCAGCAACCAAGACATTTCAAGCGTTGCGGATTTTTGTTAATCAAGAACTTGAAGAGTTAAAAATTGCTTTAGAAGCCTCGGTTAAATTATTAAAAAAAGGCGGAAGGCTTGTGGTTGTTTCGTTTCACTCGCTTGAAGATAAAATCGTTAAAGATTTTTTAAAAGAGCAAGCGGGTTTGAGTGAAACTTTTTCTAGATATCAACCCGAGCATGTTTTACCAAAAAATATTAAAAAAAATTTTCAAATAATTACGAAATCAGCTTTATGTCCTTCGAAAGAGGAAGTTGATTTAAATCCAAGGGCGCGATCAGCAAAAATGCGTGTCGCCATAAAATTATAAATTTTATTTAAATATAAATGAAAGAAATTTGGAGCTCACTAAACAAATTTTATTTTGCTAATTTCATGGC
>Ga0209443_1002457_pt1 | contig 10945 bp, 12 predicted proteins | sample LauGreBMM110DCMD_2_FD_187571 | JGI IMG/M metagenome (GOLD analysis project Ga0209443, IMG submission 187571) | Freshwater lake microbial communities from Lake Michigan, USA - Su13.BD.MM110.DCMD (SPAdes) (version 2) | ecosystem: Environmental > Aquatic > Freshwater > Lake | place: Lake Michigan... | reverse complement strand
TTGTAAAATTCCTTCAGAAATTCGGTCTTGCAACATGGCATCTTGTGGATACGTTAAATATTGCTCTAAAACATGTGTGAAAGCATCTACCACTCCGTTTTGAAGTTGTCTTTTAGGTAATGATTGAATTACCGTTGGATCACAAATAGAAAATTGAGGAAACAAAGCACTTCCGCCTAAAGTTAGTTTTTCTTGTGTAGCTTCTATGGTAATTACAGCGCCAGAATTCATTTCAGAACCTGTAGCAGGTAATGTCAAGACAGTTCCAAATGGAATTACTTTTGAAATATCTTTAAATAAAATTCTGTTTTTTAAAATATCAACTGCATTTCCTTCATAATTTACAGCACCTGAAATAAATTTTACGCCATCAATTACGCTTCCTCCGCCTACAGCTAAAATAAAAGTGATTTTTTCGGCACGAATAATTTCTACAGCTTTCATTAAGGTTTCAAATCTTGGATTCGGCTCAATGCCGCCAAATTCAATTACCTCAAAACCTTTTAAGTGCTCCGTAACTTGTTTGTGAATGCCATTTTTAAAAATACTGCCACCGCCATAGGCTAAAAGTACTTTTGCATTAGCTGGAATTAAATTTGTTAATTTTTCTATTTGATTTTTACCAAAAATATAATTGGTAGGATTGTATAACTCGAAGTTTAACATGATATATTTATTTAAAATATAAAGGTATTACATTAGAAAAGAAAAAATGATAAATTAATGTTAAGAGATATTTTCAAATTAATTATATCACTTCTTATAAAACAAATTATGTTCAACATATTCCCAAACTTTATGTGGTAACATAGGCACAACATTTTTATTGTTTTTAATATTTTCACGAATAAATGTTGAAGATAATTCAACAACTGGCGCAGCTATTCGGTGAATTTTTGGATGATTAACAAATTGTTCATTTATTTCTCCAGCATGTAACCTTGGATAAACGTAAATATGATGGTGTTGTAAAATAGCTTCGTAGTTTTTCCATTTATGAAGTGAATTTAAATTGTCTTCACCCATAATTAAAGAAAATTCGTAATTAGGATGTTTCTCTTGCAAATGCACCAAGGTGTTAATTGTATAATTTGGTTGAGGCAATTTAAACTCAATATTAGATGGTTTAATTTTTGGAAAATCTTCAGTTGCCAAATGCACCAGGTGTAAACGATGGTAATCGTCTAACAAAGTGTTTTTTTGTTTGTGTGGATTATGTGGTGTTACTACCAGCCAAATTTGATCTAAATCAGAATGCTCCGCCATATGATTGGCAATAATTAAATGCCCAATATGAATGGGATTAAACGTTCCGAAATATAGACCTATTTTCATTTACTAGTAATTAGTGAAAAGTGATTAGTAATTAGTCTTTGACTTTTAGTGTTTTAGAAAAAGCGTTGATCATTTTTGATTCTTCAGTAATTAATGATAAAACTTCTGTATATAAATCAAAATCCGTAATAAATTCAAGTTCTTTAGCAATAATAAGTTGAGTTTCTAATTCATTTAAAGAACCTCTTGAAATATCAAGAAAATAGCTAAATGATTTATCGGTATTTCTACCATAACCTTCACTTATATTTGAAGAAATAGAAACTGATGCTCTTTTAATTTGACTTGTTAAAGAGAATAACTCTTCTTTTGGAAATGTTTTTACTAATTTATAAACTTTAACAACTAAAACAATGCCTTTTTGCCAAATCAATAAATCTTTATACGATTTAATTCCACTCATTTTTTAAGCTTTTTACTAATCACTTTTTACTAATTACTAATTATCTATTCACAAATTCCTTAACTAAATTATACGCATCAACTTTGGCTACATCTAAATCGTAATTTTTTATTATTGTATCAAACTGTGGTGCTGTGGCTAATTCTACAGATGCTTTTGCAATACGCATGTTGATTTTATCGTCAGTTTCTGTAGAACGTTTTTTTAATCTGATTTTTAACTCGTCAATACTTGGTGGTTTTACAAATACAGCTAATGTTTCTTGTTTGAATTTAGATTTTATTCTTAGTCCACCCGCTACATCAATATCAAAAATTACGTTTTTACCTTTTGCCCAAATACGTTCGACTTCATTTTTTAAAGTGCCGTAGAAATTATCTCTATAAACCTCTTCCCATTCCACGAAATCTTCCGCTTTAATATGTTTTTTAAATTCGTCCAAAGAAATAAAATAATAATCTTTTCCTTGCACTTCTTCGCCACGTGGCTCACGAGTCGTGCAAGAGATAGAAAATTCTAAATTTAAATCTTCTTGATTTAATAAATGTCTTACTATAGTTGTTTTTCCTGATCCTGATGGTGCAGAGAAAACTAATAATTTTCCTTGATTCATTGTCCTTTATATATGGTATGTAGTCACTCTGAACTTGTTTCAGAGTCTCATTTTTTTTGATTCTGAAACAAGTTCAGAATGACAAAAAAATTACAAAACGTTTAAAACTTGCTCTTTAATTTTTTCTAACTCATCTTTCATCATTACGACCAATTTTTGCATTTCGGCGTGGTTTGATTTGGAGCCCATGGTATTGATTTCTCGTCCCATTTCTTGAGTGATGAAACCTAATTTTCTGCCATTGGCTTCACTTCCGTTTAACGTTTGTAAGAAATAATCTAAATGATTGGTCAAACGTACTTTTTCCTCAGTAATATCTAATTTTTCTAAATAATAAATTAATTCTTGTTCAAAACGATTCGTATCTACATTCACTTTTAACTCATCAATTGCAGTTTGCAAACGTTCTTTAATGTTAGTTACCCTTTCAGGATCTAAAACTAATGCCTGATTCATATAGCTTCTAATATTTTCGATACGTAACGTAAATTCTTTCTCTAAAGAGGCACCTTCCGATTTTCTGAAAGATAACATATTTTCGATGGCTTCATCAATTACAATTTGAATTTGCTTCCATTCATTTTCATCCATTTCTTCGCGCTCCGTTTTCATCGTATCGGGCATACGAATTGCCATTTTCATTAATTCTGTATCATCAGCGTTTGGTAAAATAGCTTTCATTTGAGCCATATACGCTTTTACGATAGGCACGTTAATTTTAGATGAAGTATCTTCACCAGTAACCTCAACAAATAAAGAAAAATCTACTTTTCCTCTTTCCAATTTAAGCGCTAGAAGGTTTCTTAAAGCCAATTCATTTTCTCTGAAAACAGAAGGCATACGAGTATTTAAATCGAGTCCTTTGCTATTTAAAGATTTAACTTCAACTGTAATTTTTTTGGTTGATAATTGCAAACTTGCTTTACCAAAACCGGTCATTGATAATATCATATATTTTTTCTAATAATGTGTAAAGATAATATTTTTTAGTGATTAGTAAAAAGTCATTAGCAATTAGTCGTTGCTGGTTTCTTTCTTTTTGTGAATCACCAAATAAACGCCAACAAAAATTAATATTGCAGAAACTGTTTTGACTATGTTTAAATTGTCTTTTCCTAAACCAATGGCAAAAATTGTAGCGAAAAAAGGTTGTAAATAAATAAAAACAGCAATAGTTGTTGGTTTTAAATTTCGCATAGAAATTAAGTTTAGCAAATAGGTGAAAAATGTAGAAAAGATAACTACAAATCCAATTTTCAGATCAATGTCAAAAGGAATTTCGTTCCAATTTACCACTTGCAATTCATGAAATCCAAAAGGTAACACCATAAAAAAACCGAACAAATAAATATATTTCACAAACGTAAATGCGTTGTATTTATCCATTAACTTCTTTACAAAAATTAAATAAAAAGCATAAGAAACGGCATTTACAAATACTAATATATTTCCTAAAGTGGCATTTGGTGCATTATTTAATGCTTTTCCGTAAAGAATTAAAGTAATGGTTCCAGCAAGCCCTAAAAGAATACCAATAATTTTTTTAGACTGCATTTTTTCTTTCATAATTATAGAGGAAAGAATTAAAACAATCATAGGTGTGGTAACCATTAAAACGGCGCCCATAATTGGTGAACTATAACTTAAACCTTTAAAAAACGTTAGCATATTAAGCGCAACTCCGAAAAAGGCACAAGCGGCAATGCGAAAAAAATCTTTTTTAGCAATTTTTTCCTTTGGTCCTAAAAAAGAAACTATCCAAAATAAAATTGTTGCACCAGCAACTCGCAATACTATAAATCCGTAAGCATCAACATACTTTGGCATAACATCTTTGGCAAAAGTAAAAGTTACTCCATAAATAATGGCTACAATCCAAGCGCAAACTAATGCCCAAGAACGACTACTCATTAGTTAGTGCCTTTTGCAATTTTAATATATTTGGCTGACTGTTTCCAATAAAAATTTCATTTTCTAAAATTACCACAGGACGACTCAAAAAAGTATAATGTTCCAAAATAAATTTTTTATAATCGGTTTCTGTTAACGCTATATTTTTCAATCCTTTTTCTTTATATAATTGTGCTTTTTTACTAAAAAGGGCTTCGTAACTACCTGAAAGTTGGTGCATAAATTCAAGTTCTGCAAGGGTTATAGGGTTCTGACGAATATCATGAAACTCTAAATTTGAATTAGAAGGCAATGACTTAATTATTTTTCTACAAGTATCGCAAGAAGCGAGGTAATATATTTTTCGCATAGGAATTGAATTGTTCTTAGAATAAAAAATAAAGCTCAAAGGTAAGAAAGTTATTTTTGTTTAAAAGTTTCACTTTGCAATTTTAAAATAAAAAAAATCGGATGTAAAAATCCGATTTTTGTATGAATATGTTATTAAAAATTACTCTTTACTAGCCAAATATCTTTCAGCATCTAAAGCAGCCATACAACCTGTTCCTGCGGCTGTAATTGCTTGTCTGTATACATGATCTGCAGCATCACCACCTACAAAAACACCTGGTATGTTTGTTTTGGAAGTACCTGGTACATTTACAATATAGCCCGTTTCATCTAATGTTAAATAATCCGCGAAAATATCTGTGTTAGGTTTATGACCAATTGCTACGAAAAATCCAGTTGCAGGAATATCAAAATCTTCATCTGTAGTTTTGTTTTTAGCCTTAACACCTGTAACTACTTGTCCGTCACCTAAAACTTCCACTGTATCATGATTCATTAAAATGGTAATATTTTCGGTATTCTTTACGCGTTGTTCCATAATTTTAGAAGCTCTAAATTTTTCACTTCTAACCAACATGGTAACTTTTTTACATAATTTAGATAAATAATGTGCTTCTTCACAAGCACTATCTCCAGCGCCAACAATCACTACTTCTTGGTTTCTATAGAAAAAACCATCACAAATTGCGCAAGCAGAAACGCCACCACCAGTTTGTAAATAATGTTGTTCTGAAGGTAAACCTAAATATTTTGCTGTGGCACCCGTAGAAATAATTATGGTGTCGGCATGAATTTCTTTAGAATCGTTTATCCAAATTTTATGTGGTTCTGAGCTAAAATCTACTTTTGTTGCCCAACCATCTCGAACATCTGTTCCAAATCGTTCCGCTTGTTTTTGCAAACCAACCATCATTTCAGGTCCCGTAATTCCTTCAGGATTTCCTGGCCAGTTTTCTACTTCATTCGTCGTTGTTAACTGTCCACCAGGCTGAGTGCCTTGGTATAAAACAGGATGCATATTTGCTCTAGCAGCATAAATTGCAGCAGTATATCCCGCAGGACCAGAACCTATAATTAGGCATTTTACTTTTTCTATTTCGTTTGACATGGTCAGTTTAATTAATTTTTATGCAAAATTAGTGAATTCAAAATCAAAAATCAATTAAATTTAACTTCAAAAAACATTTAATGCTTATCACTCCATTACGAAAAACTATTTATCAAAAATTATGATTTTCAATAATAAAAGTTTTAAATATTGATTACTTTTGTTTTTTAAAAACACATATTATGATTTATAAGTTTAGAGCCATTTTAGACAATGAAGAAGATATTTTTAGAGATATTGCTATTGATTCAAAAGACAGTTTAGAAGATTTTCACAATGCTTTAGTAAATGCATTTGGTTTTGATGGATCCGAAGTAGCGGCGTTTTATACTTGTGGAGAAGACTGGGCGTGGCACGAAGAAGACGGCATCCCAATGTTTGATACTGGAGATATTCCAGGAGAAATAAAAACAATGGCAGAGTATAAATTGGATGATTTAGTTCATGAGCAAAACACTAAATTAGTGTATGTTTATGATTTATTCTCCATGTGGACCTTTTTTGTAGAATTAGCTTCAATCGAAAAAAACAAGGAAGAAACAATTTATCCTGCATTATTATTTTCCCACGGCGTTTTACCTGAAGAAGCAACAACTAGTGGCTTTAGAGGCGGCGATTTGGAAAATGAAGATTTGTTTAATGAATTTGAAGACGACTTAGATCAAGATGATTTAGATATGTTTGATGGTGATGACAGTTTCGAAGACATGGGATTTGAAGAAAACTGGAATTAGTTTTTTTTTAAGTTGCTAAGAAGCTAAGTTTCTTAGTAACTAAGAAAAATACTTGAAAAAACATTTAATCCTATAAAAATATACGCCTTATAAAATTTAAAAAAAATGAGCAACTTTAGGAATCTTCTTATTTGGCAAAAATCAATGGTTTTGGTTACTAAAATATACACAGTAACAAATAACTTTCCAAAAGAAGAAGTTTTTGGATTAACATCTCAAATAAAAAGAAGTGCAATTTCAATTCCAAGTAATATTGCTGAAGGATTAGGAAGAGAAAGTAGCAAAGAGTTTTTGCGTTTTCTAAAAATATCAATTGGTTCATTATTTGAATTACAAACACAATTAGAAATAGCAAAAAACATAATTTATTTAGACGAAGAAACTTTTAACAACTTGTATGAAGATACCAGAGAGTTAGAAAGAATGATAGTCTCATTTACAAACAAAATTAAAAACAACTAAGAAACTTAGCATCTCAGCTACTTAGCAACTTATAAAAAATGATAAACCTATTTAATACACACTTAGAAAACCTTTCTATTCATAAAGTTGGTAACAAAAATAAAGCGGAAGAGATTTTTCTGTCTGAAAATCCGTACTCGCTAAATGATGAAATTATGCCCATTTTGAAAGAGTATTTTTTTAAAGCTTTTCGCGAAAAAGAAGAAAATTACTATCAATTTGCACATGATGTAGATTTGGAGTACAATGAAATGTTCAATTTAGCTACTGAAGTATTTAATAATCCTAGTGAAATTCATAACATTTCAAAAAAAATCACACAACATTTATTTGAACAATCTAATCATCCTCATATTAAAAGTGGTGAAGTTTACGTGGCTTATCTAACAAATGTTTCCATTGATAACAATGTGGTAGATGCCATTGGTGTTTTTAAAAGTGAAATTAATACCAATTTTTTACAATTTAAAGAAAGTGGAAGCAATTTAGAAATGATTTTACAAGACGGAATCAACTTAAATAAATTAGATAAAGGTTGCCTGATTTTTAACTATAAAAAGGAAGAAGGTTACAAAATATTAACCGTAGATAGCAATAGATACGACGCTAGGTATTGGTTAGAACATTTTTTAAGCGTAGACGTTTTTCAAGATGAAACGTTTATGACCAAGAAATACCTGCAATTTTGCAAAGATTTCGCCAAAGAAGTAGTGTTACCAGCAGAAGATAAAAGAGAAGAAGTTTTATTTATGAATCGTGCTGTAAATCATTTTGCAAAAAATGACGAATTTGAAGAAACTGCATTCTTAAATGACGTAATTAACAACCCGGATTTGATACCTGAATTTAGAAATTATAAAGTAGATAAAGGTGCAAAATACAGCATTGAAGATGTTTCTAATTTTCCAATAGCCAATGCCGCGGTTACTGATGTTCGCAGAAAATTAAAAAATGTAATTGAATTAGATACCCATATTCAAATAAAGTTAGATTTCATAAACCCAGAAAGTGCTGAAAAATTTGTTGAAAAAGGTTGGGATGAAGAAAAACAAATGTATTACTACTTGGTTTATTTTAACAAAGAAAGTAAATCATAATTAAAATAAAAAAAATCCTCAATTAGCTTTAATTGAGGATTTTTTTTACATTTCAAAAAACAAAGGTTCTATCATAGTCCTATCTGCAACCGCTTCTACTCGATCTGAAATTTTATTACAAAAAATCAAACGTTGCGATTTAGAAATACTTTCTGACATACGATTTGTTTTGCCATCTAAACGAAGTTTAAATAGAATATCGGCATCATCAACTACGAACATAAGCAATCTGTTGATATCAAAACCTGCAGTAGCAAACATTAAGTCTAAGCGATTTGGTGTGCCAATTAAAACATCTATTCCTAATGAAATTTGGTTTTTATCCCAATCCATGTCGCCTTTATCGTGCGCACCGTAAACTCGTAAATGATTGTAACGATTGTATTTTCTGAACATTTCAACCATTTCCAAAACCTTCTCTTTTGTTTCTACAACAATTAAAGCTCTTGGCGATTCCATTAAAGGTTTCTCCAATCGTTGAATCACATTGATTACAATTGTGGTTGATTTTCCAGATTTTCTTTCTGATTGAATTACGGCATCTGCACCACTTTTTATAGTTGAAAAAGTTTCTTGTTGCATTTCATTGGCATCGGTTAAGCCGTTTTCAAGTAATGCTTCCTGTAAAAGTGGGTTAATTTTTTTTAATTGCATTTTATTAAGCATTTTGCCATAAGCTTTAAGCTTTAAACTGATTTATTTAGAAGCAAACAAAGTTACATCATTTTCAGAGATTTCGTTTCCTCCAAGGATAATTAAACGCTCTACAACATTTCTTAATTCTCGAATATTTCCTGTCCAATCATATTCTTGCAATAATTGTATGGCTTGTTTTGAAAACATTTTTTTGGTAGTTCCCTGTTCTTCAGAAATTTTGGAGGCAAAATGCACTATCAACATGGGAATGTCATCTCTTCGATCATTTAGTGCTGGAACATTAATTAAAATTACTGCCAATCTGTGATATAAATCTTCTCTGAAACGTCCTTCTGCAATTTCTTTTTTTAAATCTTTATTGGTTGCAGCAATCACACGAACATCTACTTTTATATCTTTATCTGCGCCAACTCTTTGAATTAAATTTTCTTGTAAAGCTCTTAATACTTTGGCTTGCGCTGACAAACTCATATCTCCAATTTCATCTAAAAAAATAGTGCCGCCGTTTGCTGCTTCAAATTTCCCAGCTCTGTCTTTTACTGCCGAAGTAAAAGCACCTTTTACGTGTCCAAACAACTCACTTTCAATTAGTTCTGAAGGTATAGCAGCACAATTTACTTCAATAATAGCTTGTTGTGCACGATTGCTTTTTTCGTGTAATTGGTGTGCAACTAATTCTTTACCTGTTCCGTTTGGACCTGTAATTAAAACTCTTGCATCCGTTTGTGCAACTTTATCGATCATGGTTTTAATATGTGAAATGGCTTCACTTTCACCAATCATTTCGTAGTTTTTAGACACTTTCTTTTTTAAGATTTTGTTTTCTACAACCAATTGCTTTTTATCTAACGCATTTCTAACTGTGTTTAATAAACGATTCAAATCTGGAGGTTTGGAAATATAATCAAAAGCGCCTAAACGCATCGTTTGAATTGCAGTTTCTAAATCACCATGACCAGAAATCATGACCATTGGAATTTCAGGTTTTATTTTTTTTATGGCTTCCAACACCTCAACGCCATCCATTTTTGGCATTTTGATATCACATAAAATCAAATCGAAATCATCATTTTTAACCAATTCAATACCTTGTAAACCGTCTTCAGCTTCTTGTACCGAATACGTATCATTTTCTTCCGATAAAATTTTAGTTAAAACGCGTCTAATTGGCGCTTCGTCTTCTATGATAAGGATTTTACTCATTTTTATAGGTAATGGGTTTAAGGTAAAAGGTTAAAGGTTTAATTCTAAACTCATAAACAAATAAACTTCTAAAAACTTTTCTTAATATTTCAACCATTTATATAATTCTTTCCAAGTTGGTTTTTTGCCGTACATTAAAATTCCTACACGGTAAATTTTGCTTGCAAACCAAACTACTCCAACAAATGTAGCAAATAATAAGACTAAAGACACTATTATTTGCCAAGTAGGCACGCCAAACGGAATTCGCATTAACATTACAATTGGCGATGTAAATGGAATCATTGAAAAAATAGTAGCAATATTTCCGTGAGGATCGTTGGCTACTGTGAAAAATCCTATATATACGCCCAACATTAAAGGCATTATAATAGGTAACAAAAATTGTTGCGAATCGGTTTCATTATCAACTGCGGCACCAATGGCAGCGTATAAAGAACTATATAAGAAATAACCTCCAATAAAATAAAATATGAATGAAATAATAATTGTAGCAATTGGCAAGTTTCCTAATTCATTTAAATACAAAGGCAATTTCGCCATTAATCCGCTGTTTTCAGTAGCTAATTTTACGGCTTGCGGATTAGCACTTGCAGCTGTTTCTGCACCAAAAAATGTAGAAACTATGAAGAAAATTGATGTTCCTACAATAGCCCAAATGGTAAATTGCAAAATACCTGCTAAAGAATTTCCAATAATTTTTCCCATCATTAACTGAAATGGTTTTACAGATGAAATGACAATTTCTATAATTCGATTGGTTTTTTCTTCAATCACACTTCGCATGACAAAGTTTCCGTAAATGATAATAAACATCATAATTAAATAGCCAAAAACGAAACCTAATCCAATTTTAATTTCATTAATTCCTTTTAAACTTGCGTCACCAGAATATTTACTTAATTGCAAAGTCGATTCCACTTTAGCCTTTTCAATTTTAGAAATATCTAAATTATTAGTTTTGAAATTATCTTGAGTTAAAATGGAATCAACTACGGTTTCTATATTCGAGATAAACTCCGCACTGGCACTTTCATCAGAAATATATTGAACTTTAGACTTTAAATCTTGAATAGTTGCCGTTTTTGGAAT
>Ga0209443_1002455_pt1 | contig 10949 bp, 7 predicted proteins | sample LauGreBMM110DCMD_2_FD_187571 | JGI IMG/M metagenome (GOLD analysis project Ga0209443, IMG submission 187571) | Freshwater lake microbial communities from Lake Michigan, USA - Su13.BD.MM110.DCMD (SPAdes) (version 2) | ecosystem: Environmental > Aquatic > Freshwater > Lake | place: Lake Michigan... | reverse complement strand
ATAATTAATTGTATATTTTTATTTTTATACATTTTAAAATTTTTAAACATTAATTTTTAAAAAATCTATACATTTTTATATTTAAACATTATTTTAAATTTAATATAGTTTTATTTAAAGAAAATTTCTATATTATTGTAATGTTTACCAAGTCTGAACACCGTACAAAAGAATATAGTAAAATAAATTTTACTAATGATTTAATTATTAATGAAATAATTGATATTATTTGTAACGAATATACAGATGTTAATAAATTAATAGAAAATATTTTATTTTATTTTACCATATCAGAACAGAATACTAATGAAAATAAATATAATTTTTATATTAAAACAATTGACCAAACTCTAAAAAAAAAAACAATAATAGAATTTGAAAAGATTATGAATTTATATGAAAAACTAAAAAATATTAATAAAGAAAATATTATAAAACACTTAGTTTATATAATTAAAACATCACAAAATAAAAAATTAACCAACTATCAAAAACAAATTGATTCTGTTTTTAAAAAAATAAATTTACATTATGATTTTTATGATGTAGATAATAATAATAATAATATAAACAATAATAATATTTTATTTTTAAATTCTCCTTTATTTTTTTTAGAAAATAATTTATTAAATATTTACAAAGAACACTATATTGATATCATTGATTTGAATCAAAATAATATTTCATTATTAAATATGTATAATAACTTTATTGGAAATAATAATTTAAATATTCAACATAATGATTTTATTCGTAAAAACTGTATTAATAAATTATATGATATAATTATTAGTTATTTTCCCGAAGGTATTAAAAATATAATTCATGCAGAATGTTGTGATAGAATTAAAAATTTAAAAATTAGAGGCACTAAATCAGAACCTTTAATATTACAATTAGTAATGTCCTCATTACAAGAAAATGGTGAGGCTTTTATAATTGTTCCTAATACATTATTATTTAATGATTCAAAACAACATATTGAAACAAGAAAATATTTATTAGAAAATTTTAATGTTATTCATGTAGTGCCTCTTAATGATTGTAATAATTCTTTAATTTATTTTAAAAATAATGGTATAACAAAATTTGTTAATTTTAAAATATTAAAAGATAATCAATTAAAAATATTTAAAACAATTGATATAAATGATATAAAATTAAAAGATTATAATTTATTTTATGAAAAATATAATGATTTAGAAAATAAAAAAAATTTAGAATCAAATGTATCCTTAAGTGAATTAGTTGATGTTATAACAAATGAAAATATTAATGAAATAGATTTAAATTTAAATCATTATTTAGTATTTTCAAAATATTTAAATAATAAAGATGATATTAAATTAGTATTTGATGAACTAATATTAGAAAAAGACACATTTATTTTATTAGTTAAAGATAAAAATAAATGTTCACAGAAATATTTGAATTATTATTTATTTAATAATTTAATCAATGACAAAAATTTAATTACAAGTGGTAAATTAAACAAAATAGATATAAATTTATTACTCAATTATAAAATTGTTTTATTATCATTAAAAACACAAAAAACAGTAGCATCATATTATGATATTAATAATCAGATAATTGAAGATAATGAAAATCAATTACTTCTTTATAAACAGATGATTAATAAATTAATTAATATTAATACATTAATTAATATAAATAAAATATCATTAGAACAAATATGTAAAATTAAATCATCACCAAATGATGAAACATTTATTATTATAAATAAAAATAGTAGTTTAACAGGTAATGTAAATTTGTATACAAATATCCATCAAGGTAATGTAAATTTATCTACAAATATTCATCAAGGTAATGTAAATTTATCTACAAATATTCATCAAGGTAATGTAAATTTATCTACAAATATACATCAAGAAAATACAAATTATTATTATATTGGAGATATTAAAGGTTTTGACAAAAAATGTTTATACTATTTATTAAAAAATGAAGAAAATGCATTATATAAGTTAGCATCACAAACTAAAAATATTAATTTAAGTCGTAAAAATTTAGAAAATTTTGAAATTAAAAATTTATCAGAAAAATTACAAAAAAACATTGTTTGTGAATGTGATAAATATTCAAATATGATTGATGGTTTAAAACAAACAAATGATTATTTGAAAAATATAAATATTTTTGATGTTATAATATCAGTTGAATCATAATATTGTAATTATAAAAAATTAAAATAAATTAAAAAAAATATGTATAATAATATTACAACAATATTATTATTATTATAAAATGAACAACTCCGCATGGATAGATAACGATATTCAAAGAAACTATGCGCTTAGATATCCAGAAAGTTCAGATGAAATTTGTGAAATAATTAAGAATATGATTAAGGAACATATATCATTGATAAATGTTAAAAGTGATGATGGCTTTATACTGATAGAGTATGATGTAATGAATGAAGATTTAGAATGTTGTACCATTTTAAATCTTCACGGGTGTAAAGTATCAAGCAATCATGTGTGGTAAAAGATAAATATTACGTTGGAGGCAACGAAAGTTCTACTTTCGTCTAATATTAAATTTATCACATCTAATATCGAAGAAGAAAGTAAAATAAAATTTTACTTTCTATGTGTCGTTTATTTATATTTGAGATATAAAATTATTTGTTTTTTATTTTAAAATTAATTTAATTTTTTTGTTAAATCTGTATCAATAACTATAAAATATGTAAAGAATAAACCGACTAATATACTAAATGCAAGAATTAAAAAACAAGTGTGATAGAATAAAAGAAAAAATTAATAAATATCAGGGTAAAATATTTAATCTACAAAATGAACTTTTAAATGCAGAACAATTAATTGTTGATTCAAACCATAAAGAAATAATGGAAACATTGACATTAAATAAACAACAACTAAAAGTTATTAATTCGAAAGACATGTATACACTTGTAATTGCTTGCCCTGGATCAGGAAAAACACATACTTTAATTTCAATGTATATTAAATTAATTGTTGAAGATAAATTCAATCCAGATAATGTTTTATTAATTACATTTACTAAAAAAGCAGGTCAAGAAATGGCAGGTCGTTTATCTTCTCTAGTTCCAACTAAATTACCCGCTTATGTTGGTTCATTACATGGTTTAAGTTATAGAGTATTACAAGAATATAAAAATATTAATTATACAGTTTTAGATGATAAAGAATCAAAAGATATGATAAAAGATTTATGTGATAAAATTTTAGAAATAGATGATAGTGAAACAACATTAATTAAACAAAAAATTAGTTTTATAATAGAACAAGCATCGTCGTCATATCCTTTTAATTTGTTAAAAACATTAAAAGAGCATTCATTAGAAAAATTAAATGATAAAATGGAAATAATCTATAAATCATATCAAGAAAAGAAAACATCTGAAAATTTAATTGATTTTAATGATTTGATGTTATCTTTTGCACTTTTTTTAGATACCGAAGAATCTATTGAATTTAAAAATAAAATTAAATTTATATTTTTTGACGAGTACCAAGATGTAAATCCTATACAACATTATATTTTATCTAAATTTAAAGGATTTGCTAGAATTATGGTTGTTGGTGATGATGCACAAGCAATCTATGCTTTTAGGGGAAGTTCTGTAGATTATATTTTAAATTTTCCAAATGAATTTAAACCAAATAAAATGTATTTATTAGAAAAAAATTATCGTTCTTCTAATCAAATAGTGACATATTTTCAAGATATTATATCAAACAATACTAATCAATATGAAAAAAATGTTGTATCTGTTTCAACTAATGATAGCATAAAACCAATTGTTATTAGATTTAATGATAATAAACAAAGAAATCAATGGATTATAAATGATATTATAAAAAATAGAGATAATGGTATTAGTTTATCAAAAATGGTAATATTAGCAAGGAAAAATGATTCGTTGGATAAAATAGAAATCGAATTAGTTAAACAAGGTATTACTGTAATTAAACACACTGGTTTATCTATTTTAGATAAACAACATGTTAAAGATTTCTTAGCTTTTATAATTGTATTAATTAATGATAAAAGTTCTATTCATTGGAAAAGAATTTTAAGCTTACATTTAAATGTCAATTTATCTCATGAAATAATTGAAAGTTCTATTAACAAAGAAATATCAGTAAGAGAAACTATTAAAAAATTAAAAGATACTCAAGAAACATATGCAAACAATTTAAAAGAACTAGATTCACTATTTGATTATTTACTTAATAAAAAAAATATTGGTTTTATAAAAGATGCAGATAAAGCTAGATATATATTAAGTTATTTAGAAAGAATATGGTCAATTAAGAATAAATTTGATAGTCATTTAGATGAAAAAGTTAAAGATATTTTATTACTAATTAGTTATTTATCATCATCAACAATAAAAGATTTTATAAATGAATTATATTTAAATCAATCATTAGAAGTAAAAATGGATAATACAATTTATTTAACTACTATACATGGATCTAAAGGATTAGAATGGGATTATGTTTATTTAATTGATGTTGATTCAGATAATTTTCCAAATGTTAGACAAGGACATTATTTAAAAGAAGGTGAAGAAATGGAAGAAGAACGAAGACTATTTTATGTTGCATGTTCTCGTGCTAAATATAATTTAGTTATAACATATAATTATAACCCAAATCCAAGTTCATTATTAACAATGTCTCCATTTATTCGTGAAATTAACAAAGATTATTATACAGGTATTAATATCGATTATAACAGTTATGGAATGACAAATCAAATATCATATGATGTTGGAAACTATTTAAAATATTATGGATTTGCTAAAATATATCCAATATTAAAAAATATAAAATGTGAGAAAAAAATAATACATTCTAATTTTGAAATTCCAAGATATTTAGATAAAATTAAATATTCTAGAATTGTAATTGGAAACTTTTTTAATTTTCTTATTACAAAAATAATACATATTAATTTTACAAAAAAAATTAAAAAATTTGAGTTAAATAAATTAGAAAAATTACCTCAAAAAATTAGACAAAATTATATTGACGAATTAAATGATTGGAGAAATTTATTAGATGATATTTTTGTTATTGCTACATGTAATATTAAAGACGATTCGTATATTTTTGATGATTTAAAAAAATTATTAATTAATGATAAAATTTATGAACATTACAATGAAATAAGTAATAAATTAACAAAATTTATTTTAGTCACTAAACCAAAAGAAATAAATACACATTATAATGTTTCTCATGCAACAATTAAAGGCAATATTGATATTCTTGTTGATGATAAAATTTTTGAAATTAAAACAATTCAAGGAGAAATAGCAACAATGTCAAATATAACACAAACATTATTATATGGTTATTTATTAAATAAAAAAGAAAAAACAACAAGTCAAATAAATTTATATAATCCATTAACTGGTGAAATAGATATTTTTGATACAACAGAGATTAATTTTAAAGAAATAGCTAGTATAGTATATGGACATTTTAAACAAAAATAACTATAACACCCAATTTTTTATTATATACTCTATAATTTCAGGAGGTAATGAATTGTTCATTTTAGAGAACCATGTAAACATTGATAAATTATGGACAATAATATTTGGATCATATTGGCTGCGATTAAGGTTATCATTTGTTATGATATTTGAAAGCAGTAATTTTCTTACTTCTATGCGTAAAGACATATCAAACAATAAACAATTTTCAGAGTTATTAAACTGTTTAGTTGTTTGTAGTATCTGATTTTCTTCAAGTTTTTTTTTTAACTCTTTGCAAAAATCATCCTTAAAATAATAATAACTTCTGCCTTGGTCCAAAGGATATTCATCATCTCTTGATCTTTCAGATTCTATAATCCAGATAAGAAAAGGAACACTGTCTATATTAAAAACCTGATAACTTTCTGTAGGTTGTATATTGTAGTTAATCTGTTCGGTTATAAACTGTTCAACCAAGATGGATTGATTGCAGTTGTAGTAATCAATCCATTCAGTTATAAACTGATTAACCAACACGGTAAGAATGAATTCATATAAACCTATACATTTAGAGTTTATTTTCCATTTAATTAGATCTTCGTCAAGAATTTGTAAGATTAATAAGAGCAGACAAGACGAGTTTTTGTACTTATTTATTAGCTGTGTGACTAGTTGGATTGCAAGAACTTGGTTTTTATGCCATATCTTAATAAATTCATTTGCTATTGTTCTAGCATTTTCTTTAGTTATTTTCTTGTTTTTTAACTCCTTAATAAAAGGTGATGTTGACATTATTCTTAGTATATATGCATTTTATACAATAATAATAATGTTCATTTTTCAATTTTTTTGTAAAAATAATTATTTAAATAATTATACAACAAATTTTACAAAAAAACCATGTAAATAATATAAGTTTATTATTTATTACATTGGAGGTAGAGAAAGTTCTTCTATACCATTATAAATAAAAAGAGAAAATAACAAATTAAATAAATTTATATAATTCAATAACATGTAAAATATAAAAACGCATCTATAATAATAAAAAAGAAAGTAAAATAAAATTTTAGTTTCTCCTGTGTCATTATAAAAATATCAAAAACTGACATATTCGTTCAATTATACAATTAGGTAGACACATAATATTAGTATCGTCAGATAGTGTCTTTCCTACACTATTGTACATTATTTCAAACCAATATAAACGATTGTACATTATTTCAAACCAATATGAATTACTTTTCTTATATTCAGTAAGGATTTGACTATTTGAGAAGCGATGATATTTCCACCAAACTGGACGATTGCTTTTTATTGCTATATCTGTTAACATTTTACAATACCGTATACCTTTGTCTTGGTCGGTTTGATTTGTAATTTTCATCATATCGTGTAATATGCTTAAAAATTCACGAGTAAAATTACGATGATCCGAATCATCAAAAGATTCACCACCCGATTTATAATGTTTATGGAGAGCACACCAATGAAAAATTTCAATGTAATCCATGTAATTGTAAATTTCAAGGCATGGTCTAAATTCATCCCAATCCTTATTGATAATTGTAAGGTCTGGATAAGACCTTTGTTCAGATTCTGTATCAGATTCTGTATCAGATTCTGTATCAGATTCTGTATCAGATTTTATATCAGTTGTTCGACGATTATTCCATTCGGTTATAAACTGAGTAGCTATCAAAGAAATAATAAAAGTATATAATCCAGGATGAGTTCTATTAATAACTACTTTATTCAGGTTTGAATTTAGAACCTGTAAGATTAGTAAAACTTGACTCCAAGAACTTACGTACTCGTTAATTTTTTGTTTTGCCTCTTTGGGGTCACTCGCCCATAACTGCGTAAATGCGCGTGCAAGCTTTTCCGCACGTTCAATAGATAAATCTTGTGCACGCAGGAATAATATGTACCGAACAATTGAGTTTGGATGTTCTGTATGAGAGTTGCTCATTACTTTAGTAATATAAATATTTTTTTTCAATTTTTATAATAATTAAACTTTAGTCTGTAGACTTTTTGAGTTTTCTTCAATTTTAACAATTAATGTTGTACATAAATTGTTGTTATATACGGGATTTAATAATCCTAATCTTTTATTAAATACGTCATTTAGATTATTTCCATTAGAATCATATAATCTAATACTCATTTTATCCATTTTTCTAAAATCTGTTGGTAAAAATAATTCTTTTGGTTCTCCACTTAAATAAAGCCAATCTTTTGATTGAGTTGATGGAAATAAAACACCGAACATTTTATCATTTTGAGTATTTGTTGCTGTTGATTTAACTGGTGTAAAAGGATCTAATTCTATATAAAACATTCTTTCATCTAATAAATCTCTTGAACCATATCCATATAAATAAAAATTACATAATCCGATAAAATTATTTACATTATTTAACCATATTCCTTTTAAAATTATATCAGAATTATTTTCAAAATAACTATCAACCTTAAAATAATAGTTATTACCGCTTAAATCAATAATTCTAATTGTATTATCAGTATAAATATTTTCTATTAATTCAATTAGTAAATAAGGAATTATTAAAGTTGTTTCGGTTGCTGTTGCAGATGTTTTAAATAAAATATTACTATCTGCAATTATTAAAGGAAATGTATTTGGTAAATCTATATAATTATTAACAGTAATTTCGTTATCTATAATATTTAAAATAGGAATAATATTATTATTATAATTAATATGATCTATAACTAATTGATTATTTAAAATTGGATTATTAATTAATACAGAATAGTTATGAATTATATCACGATTAAATATAAAAACTGTTTCTTTTGGATTTGTTAATTTTATATAATTAAAAACAGATACACCAAGTATTGTTGAACCATTTTTTATACTACAGCCTGGATAACAAAATATCATAAATTTATTAGGACCAGTTTTTACTAATCTAAAACCTTCTATTGTTTTTCCTATTATAGATGAAGGTATAAATCTTGGTATAACAACATCTGAAATTTCTATTGATGTAATATTTGTATATTTGCTATAAATAACAGCTTCTTTTTTATAATTATTATCATTGATCCCAATATCCATTGCAAATTTTACTTGAAAATCAAAAGGATATTTTGTTAATGTATCATTTGAAGATATTTTTAAAATATATTCTTTATCTTTTTTCCCAGGTATAAATGTATCTTGTATAAATGGAAATACTCCACTATTTGGTTCAGAATTTTTATTCATTAATATTAATTATAAAAAAAACTGAATATTAATTTAAATATAAAAATAGTATTATTATTAATGCCATTAATACTTGTTGATACATCATATACCTCTTTTTATCGTTTTTTTGCTACTTTAAGATGGCTATCAATGCATGATAAAGAATTGTATAAAGCTCATAAGGATGATCCTAAATACGACTGGTCTCTTAATGAATTATTTATGGAAAAATATGAAAAAATGTATCTAAAATCAATTGTTGATTTAGTAGGTAAAAAAACATTTAATGAATCTAAAATTATTTTCTGTATGGATTCCCCGAAAGAAAATGTGTGGCGTAATGAACTTATGAAAGGATATAAAGCAGATAGATGCGATTTAAGTGCAAAAACAAATTTTAAACCAGCATTTACCGAAACATACACTAAAATAATTCCTAAAATTATTAAAGAAAATATTGATAGAATTCATAAAATTAGACTAGATAAATTAGAAGCAGATGATATAATAGCTATTATTTGTAAACATTATGAAAAGAAATATCCAGAAGAGAAAGTTTATTTGATTTCTGGTGATAAAGACTTTTTACAATTAGGGCGTGATAATTTAATTTTCTTAAATTATAAAAGTAAAACACCATTAATTTTAACACCAGAAGAAGCAAAGGAACAGCTAAAATTAAAAATTTTAAATGGCGATTGTTCTGATAATATTTTAACTATATTTCCAAAAGATAGAAAATTATTACCATTAAAAAAACGGAAAGAACTAATTGAAGATAAAGAAAAATTAAAAGAATACTTGGAAGAAAACCCAGAAATTAATGAAAAATATAAAATCAACTGTAAAATGATTGATTTTAATTTTATTCCTAAAGAATTACAAAAAGAAATATTAAAGCATTTTTTGCTTTTTTAATAGGTCTTATATTAAATATTTTTGTTTATATTTAAAATATTTATTTTTTACAACTTCTTTTAATTCTATAAATTTTTCTTCAGAAACACATGTCTCATATTTTTTGATTTTGTTCATTATTACAATAATATGTATTAACAACTTTACATGTTTTGTTTTTAAAGTTGAAGGTGAAGATGCAGGATAAAAAATACAAGAAGCAGGATAAAAAATACAATAAACGTTAGTCCAAATCAGTAAGCAATTAATAAATATTTTTATTAGTTTTACTTGTGTTATTCTCTATTAATTCTATAGATTTATCTTTAACTTTAGAAATTTGTGTCTCATAATTTTATTATAATTGCTAAAATTATATTATTAAAGGAACTTATATAGGAACTTCTACATTTATACTTTCTAATGATATAACCCAATAAGATTGTCTTGGTTGTGTTGATTGATAATCATTATCTTTGATTTCTATTTTTAATTTATTATCATTATCAATGTTTATTAAATTAATTATAAAAATATTATTGACATTCGAATATATATTATGTATAATTAAATTATTTTCATATACACTTGTATTTTTATTAAATGTTCTATAACCATCAAATGTAAAATGTGAGGTTTGATTATTATTTGAAACTACTACAATTTTGCCAGTGAATGTTAACATATCTGTAATATTATTGATAATATTACAAAAATATACATACATGCTTTTTGTATTCATTGTAATTTTTTGTAAATATTTTCTTTCATAAATGTTTGAACTAATACTATAAACTAATATAGCAGAATCAGTAGTAGTAGTAGAATTAATATTTATCAATTTACTAGTTATAGTACCACTTGTTATTGTTCCAGAACCAGTATCTAGCGAAGTACCTGTTATAGTTACAGTACTAACACTATTACCAATAGTTAATGAAGAACCGCTAATATCTGTTGCTTTAATTTGTCCGCATGTAACTGAACCATCACTTGCATTTAGTTTGATGTTAGACGAAGCTATAGTACCAACTGTAATATCTCCAGTTGTTGTAAGTGTGGAACCGCTAATATCTGTTGCTTTAATTGGACCACACGTAATTATATTAGTACTTGTTGTTCCGAGATTTAGTGAAGAACCAGTTATAGCTCCTGTTGTAGTTATAGTACTAACACTATTACCAATAGTTAATGAAGAACCGCTAATATCTGTTGCTTTAATTGGACCACACGTAATTATATTAGTACTTGTTGTTCCGAGATTTAGTGAAGAACCAGTTATAGCTCCTGTTGTAGTTATAGTACTAACACTATTACCAATAG
>Ga0209443_1002449_pt1 | contig 10965 bp, 9 predicted proteins | sample LauGreBMM110DCMD_2_FD_187571 | JGI IMG/M metagenome (GOLD analysis project Ga0209443, IMG submission 187571) | Freshwater lake microbial communities from Lake Michigan, USA - Su13.BD.MM110.DCMD (SPAdes) (version 2) | ecosystem: Environmental > Aquatic > Freshwater > Lake | place: Lake Michigan... | reverse complement strand
GGGAAGCGCGCGAATGGTTGCAATCGTGGCGGTGCTCACCGTGTCGACATATGTTGTCCAGGTTGAACCAGAGTTAGACGAATACTCAATGAGATAGTCGGTGATCGGTGCTCCACCATCCGTTGTTGGTGTGTCCCAGTCGAGACCAACTTGACCGGTGTTAGCAGTTGCAACAGCATTGAGCGGTCGACCTGGCGCGGTTGGAGTGAGTGGTGTGTACGCATCAGAAACATCAGACGGTGGTCCTGTCGCAACAGCATTGCGCGCACTGATTCGAAACTTGTGTGGTACTCCATCTAAGAGGCCAGTGATTGTGCGATTGGTGCCGTTGCCAGTTGGCTCTGACCAAGTTGTCCACGACACACCGTCATCGATGGTGTACTCGACCACGTAGTTCGTGACAGTAGATCCGCCGTCAAATGTTGGTGCACCCCATCGAAGCGCCACATATTGCGGACCAATAAGCACCTCAGTAATACAGCACGGAGCAGTCGGCACTCCAGGACTCACTGCTGCCGAAACAACCGATGGGTCTCCGGTGCCAGCGCTATTGCGTGCACTTACACGAAAGACGTAACTCACTCCGCTCACCAAATCGGTAACTGTTGTCGACCGTATTGATGAAACGGGATCAGTGAAAGTTGCCCACGTGGATCCAGATGACGATGAATACTCAATTACATAGTCGGTAATTGTGTCGCCACCGTTCGTGGCCGGAATTGTCCATGAAAGGCCAACTTGATTGAGGCCGTAGCTAGCAATCGCCAGATCGAGTGGCGCACTTGGCAGCGATGCGGCCCACGGAACGGCGATGACCACCGAAGAATACGCGCTCGTTCCAACATTGTTGACTGCGCTGACTCTCAATTGATATGTCAAGCCATTGGTCAGTCCAGTGACAGTGGTTGTCGTCGAAGTTGAGACGCTGTCGCTAAATGTCGACCACGTTGCACCGGAGTCTGTCGAAAATTGCACGACATAGTCGGTGATTACTGAGCCACCATTTTGTGCAGGCGCCGTCCACGACAACCGTACCGAGAGGCCAAGCGGCGTTGCGCTCAACGATGTTGGCTCACTTGGTACGCCAACAATTGCCGTTGCTGTCGAAGACGCTTCACTAGTGCCGCCACTGCTCACAGCCTTGACACGAAACTGATACGTGGTGCCATTTGTGAGTCCGGTCACTGTTGCAGCCGTACTCGTCGACACACCGTCGGCAAACACTGTCCATGTGGAGCCGCTGTTCGATGAATACTCAACGACGTAGTCGGTCACCTCTGCACCACCACTTTGTGTCGGCGCGATCCACGTAAGTGATGCCTGCGTTACGCCACCAACCGCGGTGAGAGATGTTGGCACCGACGGCGCAACTGGGTTTGGCGAAACAAATGCGGAGCCCGTGTACAGCACGAGGTTTGGTGAGCCAGCAGCCAAACCAGTGATGACATCGGGTGTTGCGCTATTGACGATTAATGTAGCAATTTGTGCAGGGGTTGCAGTTGGATCAGATTGCAACAGCAATGCTGCTGCGCCTGCAACGTGAGGCGAAGCCATTGAAGTTCCCGAAAGCATTCGTGATGCACTCGATGAAGTGATAGTTGCCGACAAAATGCTTACGCCTGGCGCAAACACGTCAACGCATGTTCCGTAGTTGGTAAATGATGCGCGATCATCGCTGCCACCGATTGCTCCAACCGTGATTGCGGTTGGAGCTGATGCCGGCGAGTAGCTGCATGCCAAGCGGCGGTTGTTGCCTGCGGCCACCGCAAACACAATGCCGTCTGCAGTTGCGTTGGCAACAGCCGAGTTCAGTGAAGCCGAATACGAACCACCAAGACTCATGTTGGCCACTGCGGGTGTTCCACTGGCGTGATCATTGATCGCCCAGTTAATGCCTGCAATCACACCCGATATAGAACCAGAGCCAGAACAACTCAATACTCGAATAGGAATAAGTGAAACCGCTTTTGCAATGCCATAAGTAGAACCGCCAATAGTGCCGGCTACGTGCGTGCCGTGACCATTGCAGTCGGTAGTGCCGCGTCCATCGCTGTACACGGTGTAACCCGCGCCAACACGACCACCAAAATCAATATGGCTTGCCAGGATGCCGGTGTCAATGACATATGCCGTTACTCCAGTACCTGTGTTGGTATATGAATAACGCGAGTTACGAGTGCCAGAACGTTGGTCAACTCGGTCAAGGCCCCAGGGTGGGTCTACTTGATCTCCCTGCAACACCACAATGCGATCTTGTTCTATCGATTCGACATTCGGATCTTTCGCCAAACGCTCGAGTGCCGATGCGTCAAGTACTGCTGCAAAACCATTGATTGCATCTGTATACACCGACAAAATTTGCGAACCCGTTGCGGCTTCGGTCGTTGCAAAAGCACGCGGAGCCACATTGTTTTTCAGCGTCACAATGTACTGATCAGCAACTGGCACACCCATCAGGTCGGAAAGATCAGGGCCAAGCGCACCGCTCGATTCGTTGATACTCAATGTGCGGTCGAGTTCAACAAGCAGAACGTCTTTGTCTTTGCGCAAGCGCACCACGTCAGCGTTTTCAAGTTCAACAACAAAGCCATCGACAGCCGACGAATACACATCACTGACCGCATTACCCAAGCCTGCTTCTTTGGCAACTTTGCGATCCAGATTGACGCCATCTTTGAACAACACGATGTAGTCGCCTGTTGGCGCAATGGCCAAGGCTGGAGTTGGTTCGACCGACGCAAGCACCAGTGGTGCAAGCAGCGCAACGACCATCAAGGTCCGAATACAGCGTTGAGTCACCACAGTTGTCACGCCCACACTTCTCAGTATCGGCTGAATCCATAGATTCTTGAGAGTCATTTCACTACTCACCGTATCCGTGGGGTCACACACTCTTTTATGCCCTTAGGCTGACCAGATGAGCGATCACCAACCTGCCAAAACACCGCCAGTTGCCGTAGTTACCGGGGCCAACTCGGGTATCGGTCGAGCCACCGCCATTTACTTAGCCCAGCAGGGTTTCAGGGTATTTGGCACTGTGCGCAGTCTCGACAAAGCGGCCAAACTCGTGGCACTTGCCGAGAAACTTGGCGTCGCGATCGAACTTGTCGAGATGGATGTCGCTGACGACGCATCTGTGCGCCAAGGTTTCGCCGATATTTTTCGTGCGACGCCCCACGTTGATGTGCTTGTCAACAACGCAGGCATCGGCGGCAACGGAGTCACCGAAGAAACGACACCCGAGCAATATTTTGATTCGTTCAATGTCAACGTTGTTGGTGTAGTGCGTTGCACACAGCAAGTGCTGCCACAGATGCGCGCAACCAAAAGCGGGACAATCATCAATATTTCTTCGATTGTCGGTCGCATCGCGGCTGTTGCGCAATCGCCGTATGTCACTTCCAAGTGGGCTCTCGAAGGACTCACCGAAGGTCTTGCACACGAAGTTGCACCGTTTGGTATTCGTGTCGTCATGATTGAACCCGGCATCACCAAGTCGTCAATCTTTATGAAAAATCTTGACGCACCGAACGCAAGCGGCGCATACGACTCGCACTACCGACGCATGTTGCAGTTTTATGCCGCCGGCATTCCACACGCCACCGATCCAACCGAAGTCGGCGCACTCATTCATCACGCCATCACGACCGACACTCCTCAATTGCGATACCCATGTTCGTGGGGCGGTAATGAATTCATTAATGGTCGCGCCAAGATGAGCGACGCCGATTGGATCGCGCTCGGCGCAGTCGAAAACGACACCGATTACGAGGTTGCATTCAAAAAAGCTTTTGGAATCGACATCTCTCAAAGTTGATAAGCATGGTCGGGTTTTGGGTATGCTGACCGCCCCATAGCAAGTTGCCCAACTGGGCAACCAAATCAAGGAGCCACTCATGTCAGTTCGCCTCGGAGACATCGCCCCAGACTTCACCGCTCAAACCACCCAAGGCGAGATCAAGTTTCATGACTGGCTCGGCGACTCGTGGGGCGTGTTGTTTAGTCATCCAAAAGATTTCACACCGGTCTGCACGACCGAACTTGGCTACGTCGCCAAGATCAAGCCAGAATTTGATAAGCGCAACGTCAAAGTGATCGGCCTTTCGGTCGACAGCGTCGAGTCACACGAAAAATGGGAAAGCGATATTGGTGAGACACAAGGTACGCCAGTTAATTTCCCGATGATCGGTGACTCAGACCGCACGGTCAGCAACTTGTACGACATGATTCACCCAAACGCCAATGACACGATGACCGTGCGCAGCGTATTTGTCGTTGGACCAGACAAAAAAGTGAAACTCACCATCACTTACCCAGCCTCAACCGGCCGCAACTTCGACGAAGTGCTGCGTGTCATCGACTCATTGCAACTCACCGCCAAGTTCAAGGTTGCAACGCCAGCCAACTGGACAGACGGCAAAGATGTGATCATCGGCGCTGCCGTAACCGACGAAGAGGCCAAGACACTTTTCCCAGGCGGCTGGAAGACCATTAAGCCGTACCTGCGAACATTGGCGCAGCCAAAGTAAACGTAAGACAAACTTAGTAATTTCTTACCCAACCAAGGCTCTTTATCTAAGAAGTGATTTAAGTAAGAAATAGACTGAGGGGTATGAACACCCCCTCAGATTCAGCAGCTGCAAGTGCCACAAACGTCAGCAAGATCTATGGCCATGATGACAGTGAAGTGCGCGCGCTCGACGATGTCACAATCCAATTCAAAAAGGGTCACTTCACCGCGATCATGGGCCCAAGCGGTTCGGGCAAGTCAACATTGATGCATTGCATGGCAGGTCTTGACTCGCTCACCACCGGTTCTGTAGCAATCAACGGCATCGAGCTCAGTGGTTTAAGCGATAAGGCACTCACTCAGTTACGTCGTGAACAAATTGGTTTCATTTTTCAGGCTTTCAACTTGATTCCAACACTCAATGCCAAAGAAAACATCGTCCTTCCACTCTCACTCGGTGGGCAAAAAGGTGATGGTGCTTGGATAGAAAACGTGATTGACGCCATCGGATTGCGTGACAGGCTCGAACACCGACCAAGCGAACTCTCTGGTGGACAGCAGCAACGCGTTGCTGTTGCTCGCGCACTTGCAAGTAAGCCCGCAATTATTTTTGCTGACGAACCAACTGGCAACTTGGATTCAAAAACTGGTGGTGAAGTGCTCGGCTTTATGCGACGCGCTGTGACCGATCTGGGTCAGACCATTGTGATGGTTACCCACGATGCAGTGGCGGCAAGTTACGCCGACCGCATCGTGTTTTTGAAAGACGGCAAGATCGCTGGCGAAATGTTTGAGCCGACCCCGGATCGTGTTCTCGACTATCTCAAGCACCTCGGAGAATAAGCGCCGTGCTCCGACTGTCATTCAAAATGACCCTTGCACGCAAGGGCCGACTGTTTCTCACTTCGCTCGCCATCATTCTCGGCACGGGTTTCCTGGCCGGAACGTATATTTTTTCTGACACTCTCAATTCCACATTCGACAAACTATTTTCTGACGTATTTACAGACGTTGACGGATACGTTCGTTCATCAAGTTTTGTTGAAGCCGAATTTGGTGGCGAACTACGAGGTTCAGTACCCGTTAGTGCACTTGAAACTGTGCTCGGCGTGCCAGGTGTAAAAGATGCAGCACCCGACGTACAGGGTTTCGCCCGCATTATTGGCAAAGACGGCACGCCTCTTGGTGTTGACAATGGTCCACCAACATTCGGAGGTATCGCTACCGAGAGTGTCGCTGGGTTGTGGAATATCGAGCAAGGACGACTGCCAGTCGGCCCAACCGAAATGGTCATGGACAAAGCAACCGCGAAGGTCGGCGAGTTTGTGCTGGGCGACACCGTGCGCATCAACGCCCAAACAGGTAGTCGCGAATTTACGATGGTTGGCGTTGCCAACTATGGCGACGTGAGCTCACCTGGTGGCGCAACATTCGCTTTGTTCGACCAACCAACCGCATCTGAGTTTTTGCTCACACCCGGTTTTGTCGATGCAATCTTGGTGCAAGGCGACGGAACGGTAAGTGACGAGCAACTAGTTTCCACAATCAATGCGGCGTTGTCACCTGCTGACAAACTCGAAACGATTACTGGTGCTCAAATCACCAAAGAAACCCAAGACCAAATTGGTGTTGTACTCAGCTTTCTCACACTATTTCTCACCGCGTTTTCATTCATTGCTTTAGGCATTGGCTGCTTCGTGATCTACAACGTGTTTTCAATCACTACGGCACAGCGCCTGAAAGAGAATGCATTACTCCGCGCCATTGGAGCCAACAAGCGACAAGTTGTTATTGCAATGATGGTTGAAGCATTGATCATCGGGTTGCTTGGCTCTGCACTCGGATTTTTATCAGGTATCGGTTTGTCACGTGGTTTGAGCTCGTTGCTCAACGCATTCGGCATCGAGATTCCTACTAGGGGTCTCACTATTAACCCAAATCGGATTGTTACCACGATCATCGTCGGAACAGTAGTTACTGTTCTTTCGGCAATACTTCCTGCACTTCGTGCAGGTCGAGTGCCACCACTTGCTGCATTGCGTGACACGGCACTTGAAAATGTCGGCAGTGTTAAGCGACGCGTAACAATTGGCATTGTTGCAATGTTGCTTGGTGCGGGCGCGATAACTGCCACTGCTGGTGGTGCAACAAATGTGTTGCTCGGTGTTGGTGTGCTCTTGGTGTTTGCAGGCGTACTCATCATCGGACCAGGTATTGCAAAGCCAGTTGCGCTGAGTCTTGGTCGTCCAATCGAAAAACTTCGTGGGGTCACTGGTGCGATGGCTCGACAAAATGCGGCGCGTAATCCAAAACGCACGGCTCGTACGGCAGCACCAGTTCTTATTGGTGTTGCACTCGTAACTGCCATGACCGTTTTTGCGGCAAGCGTGCGCAGTGAAGTGCGCACTGCAATCGGCGATCAGTTTCAGGGCGACTACATCGTGAGTTCCGCCAATCGACAGTTTGGCGGCCTCGCACCTTCACTCGCTCCAGAACTTGCTCAGATTCCTGGCGTTGCACAAGCAACTGGCCTGGGATTTACTTCGGTGAATCTTGATGGCTCAGGAAAATTTGTGTTGATAATCGACCCTGCTACTGCAAGTGGTCTCATCACATTTGACATGGTGCAAGGTGATCAGTCAAAACTCTCGGAAAACGGAATCCTTGTCAGTGAAACTCGCGCTCTTGCCAAGGGATGGACAATCGGCTCAACTCTCGATCTTGCAATGGTTGATGGCACCACAAAAGTTGTCACAGTGGAGGGAACATTTGCATCCAGCGGATTTGGTGGCTCGTATGTTGTGAGCCGAGCATTATTCGAAGGAACTCTCAACAACTTGTTTGATACCAACATTTATATTCGACTCACCAACGAAGCAAATAGTGACCAGGTCTATGACGCACTCTTTGGTGCCACCACCGACAAAGGACTTGGCACGCTGCAGAGCCGAGATGAGTTCATTGATGCCGAGTCTGGTCAGATCAACCAAATTCTTGGCTTGATTTACGGTTTACTCGGTCTTTCAATCATCATTGCGATTGTCGGCATCGTGATCACTTTGCTCTTGTCGGTATTTGAGCGTCGGCGCGAGATCGGCTTGTTGCGAGCAATTGGTATGACACGTTCGCAAGTACGCACAACTGTGCGTTGGGAAAGTGTGATTACCAGCATGTTTGGTGCCATCGTTGGCGTTGTTCTTGGCGTTGTGATGGGCTTTGTCTTAATTCTGATTTTGGCTGACTCGGGTGCCTCGGCATTCAGTTTGCCGATTGCAGGAACAATTTGGATTCTGGTGTTGTCATTCATCGTTGGAGTGCTGGCTGCGGTGTATCCAGCACGACGCGCCACAAAAGTGGACATCATGCAGTCAATCGCAACCACATAATTGTGAAACCATCAGAGATCACTCCTGAGATGCTGCAGTTTTTGCAAGATCGACATCTGGCAACGCTCACAACACTTCGACAAGATGGTTCGCCACATGTCGTTGCGGTCGGTTTCAGCTATGACGTAACTGCATGCCGTGCGCGAGTCATCACTTTTTCAACTGCGCAAAAAGCACTCAATGCCTCGCGTGGCGGACGGGCGGCAGTTTCACAAGTTGACGGCGGACGTTGGCTCACACTTGAAGGCACAGTGCATCTTGCAACCATGGACAATGACCCAGAAGAAGTAGGTCGAGCAGTTGCAGGTTACGCGCAGCGTTATCAAGATCCCAAAGAGCGCGACAATCGTGTTGCCGTGATTATTGATGTTGACCGAATTATGGGTCGGGCTTAGTTTTTAGTTTTACTTACTAGCCAGCATCGCGGAGCGAAATAATTTCGTTCATAAATTGCTTGGCAGCAGGATGACTGTCGCCAATACTTGCATCGCGCTCGATATATAACGGCGTAAAGTTTGGTCGCACGAGCGGCTCGTGAGCGGTTTGACAACCTGCACACCAATACAACACGCGGTTTGCTTCGCCGTGATGATTGACCTTCACAAGATCGCTGCAACGTACACATGATTTGCCCTGTCGACCATAAATTGCCAAATTATTTGACGATACATCGGCATTTTGCAGCATCTCATGAGCAAGCATGAGCAATTCTCGACACTCGGCACGCTTGAGAGTTCCGATATTGGCATAAGGGTGCAACTCGCACGCCCACAAAATCTCGCAACGAAACACATTGCTCACTCCGCGAACAACTCGTTGATCAAGTAGCACGTCGGCAACTGTTTCATCGCGCTCTTCGTACTCCATCATTCGATCAACAGCTTCTTCGATGTCGGCATCAAGATGTGCGAGGTCTGGTCCAAGTTTGCCAAGTATCGGGTGACGCCGAGGATCAAAATCGTGGTACACGTCGATCTCTGGCGTATCAAAGCACACCGCAACCCAATCTTGTACATCAATCAAAACATCTGCGTGCTTTACATTCTTTCGCCACGTGTCGCCTTTGCGATACACGTCCCATGAACTCGACATCTTCATTCGGGTATTGAGCACGATGCCGTTGTCCCAAATAATCTCAATGCTCTTGTCAAGATTGCGAACTTCTTCTATCGTGTGACCCACCTGAGGCACGATGCTGTCCATCTGTGGTGCTTCAAATCGGACCATCTTTTTGCCCAATAACGCAGTGCGTAATGCTGCTGCGTTGTGTTGAACCTTGTTGCCGATGAGCACGAGTAAAGATTATTCACACCGCTCACCCGAGTGAGGGATATACCGTTAGTTTGGACAACGTGAATGAAAAATCTGGCGACGATGAGTTGGCGTTTGATCAAGATGACGCCATGGTCCGACGTGCGGCTCAGCGATACGGCACAGTCGGCGCCATGTTGGCAGGTGGCATGCTGGTATTTGACAAACTGCTCGGCCGAAAACCAAAAGAAGAAGCCGCGGTTGTCATTGAGGCCGCAAGCGAACCAGGAAATATCGATGACAACGGCATCACGCTTGTTGTCGATGCCAACACAACGGTCGTTTCACCCCCGCCACACCTCCGTCGGCACGACTCCAACACCAGTCGGCGCGTAGTGATAAAGCGACGAAAACCCAACCCCAATAAGGGTTTGTAGCCCCTAGGGCAGTTGCCCCACCGAGGCCAATGCAAGCCTGATGAGGCGATCGTGACCGCTTGTCATTTCCTTACGCATTTGTTCGCTCACCGCTTGTTCAGGTGAGAACCATCCGAGGTCGAGGGCCTGTTGACTCGGTTGACAGTCGCCAGATACCGGCACAACGAACGCGAGACTTACTGCGTGATGTCGCGGATCATGAAAACCGCTGATGGTTGGATCCGGAAAATACTCGACGACCGTAAACGGCGCTGGTTCTGGTGGAATCTTGGGCAATGCAAGCGGCCCGAGATCTTTTTCGAGGTGTCGTAACAACGCCTCTCTAATGCGTTCGCCCAACAACACCCGTCCCGATACCACCGTGCGACTGATGCTGCCGTCGGGTGCTTGGCGCAACAACATGCCAACCGACGTGACCTGACCCATGTCGTCAACCCGCACTGGCACAGCGTCCACATAGACAAGGGGCACTTGCCCACGCACCTGATCAAGGGCGTTCGGGTCAAGCCAATTGGTTTTGATATCGATTTGGTCGCTCACTGTTTCCATTGTCACAGATGCCAGCAGTCCATCGTGGAATACCCAGCCAAGTCACTGTGTCTGGCAAAATGCGTGTGTGACAAAACAACAACCTGCTGTAACCAGCGCCCGAATCATGGCCGCATTCTTATTGACGGCAGGGGTAATGCACTTTGCCAACCCAACTTTTTTCGACAACATCGTTCCACCATGGTTGCCGCCGAGCGAACGATTTTGGACCTACATCAGCGGCATTGGCGAAATATGTATCGGCCTAGGTCTGCTCATGAGTGCAACTCGTCGTCGCGCAGCATTTGCTGCATTTGGAATATTTATTGCGGTCTACCCAGCCAACCTCTATATGGCGTGGGATTGGCGCGATCACGCATTCAGTGACCAACTTGTTGCGTATGGTCGATTGCCGTTGCAGTTCGGGATGTTTTGGTGGGCGCTCTCAATTGCCCGAGCGAATGCCCTACCAGTTGCCGGCGACGTACTTGGTTTCCAAGAACGCAAGTAATCCGTCATGGCCACCTTCGCGACCAATGCCTGATGCCTTGACTCCACCAAATGGTGCAGCAGGATCAGAAACAATTCCGCGATTGAAACCAATCATTCCAGCCTCTAACGACTCGGCAACGCGCATGCCTTTTGCGGCATCGCGAGTGAATACGTAGCTCACTAGTCCGTATTCAACATCGTTGGCAAGACGAATCATCTCGGCGTCGTTGCTGCACGAAACAATTGGCGCAACTGGTCCAAAAATTTCGTCTTTCAAAATTTCATCATCGGGTGAAACATTGGCCAATACGGTTGCCTGAAACCCAAATGCCGGCGTCGTCACCGACTTGCCGCCGCACAA
>Ga0209443_1002448_pt1 | contig 10967 bp, 10 predicted proteins | sample LauGreBMM110DCMD_2_FD_187571 | JGI IMG/M metagenome (GOLD analysis project Ga0209443, IMG submission 187571) | Freshwater lake microbial communities from Lake Michigan, USA - Su13.BD.MM110.DCMD (SPAdes) (version 2) | ecosystem: Environmental > Aquatic > Freshwater > Lake | place: Lake Michigan... | reverse complement strand
CATATAGCCTTTTTTAAAATGTCATGCATATATTCTTTTTAAAAATATAAAAAGAATATGTGGCGACTTGTAAACACCCCTATAATATATAATATCGGTACAAGATTAAGAGAGCAACATATATATGTTATTGGATGCAGTTTCATGCGTTAGTATGATATTACTATATATCGATATGCCAAGTATATTTTAATTCAATATTTTTTTTAGAAGTATATATATATATATATATATGGACAACTTAAAAAAGTATATAGATCGTAAAGCGAGATATATTATATTAAAATCGCACCAATATACAACGCGCGACGGCTTAATATATGGCGATTTAAAATATGGTGGGGGAAATAGCAAGCTTATTTTTTTGGCTGGATATGCTGCCAGTGGAAAAAGTACAATGTCTGAAAAATTTAAAAAAAAAGGATATCACATAATCTCAACTGATGAGGTTATTAAATACGAACTTATTCCGATGTTTGTTGGGAAAATAGAGGGGCAACGTTTATTCAGTGTACAACTATACGACGATAAATACAGTGGCGATAAAGTATGGGTAGCTGCGCGGGAAAAATTTCTGGAAATATTAAAAAATAAAGTAGAAGAAGGGATGAATAAATATGGGAAGGTACTTGTTGAGGGACAACTACGTATACGCAAAGATATTCGTTTTATATTCGGCGAAGATGATGATTTTGCACTTCATTATGTAATGCCAGCGTCTATTGAATCATATGCCGATAGAATGACATCTCGGGTTTTACATGATCCGGATAGATACGGGAGACTTGCTAATCTTAAATCGCGCGATAAAGATGGCAGTTTGCGGAAAGATCTTCTTGAAAACGGAAAAGATGGGGAATTATGGAGACCATTTATTATGCAGGTATCAAAGGAACTATTTCACAAACATCAGAGAGGTGCCGACGAACTTATCGACGCGGGTTTTGAAGTTAAGATTTTTAAGAATTGAGACTGTTAGTATTGGAGATGTTTATAACAGTATCGATGACATGCCTTAAAATTTATGTATTTATAGATCCGATATTCAATTATATAAATACAGACAAAAAATATCAATCCAGATTAGTGGAATGGTAGTGATATCATATATCCTAAATGATGAGCTGTTTATATGTTCTATAGAAAATTAATTAATAAAAAATAATGTTAAATACTTCACAAATGTTGTGGTAATATTATGAAAAAATAAGGACAAGCTGAGGAACGCGTCATTAATTACCTACTCAAATTACATAGATTATGCGACTATTTATAATCACCCAATGTTTTTTACAATTTTTTTGCAGAATATAGCACCCCGATTTAAAATAAAAAAATCATTTGCTATGAGCGAACATCATAGATTGTTCATGTCCCAAATGTTGTGACAAAATCTATCTCCATATATCAAGTGCAACACACGGAAAGTGACATGCAACGTTCGCGTTTCTGAATGTTGCGACAAAATCTATCTCCATATATCAAGTGCAACACACGGAAAGTGATATACTTTGTGTGGCACTTGACAGATCGCGCCAGTACACACACACGAAAATGAACTAGTAATTTATTGTATTTCCTCAATTCCTCCAACACTGATATGTATTTTCCGGTGTCGGAAATAAACATTTCATAGTTGTCGATATCGTCAGATAGCTTCAGATGCAGAACAATATTTTCAGGCATAGCCTCAAGAAACATAAATAGGTGTTCATAATTCTGGAATCTTTTCCCATAGTTAATCATCAATTGTCTAACAGCGACCTTGAATGTCATACTCGCTCTGAACTTTTCATTGTTTGTTGCAAGCGTGCCAAGCATGCGGAACAATCTTTCCCACGCATCGATACGTGACGTGTGTTCAGATAGGATTACAAGACGGATTGTCCATTGTACTCTTTGCAACTCGAAGTATTCGAGTCTATCGCCTTGTTGATGCCCTGCCGGCGGATGAAACCATTGAGTAAGTCCGGCGCTCTTTTCGTTCGCCAGATAGTCGAGATAACCGCCTTGTTCGTACAAGTTGCAGTTGGCGAGAATATATCGCTTCAATCTGGCATCGTTAGGGCCAAACTTCCAATGATGTTGTGTGGACTTGATAATGTCGTCCACCATCTTCGGGCTCGGCTCATCCAGTTCGCAATCCATGATATACTTTAACAGGCTTTCGATCGAAACGTATGATTTGATCGCTGTCCCGATCAGCTTTTCGATTGTGCCAAACATCGATTCTGGAAGCCATTCATGACCAACCACAACAACCATGATATACATAATTGCTGAAATAACATCAGTTGCTGCGTCATGCTCAAGCTGTTTGGCGGCAATGTACATAGCGAGGTCAGTGAATGTCGGTGCAATGTTGAGTTCTTCAACCGCGTACTTTGCCCCAAATACAGTCATGGTTGGTTGCAATCTGGTGAGATCTGAGACAATTCCACGCATAATGGCGACGTTGCCAGAATTATCGCGTCTGTTTGCGGCGGTTCTGACCAGTTTCTTTGTGTGTTTTTGCATGGCCGCGACAGGATCATCGACCACGCCCCGTTTCTTGGCCGTGTGTTTCTTGGACTTTTGTGGCATGACGAACAGCAGGTGTGAAACGGTTTATCGACGTGTAAGTATATTCTCCGACCTGCTGATAAGAAAATACAATATGTTGATAATTTCAATTTTTTGAACAATATGTGCGAAGAGTATGAATAGTAAGAAAATTTATATCGAGTAATAAAGAAACGAAAAAATACTTCACACCACACTATAGTGTGTGCGCTCGGATTGTGAAAAATAGGATAGTTTTTCATAGTTCATCAAGTAGAGAATCATAAGATAATGTACTTACGATTACAGTAAACGATTGCAGTATATTGATAATATCAGTTTTTTGGGAATACATATATGTTATATGTGACGGGATGTGATTGATAATATCATACTGATTTTTCTATATGGGTTGCTTATAATCACCATATGTTCTTTTTACGATTTTATAAAATATCGGTAATATGGAAAATTTAAGATCTATATTTACATAATGGAGTTAATTCCTACTAAGATCAAATATTTTGGAGGCATGTAATAAATTATGTAATACTTAAAAAAAAGGTTCCATTAAAACGCTTAATTTTTATGTTTTACATAGATTTGAGTACTTTTATATATTCTTATTTTTCGGATAAGAACATGTATTGATTATAAAAAGCATTTTTACGAAAATGCTTAATATATTCTTTTTAAAATCATATGGTGATAATAAATAGCAATATATACAGAAAATTGGTCCCTGCATCAGACCCTTATAAAAAAATGGCGCCATCGCCTCAAGCACGTCACTCGTCATCGTCCTCGTCGTCCGCACGTGCGAGGACGGGGTTGTGGCTCAGGATGTAGGCGTACGCCTCGGCATCCTCGTCGTCCTCGCCGTCATACGTTGCCTCGATCATCATGTCAAACTCTTCCATCTCGGCAGCCGCGACGGCCATCTCGTGCTCGACGGCAGCGGGGACCCATGATGGGGCATTGGCCCTGAGGGTGGAAGCCGCGCCACCAGCCGAAGACGCGGATACCGAAGCACCTGCAGCCGCGCCACCAGTCGAAGACGCGGATACCGAAGCACCTGCAGCCGCGCCACCAGTCGAAGACGCGGATACCGAAGCACCTGCAGCATCAGAGGAAGAAGCGCTGTTGCGCGAGTTGAAGGCTGCCAATGCCTCCGCCAGGCCAGGTACGGCAAGCCTGGCAGGACCCTTCAAGAAGAATGAGTCCTTCAGCACCTTCGTGGTCTTGCCCTGGCCAAACGGGTGACCCGCAACCCAGGCCATCCAGTTGGTGACGGCACTCATGTCGAGAGAGTGGACGGCGGAGTCGCGAAGCAGTCAAGTCGAGGAGTCGCGAAGCAGTCAAGTCGAGGAGTCGCGAAGCAGTCAAGTCGAGGAGTCGCGAAGCAGTCGAGTCGCAAAAAATCGGAGAAGCTCAGAATATATAGTGATGCGGTGACTGTGTATGGTATAAGCTTTTTTCTAATGGGAACATCAATGTATCAGTTTTTTCAATTTTTTTGACTTGTAACAGCGACATACAGAAAAAAACATATTGGTATCATTTTGTTGTTCCAGATTAGTATTAGCGGTAAATATAGTCTGTCATTCCTATACCACTATGGGCAACCACGTACATAGTGGCATATTGCATTACCGGGGTGGTTGGGCTATAGTAGTTGGCAGTGGTAGTCGGCATGGTTGCAGAATGCTAAGATGCAAAATTTCAAACGGAAAAATAGTATGACTATACGAACATCGCTAATAATATGTGTAAAACCGGGTTACTGCATAGGAACTTGATTGCACAAGTTCTCATGTACACACAGAACTTGACCCGTTGCTTTAACTCGCGAAAATGAATGGAAGAGTAATATATACTCTGACAATATAGATAAAACAGTTTAATATAAAAAATTGAAAATATAATTTATTAACATATTTATTACTGAATGGGTAATACATTTACATCGTTATGTTCAAACAATATCCAAAGGGAAAAGGCATTAATCAAAAAATAATCGAGTCTATTGTTTGCACAGGATTGTACAAAATGACTGATTGGTTATGTTTTGAAAAAATTCACGGGGCGAATGGATGTATTATTGTGGGCGACAATAATATACAATTTGCGAGACGTCGCGCAATAGTAGATCCAAGCGATAAATTTTATAATTATGAAAAAATAGTAGATAAATACAAAGATAAACTGAGACAACTATATATCAACATAGTGGATGTACATACAACAGTCACTGTTGTTAGAGTGTACGGCGAGCTGTACGGAGGTATATATCCCGGGCAAAAAAGCGTAGATATACCTGTTCAACAAGGCGTATATTATTCGCCAAATGTTGAATTTATGGCATTTGATATTCATATAGATACGAATGATGGTAATTCTGAATGGTTGTCGTACAAAAAATATTCTTCTGAATTGGGAAGAGTCGGTATACCCTATATAGTTCCGCTTTTTGAAGGATCGTTCAAAGATGCAATTAAGGTAGATAATTATTTCGTGACAACTATACCTAAAATACATGGACTACCTTTGACTGAGGGCAACATATGCGAGGGGATTGTAATTAAACCATCTGAAAATATTCTACTTGATGGCGAGAAGATCATGATAAAGAGTAAGAATGATAAATTTACAGAGAAAGCGCCGGCATCAACAAAAAATCTCAAAATAACAGAGATTCCCGAAGAAATCAGGGATCTGTCAGAATATATCAATAATAATAGATTAGACGCTGCTATCAGTAAAATAGGTGAACCCGGTCCCGAAAATATGGGTAAAATAATAAAAGAATTTATATCAGATATTTTAGAAGAATATATAAAAGATCACGAACTAACAAAAGAAACAAAAAAAATACTGGGCAAAACATTATGTAGTCTATGCGTTCCTCTTGTAAAAAACAGAATAGGTTTTCACAGTTCGTAAAATAGAGAATCATTAATATAAGTCACTGTATTAACAGATGGTTTGCGTCTACATCTGCAGTCGCGTCTACATTGTGTACACCACTCGACAATGCTGTTTCTAAACCGCGCATATGTACCACCGCATGCAAAACACAATACAAATGTAATAATGATAGCACCTAACACAAATAATATACTTACGAGAGGACTTGTTACGGCAGGATCGCCTTGAACTGTTGTGCTATTCGATGACAATATAAACAGATTCATTTATTTACGATATAGATCATATAGATAATACGACATAAATAATAAAATTTACAATAACTATATTTTTCAATTTTTAATATATATAGATGAATAAATTTACACATATGACAATTATATTCTGTGCTATCATCTCGCTGATATTTATTAACGGATGGTATAGATGCAGATATAACAAAGGCGATGATGTATTGATGACAAAACTGGGAATATACGACTTGGATTTGTGGAGTATATGCCATTTCATGTTGTTTGCGTATATCGGATATAAATTTCCGGATATGTTTTGGCCAGCGATGGGGTATGGAGTAGCATGGGAACTATGGGAACAATGGGCAGGTGACACAAGACCGAGTTGGCTTGGTGGGTTCGGTGACTGCAATCTATCAATAACACAGACCGACAGTACACATAAAGCATGGTGGTTCGGAAGAGGATCTGATATTGCGATGAATACTGCCGGGTTCCTTGTGGGAATATATATGAGTCGGAACAAAATGGGCGGTTATTTTTAATATATTAAATAGATAATGCCGAGACATAAAACTAAAATACTAGCAGCACGTCTATAAACTGCGTTGTAGTTACTGGATTCCAGATATCGATTACACCTTTCAGACTTGATGATATTTTATGCTTTTATCATCTTTTATCATCTTTTATTTTTTAAGGAAATTTATAATATATCCTGAACTTTTACGGTATTTGCTTATTTTCTATATATTCTTTTGGTTTTGTAATTTAGACATATACCAAATCGAGCTTCTTATTGATATAGTTAATTTTATTTGATATATAATTTTATGATGTAATTGTATCATAAAATTCTTAATCCATTTATATTTTTTTAATATTGCCATAATTTAAAATTATTGTTATGACAATGTGATTACTTTTTTGATTAAATTATCAAAATACTTTACTCCGTGATCCATAGTATATTTATTCGACAAATAATCAAAAGTCATATTTGCAATATCTAATAACTTTTGTTTATCTTTCAATGCATTTTCTATAATTTCAATAATTTGCTCATCTGACATGTTAATGTCGATATAAACCATATGATTTCTTAAGAAACGATCATCTTCCAAATCTGGGTAGTCGCCACAAATTACAGATCCTGACATGCCTATTTCATAATATTTAGCAAGAAAAAAATCATTTATACTTTTACATGCAAATGTTAACCATGTTTTATTTATTTCAACAACCAAATCTTTTCCAACAACCATATCTTTTATATTTCTGTGTTTTGAGTATGGTAAAAATTTTACGTTAAATTTATCAGCGTTTTGCTTTAATAAATAATACATTCTATTTCTAAACGGATATGCGGCCGGATACGTTGCCCCATAAAATAATATATCATACTCTTTTTCAATGTGTTTATTATTGTATAAAATTGCATCAAACATAAAATGTGGAAAAATAAATTTTGGTTGTGTAATAAGTTCTGATCTTATTAAATACGATTCATATTTGTAAAATATGAAATCAAAACAGTTGTCATTAATGTAATTAATTTGGTCTCTAAATCTGCACTTTTTTGGACTTGCATCACATTTATAGCCACATGTGCAACAACAATCATAAACATAATAAATTTTTATATGCGAGTATTGTTTAATATAGTCAGGGCGCGCCGAAAATACAATAATTATTGCATCTGAATTGACATCAAGTATTTGTTTTATCTCTTCATGGTTATTATCATCATGAAGGCTTACTTCATATTCAGATTTGCTCTGTAAATATGTCATAAAATTATAATCTAATTTATCCATTCTATTTTTATATCCGTTTAATCCACATACTATGAGAACTTTTCGAGCCATTAAAACCGTGGGTATATACTATAACTATACTATAAAATGGCGATTTTGCACGTGGCGACCTTTAACAAAAAATTGTATGAACTACATGGAAAAAAAACTAATAGACAGTTTTGTTAGCACCAATTCCACATACACAAATCCATACAAATTCTTGTTTGTGTTGAAGGATTTGATTTTTGACGACACTCGCGGAAACATATTTACATACAGCACTAAAAATGATTCATTTTCGAGAACATGGACGCGCAATAAGATCGACATAATCCCTAAAATATACGGAGGCTTGTATCAGACGATCAATGCAAATTACACATATAAGTATTTTTTAAATTTAATAATTTGTAAAATATTCAATCAACAACCGAAGCTCTTCTCCACTGTACATACATTACACCTTTTTCACTGAAAAACCGTCGACAACCTGTGTTAGTGATTTTTTTTAATTGACGAAGAACAACACTAGTGACAAAAAATTGAAATTTATAACATTTTGATACATTTATATATATTAGCGTACTTTCTATACAAATGGTATTTTCCGAAATTGTCACACTAATTATTGTTACCTCGATACAGCTTGGAGTCGGCATGTGGATTGCTGATCTATGGATGTATAGTAGTTTTAATAGTATGATTAACCCCGATTTTACTGAGACCGATCGAATTACTACGCAAAAGAGATATCAGCGTAATATCGGTGTTGCGTATTTCTGTGTTTTCCTGATACTGAGATACATGTCAATAAATGACATTATTAATATTGCACCGGGCGATTGTGTGTCGTACTTTCATTGCGGGCTGCTTATGTCGTCGTTAGTATTTGTTACGAGTTTACTTGTGCAATAATTAATCTATTTTTTTACATATTTATTGTGTCTGTTTGGACATAAAAATTGAATAAATAAATATATTGATATTGATATTATTATTTTATATATTACACAAAAGATATCATGTTCACACGTCGGCACATGTATAGAATATTGGCAAATAGTCAAAAAATTCGCCATATTGTGGTGGATTCCCACAATTCGGTAAAATATGGTATGGGCCGGGATACCAGTAAATTCGGCGCAAGACATATAATTAGAAGATATCCGCTGACAACAGTTGCAGCTGCTACTATTATGGGATCTGCTACTATTATCGTCCCTATATATTTTAATCCATCACTTGTTGGGGCGATCTACAAGGCGCGACTTGAAAGCCTCCCGAAAGCAGAGTGGGCAGATTATTTTGCTTGGATAAGTGATCCATTTAATATTGAAAAGGTATTCCAGAATACTGTAAAGCTATCAGATACATCACATCTTACAATTGATGAATGGGAAGAAGGTGTTAAAAAAATTAATATGTATTTACAGTCGGGGCCTCTGCTTGGGTCATTAAATAAAATTAAAGCAGATGCGCTTAATGCGCAAATGTTGCTAAATATTCCGCTAGACAAGATTATAAACCAGATAATTAATATTTATGGCGACACAATTGAAGCGAAAGAATATATTAATAATATTATTGAGAAATATATTGAAAAAACTGGGTTCGTCAAATTCAAAATACTCGAAGATATTGCATGTTACAGTTTTTTAGATTTCGGATCACCGACGACCAAAATGATAATCGGATCTCTATTGTCGTATCCGCTTGACAAACATAATATGTTCGGAGTGTTATTGGGTGAGATTGAAACAGATAGTATCGGATTAAAAATCATAAAAAAACATTATGACGATTTGTCAGAATATCAAAAACATAAGGTATTGGAAATGGTGTTTATCCGAATTACAAAAGAGATTAAGAATTCTCAAAATAACGAAAATATAAAAAATCTAATCACGTATACAGTACATAACAATGATATGCTCAAATCAATTGTATGCACTCCGGACCGTCTCGAGCAATTGATCATATTTATTAATAATCTTGATATACTTACTGTCGCACAGCTAATGATGGCATTAACCACAAAAAAAGGTGACGCGATGATAGCGGAATGTATAGATGTTATTGGACCCATCGGTATCAAACTGGCACAGTTGTATGCAGAAGATACTAAAGTTTCTTCCAAGTGGAAAGATATCATCTGTAGTACCAAAGAGAAAAACAAACCCAGTTCAATTATAGAAATCTATAAAAATATTCGAAATTATGGTTCATTTGAAGAGATCGGAAAATGTATAGGAGTTGGATCAATTAAACAGGTGCATTTTGTTAAACCGAAAGATGGTGTATATCATATACTCGGTATCAGGAAACTAAATTGCGAATCCAAAGCAAAAACTGTATTAAATGCTCTTAAATATATATCGGGATTTCGTCAAATCGCGATAGATCTAGAAAAGATTATTGATTCAGAGGTTAACCTAAATGATGAAGCATATGCATTTGATATTATCCAGACAAATAGATTTCGAGAATCAGGAATAATTTCGTTTACAACAGTTGTATCTAGTTCTCTAAGCACTATTTTCAGAACTAAAATTGACGGCGACACTGTAAATACGTTGTATTCGCAGGGCGACCTAGATGACGTCGCAAAGGATGTGATATCAAAATTTCACACTTTGACACTTGATACATGTTTTGAGGATAGTATAGTGTTCAGTGATCTTCATATGGGAAATATAACTTTTAACAAGGAAACAAAAAAAATTACTGTTATTGATGTGGGTCAATATAAAGCGATTACCCTAGATGACAAAACAATTTCATTGTGGTTGATGGCAGATCTTGGAAGTGGTAAAAAGTTTATACATGATGCAACTATGAACAAACTGACGTGTTTGTTGAAGATTAAAGATGATGATATTATTAAAGTTGATATAATTTTTCAAGAGGCGTATACTTATCCCATACGAGAAAGATTTTCAGTAGTAAGTAATCAACTCGCTATAATAGGGTATTCTCTGCCTGACTCTGTAATGCGAATTTGCAAGATGACCGATCTAGTTATTCAGCAACGAGAAGAATTAGGAATAAAAGAAGATACCTTGAAATATATTGAAAATAAATTTAGAGAAACGATTAGTTATACAGATCTGACACATATATCATATTTATGGCTTCGACGCCTTGGTAATTAAAATTAATACTATGTTTAATTTATTTTATTATCAGGCACATCTGCATGGTATATATCAATAGACGGAAGATATGTAACATAGTATCTAATAAATTCATACAAAATATCATAACTAGTCAGTATTATGGAACCAGATATATCATGACAGTGCGACAACCCAGAAATATAACACTGTGTGTCATTTCCGGAGAAGATGTATTTCCAATATTCCTGATCACTTACTAGATCTGGATTGTTTGTAACCATATAAAGCAGAAATCTAGTAATTACACATTTTTCATTAAAAAATGGGACACTTATTTAACTATTTTTATT
>Ga0209443_1002447_pt1 | contig 10967 bp, 8 predicted proteins | sample LauGreBMM110DCMD_2_FD_187571 | JGI IMG/M metagenome (GOLD analysis project Ga0209443, IMG submission 187571) | Freshwater lake microbial communities from Lake Michigan, USA - Su13.BD.MM110.DCMD (SPAdes) (version 2) | ecosystem: Environmental > Aquatic > Freshwater > Lake | place: Lake Michigan... | reverse complement strand
GATTAATGTAAATTTTATCTGGCTTTTACTTTTTTCAATTTACATTTTTTGATCGTATTTTAATAAATGGAAGAAATTTATAACATAAAAGTGTTTAAAATTATAAAACAATATTGTCAACATATTTTGTCGTATTATTTTTGTATATATCATCATATTCGTTAGACCAATGTGGTAACCCTGTAATCAATCTTTGACTGCTTCTACGTTTTTCATCCTGATAATTTTTAATTTTTGATAAAATATATTGCTCTTTTTTCTTCTCCTTTTCCTTTATTTCTGTATTGGTTAATCTTCCCTTGTACCGAAAGTATAAAAAAGTAAAAATGAAAAGAATTAGGAATAATAAAAGGCCGCAATTATACATTTTACTAACATATTCAAATTTCAGTATTTTGCATTTTTTCAATGTGTTTGCTATAAAAAACTTGAAGTTATTTTCGACTAAAGTTGGATTCATTAATAAAATCTTATAAATTAATTTATTGATAATAATTATGAATTCTTGGTCTTCTTGGGCATTTATATTATTAACTTGTTTTTATTTTTACATGAAAAATAAAAGCAATCAATCCTCGTATAGTCAATTATCAGAAGGCATAACACCATACTCGTTAACTGCAATTGGATACTTTGTAATATATATTAGTATTGTTTTTTTAGCGCAGATTGGAGATAACGTTGCATCACTTAATAATGTATGTCCCGATAATGCGAGTAATTATATTACTGTAGTTTATTGTTGTTTGGCTGGATGGGTTCTTATTTTTTTACTAATGGCGGGGGTGCTTTTTTTTACAAGTGGGGCAAATATAAATATGGTGGCGGCCTTTTCGGATGTTTTTGGGTATTTTTGGGTGGCGAAAAGTATGAATGTTATTTTTAGCGACATCATGTACCCGACGTCCGAACTAAAAAATAAAATAGTAAGCAGTGAAAATAAAGATAAGCTTGAACTTGCTGCTGAAACAATTATGAAAACAACAAACAGCTATTTTTTATTTGTGAATAAATTTACTCCTTACAACTTTGAAAAAATGTGGGAGAATTTATCACCTTTAATGAAAGACGCTTCCGCAGAAAATGCAAAAGAACAATTATACTATCAAGTAATACTTCGTCACAACATCGGCGAATGTTTTTGGTATTTATATACGGGTATTTTTGTGTGTTCGTATGTTTCTTATATTGTTTTAAAATCTGGGTGCACAAAAACGGTTACACAAATAGAAGATGATATGGTTGATATTCCAGAACCAGACAATAAAGGACCGCGGACATTTAATCAGTCTTATAATCCAAGTTTATAATATTTCACAAATATTAGCACCAACACATAGACTAAAATTCCTAGATAAATGGAAAATAACCACACTGGAAAAATTGTTTTTTTTGAATATCCTAACCCAAATTGTTTTATTGAACCGTCTTTATCATAAAGAAAGGGGGGTTTAAAATATTGCACAGTAAAAAATAGGATTAAAAATAGGATAATAGAAACCTGTAATTTGTATTTTTGAAAAAATAACGACATTTAGAAAATACAAATATTTTATTTAATTCTCTTCATCGGAAAAGCTGCCATCTATATTATCTTCCATATCATCGCCTTCCACACCATCATCTTCATTATCTTCGTCAATAAGATCTTCAATTGGTTCGTCAATTGGTTCGTCAATTTCTTCCATTTCATTATCGTCTTTATCGTACTGAAAAACAGATTTTTTCAATCCCTTTGCCCATGCACCCAACCCACATTTTCGCATTTCGTTGTCAACCTTGCGTTGATCCGCTGATAAAATTTCTAATCTTTCACGGAAGATTTGTTTCTCGCTTTGTTTGAATGCAAAACTATGCTTCATGATATCTTGATAATCAGTATGCGTTTTTATCATTGAATTTTTAATATAATTAAGATATTCCTTAATTAAAGAAACCGTTAATTTTTTCGTTTTTTCATTTTCTCCTTTTGCGCGTAAATCATCTGTTTCAGTACCTTGAGCCGTTTTTACGTAGACGTACAAAACATCAACAAGATAATAAACGTTTATTAAAAGTGTTGTGTGATCTTCCACAAAGGGAACAATCTTGCTGATTTCGTATATATCTCTTGTTTTTTTCATAACCTCTTCAAGAAACGGGTTTAACGATTTCCGGAACTTCTCCAGAGGCTGGTAATATTTCTCACAGAAATCTGTTATTTTAGTTTCGTGGCTTCTTGACAAATTCCAGTATCCATGAATTAAATTGTTTTGAACGACACCATTTATGATAATATTCGGAAAAACGCGAGAAAATAGATATACACAATTTTTTACAAAAGAAATATTATTTATATTTTCAAACTCCATTAATTTTTCTAAAATACTTATATCTGTTCTTCCCATAAATTTTTTAATCTCGGCCATTTCCTTCTCTTTCATGGATCCAAACCGATTATTTGCAACTCTTGAATCTTCAATATTTCCTTCAATATTTCCAACGAATAAATCTATCATGGAAGGAGGTGCTTGGTCAAGTATCGGCGTGTATTCAATTACATTTTCTCTCATAGCTCCCCGAAAATCTGTTTCTGTAAATCCTGATGCATGCATTTTTATTTTTTCATTGTATTCATTTTCTTCATCTGTTATATTTGCAAATTTACTCGTAATCATTAAATACCGAATAATTGTGTATTCACTGTATTTATAATTGTTTGATTGTACAATTATATTTTTTGTATTTATATCACTGAATATTGTGCTTTTTGACAGCCGATATGTAATATTCAACTCGTGGTGTAAATGTTTTACTTGATTGTTGATGAATCCGATATCCGGGTTTAATTTCATGAAATATATTAATGTTGATTTTTCGGTTGTTTCATTGCAACAAGTATTATCTAAAAAGGGGGTATTTTCCCTATTAAAAAATATCAGGTCTTCTTTTTCTATAATATTTTTAACCAATTCCTGCATTTTTTGTTGAAACATGTACGAATAAAAAATAATTTTAGATTTCATGGCAGAAAGAATAGCAAACTGGCGCTTGTCCCCGTTTTTAATATACTGCGATATATTGGTTTTTTCCATAGGCAATACTGTAGCAATACGAAGAGGAACAATAGCTGGTAAAAAATGATTCCATTTCGCGTAAAATTCTGGTTGTGATTCTTCTGTCTCGCCTTGAGCGATCACCTCATCTATTCTTTCTTGAATCATATTTTTAACACTATTCAGACTTTTAATGAGAACGATGAAGGATTTTATTTTTTTTGCTTCTATCTTTTTTTTCAAAGAATTCCACGGCTCACCTGCTTTTGACATTTTTGAAGCAACACAGGCAACATATTGAACAAGCTTTTCTTCTTCCTTTATTAGGTTACCTGTAAATTTACCGCAATTTGCAACAGACCGAAATTTTACTACAGGAATATGAACTTGTAAAGCAATTACAAATGCCGCGAGTATTATGTATAATTTATTTTCGTTGAGAAAATCTTTATATGTTCCGGTCTTCTTTGAGTTCTCATATTTCTGTTTAAATGACGGCCCAATATCTTCAATCGTGTTTTCAACAATGGAAATAATTAATTCATCTTCATTCAAATTCACATTCATTGTTTCTTCCATAACAATAATAACATCAAAAACTATTTTGTGTTTTTCTTCCCGCTCATTTCGGTTCTCATGAGGCATTTCATAAACGTCAATATCTTCTTCGTTTCCATATTCTTTCATAAAATCAATATAGCGAATCGTGTAACCACTATATTTATCAACATATTTATCTCCGTCGTCGCTCAATTTCCCAATACTATGACATAATTTATCCAGCCGATATAAAAAATCGTCAGGAGAATCCACAAACGTTTTGGCGAGGATGTAAAAAAATTTCGGAAGAAGTTTTGTTTTCGTGCTTTTGCAAAATAGCCAGTGTTCATTCACATTTTTCTCTCCAGTATATCTTGCAAATTCTTCTTTTGTGATTTCGGCGGAAGAAACACTATTAAACGATTGTTCCTGATATTCTGGAGAAAGTGGTGGAGGCAACCCTTCTGGTGTCCGAGGTCCAGACGGAGGTCCATACGACGAATTTTCACTCTCAAATGACACAGATGTCCACTGGGAAGACGGAGTCCGATCAGCAGGAGACTGTTCTTTTGGCGTTAATTCTCTTTCTGGTATTTCCTCGGACTCTTCTGGCTTTTCTGGCCTTTCGGGTTCTTCGGGTTCTTCGGGTTCTTCGGGTTCTTCTGGAAAAATCGAACGAGGTTTCATTACAAATGTGTATTCTTTAACAAAATCCAATATGTGATGGTATTTTTTTATAATATCGGCTTCCCCTAAAATAGAATCGCGCATTTCAATGTATGGAGAAAGTACTGGATTTTCGTCGCTTACATCTCCTAAATCATATTGATAATAATTATATTTTCGCAATTTGGCCATGTAAATTTTTTTTATATTCTTTATTCGCTCTAAAGAAGTAGTAAGAAGCTTATTCACATGTTCAGTATTTTCTCCTTCTGATAAAGCAATATTTTTATCAAATTCTGTCACGATTTTTGATATTGCTGCTTTCATAACCTGTTCCTTTGCAACATCGTCCGAAACACATTCTGATTTTGAAACAAGACAATTTTCTTGCAGCATGCATGCAATGTCGTCTGTGACAGGTTGATCTGTTATACTTTCATCCCTTTTCCACACTTTTCCGTCACGCACATAATAATTTATTTTACCTTCTAATTTATTAAATATCATTGCGTATGCATTTTTACTTTCGTCTATTTCTCTTTTTCCCATGTGAAACGCGTTAATCGCCGATTTGATTTCTTGTTCTGGCATTGAATATTTATTTTTTAAAACAGACTCTAAAAAGAAATAAAAGTCTTCGTCGTTCATTAAACTTCGTTCCTTTTCATGATTTGCCACTAAATAATAGGGCGTTTTATCAAATTCTTCATCATAAAATATTTTTTTACCGTTATCATTTTCTAAATCGGTGAGCGTCGCATATCGTTTTGTCAAATGTATTGCTTTGCACGTATTTTCAGAAAATTCTGTCGTTTGTTTTATTTTTTCGTTTAAATTTGTTTCAGATAAATTAAGTGAGTCGTATCGCAATTTATTATTGTAAACATCTCCATAATCAGTGAAAATTACAATATTTAAAAACTCTGAACAACTCATATTAGGATACAGTTCGTATCCGTACATTTCTGCTATTTGATTGTCTTCAATAATACGGACCAACTCATTTTTAACAAATGGATCTTCGTGATTTTTCAATCTTCTAAATATTCCCATTCTTTCATTGTATGTTTTTATATATTTACTTGTTTCGTCTCGCAAAAACTCTGACATTTCCTGATATTGCTTAAAAGTAATATCTGACGAATAAATTAAAAAAGGTTCCAGTGTTTTTATAATTTCAACGATGGACAACCTTCCGATTATGTATTTTTTCATCAAGTTGAAAAGTTGTTTTGTTTGTGGAAATATTTCTGAAAGGTAGTCTTCAAATAACCCATCGCGATTCACTTCATTCATGTGTAATACATAATTTTTAACATTTGACAAAAACTTATCCCCTTCTCCGTATAAAGAACCTTTGATTGCGTTGTTTTCATTGATCAGTGATTTTTTTAAATAAGGTGTTACATTGACAGTTCGCAATTTCATTTTAAATAATTCATTGTAGTTGATGAAAAATCTTCCCATATTTGATTTTTCCATAATGGTTGTTCCAGGTAATTGGACACAAGAAAATCTGACAAATGGTTCAGGTAATGTGATTAGGGATTTTAAATACAGTGCATCCGGATTGAATAAATTAACAAACGGAGGATCGTTGTTGTTTTCAACAAAACGTGGATTTAAATGAGCCGTTTTATCGTTATATCTGAGCGAGAACATTTTTTTACTCACAAGTTTACATTTTTCTCCACATTTTGCGACGATTGTTTCAAAATTTCCGTTATTTACAATTACTTTGAAATTATCATTCACAAACCCATGATGTATAATATTTTTTTGTTCTGGTGTTTGCAAAAAAGGAGAAAACCAATTTTGCAACTGTCTCATGAATTCTGCGTAACGATTATCAACATGTATTGATCGGTAATTCAAGATAATATCAACAAACCTTTGAAAATTAGCACGCGCCTCGTCCACAAATTCGTCTCCTACTTGCCAGAATCCTATATAATCCAACTCAGCTATTGAGTGGTTGCTTCGTCTCACTTTAAAGTGCTCTTCATCAATTGGCACTATGTCATTTTTTTTAATAATTTCAGTAACCGGTAAGAACCAGAATAATGATTTTTCAAAATTCATGAGGGACTGCACAATTGGTCTATATTGTGCGCCATGTTTTATATAAGATATTTTATTATCGTGTTCTACTGAAAATTCTTTACGAAGTTGAACATATCTCTGAATAATTGTATAAATGCCATTCAAAATGGTGGGAGTTCGTTGATTTTCTGGAACGGTTGACAGTAAATCTTCCAACAAATTATTTGTCTGTTCTTCTAAACTGTATCGTGTTTTTAATTTACTTGCATTCACAGAATAGACAATTTCCTTCATTTTTTTACGTCCAAATACGTCAATTGCTTCTCCAATTCTATCGCCATCCTCAAGGAGTTCGTCAACTTTATCCTTCTCCTTCTTTTGCAGAGTTATTTCTGTTATATTCAAGTTCTCTGGTAATCCGTTATATCCAAAATCAATGTATACAATTTCGTTGTCAGGGATTTGTAATCCTATGCAATCCTCTTCCAAACTTACAATTTCTCCACTGATATCTTCCATATGTCCGTCAACGTTAAATGTTATGGTAACAGAAACTCCTTCAATTAACCCATTTTGCCTTGCATAACCTTCTTCCGGATTTCGTTTTCTCAATGTTATGCTTTGCAAACCATCTATTTTTTGTTCTACTATCGGTAAAACAATTTTCCCGGCGTCGTTTTCAATTTGCATTTTATCATCATCAATGTATGTAATTAAAAAAATGCCAGATTTTGTTCCGGTTATTTTAATAACATCACCTAATTTTAGTTCTTCTACATTTAGTTCATCCATGTTTAAATTAATACAATATCTTTATTTTTAAACATTGCGGCTAAAACTATTCCCCAAATCTACAAATAATTTTATATTTTCTTCTATTGACAAAATTAACATTTGTAAAACTTCATCCCTTTCAACATGGGTTTTAAAAGCAACTCGCAATGTGCTTGTCTCGTCATGAGGATGTAATTTTACATAACCACAATAACTAGTTTCTAAATTATTAAATGAATATTCTAGTAATTTTCCGATAGTGTAATCATCTATGAATATAATATCCCATGAATTTTGAATAGTTGATTGTGATCGTACCAGAGAAATGCTGACATGGTCGCGTTCAAATAGTTCGGCGAGAGTTTTTAATAATTCCACTAGATGACCGCACCCTCTGAATATAATTTCTTGATTTGTAAAAACACCAATTGTTTCTAGTGTAAAATCAAATGATTCGGGTTTAAAAATACGTTTACCTTCCAGTAAACGCCAATTAGTTTCCTCTCTCGCGACATCTTCATTCGCAAGTAACCATTCCTCACGTTTTTTTCCTAAAATAATCTCACATTGGTCGTAATCTATTGTATTTCCAAAACTACAATTACTTACCGAGTTGAACATAGAACTTGTCCGCACATTTCCGACTGAAAAATTGCAAGTAAAATGTATTTTTTCACCTGGTATTTCATTTGAAATTTGCGGTCTTAATGTAATGAATAAAATATAGTAATTGCCGTCTCCGGAATCAAACGGAGGAAACATTTTGTCTCTTAAATCGTTTGCTAATTCGTGTGTTTCCTTGTGCCTCACTACAAAGTTTTTCGTTGTTACGTGCTGAATCGTATCACTTTTATTTTCTACATTTACTTCTAGATAATATTCCGTTAAATCTTCTTCGGTCCCGTATTTCACATGGATTGGAATGCAGCTTAGCCGCTGTTTAAGCAGTTCGTTGTTTAATCGTGATGTATTTTCATGAAATGTCGCCTGATTATGTTCGTTTGGAGATGTCATGAATACCCACGTATTAATGTCATTAATCATTGTGCGTCTCAGAGCATTCGCGGCAGAAAGATGACCTTGAAATGTAAAAGTAGTGATATCGCCATCGTTTTTGAAATCGGTAAACTGCATTTTATTAATATCCCAATATTATTTAATATAATTTCAATTTAATGTTTAGAAAAAAAGTGTTTATATTATATTATGGAATATGAAATTTTAGGCGTAGGGGTATTCGGAGTTGTTATTAGACCTCCAATAAAATGCGATAAAACAATAAGAACAGACGCAGTGGGAAAGATAGGAACTAAATCAGATATTATGATTGAATATGACTTGATAAGTCATCTTCCTGTATTTGACAATGCTCCTTATATTAATTTAAGTAATGTTACTACGTGTAAAATAGATTTGACTTTAATTGAGCATTTACCCGAATTTGAAGATGAATGGTCAGAATATAACTATCAATTAATTATGCCATTTTTGGGAACTACATTTCATCACTATTTAATAAGTAATTTTCAAACAAATGAACGATCAGTATCATATCTTGGCGAATGTCTGAGAGGACCTGATTTTGTAGATTTACAACGGTTTAAATTAATAATCTCTTCCTTATATGAATTGTACCAAAAAATTATTATTATGAATCGCGAACATAATTTTTTTCACAATGACCTCAAACCAGACAATATTATGTATAATGCAGATGAAAATACATTTATGTTGATAGATTTTGGACTAAGTGTTTCAACATCGTCAAAAAATCCAACGGTTCGCGATGAGATTATTCATAAACAATTGAAAAATTTTTATTACGAAGATATTACACGTTTTTTAGAGAAAATTTTTTTAAAATTTTGTTATATATCTTGTTCAAATATTGTGATTTTTAATAATTTTAGAGTGGACATTATAGAAATTGAAAAATTTGTTTTTCAATTACAACAAGCGTCCAACCCCAGATCTTTAACATATGAACAAGAAATTGACTTAACATCACCATTGATACAATTTTTAACCAACTTGGATAAACCGCTAGATTATTCGCTTACAGAGGTATTTACCAATTTTCCAATTGAAAAAATTGAACATTCGCATGAGGAACAGCGACGTCGTGGTAAGATATCAGGGAAAGAATATATGGAAAACATGAATATGAAAAGTAACGATGTCAGAGTTGGTGGACGCAAAACAAAAAAAAAGATAAGGTAATTCTTTTCTTATTCTAGTTTCATTTTAAATTTCGGAATAAGTTTAAAATGTCCAAAGTTTTTATTCTTAAAATACATGGCTGAAATTTTATACTATAGTAATTTTTGCGAACATTCCAAAAAAATATTACAAACACTTTCTAAGTCGCAGTTAAAAAACAAATTTCATTTCATATGTGTTGACAAACGTGTTGTAGAAGAAGATAAAGTATTTGTCGTTCTGCAAAATGGAAATAAAATTATTATGCCGAACAATATTACAAAAGTACCCGCAATATTAAATTTAACAACATGCAATGTTATTGTTGGAAACGATATTTATGAATATTTGAAACCACAAACTCAAGCATTGACAAAAGAATCCACCGCGAATAACATGGAACCATATTCTTTTTCTTTTGGATTGGGAAATATTGGCACAGGTGTTGCGTCAGATAATTTTAGTTTTTTAGACACGCCGTCCGAATCGTTAATGGCGGAAGGAGATGGAGGATTACGTCAAATGTACAGTTATGCCTCTGCAAATTTTCAAAATGAAGTGACACCTATAAATACTCCGAGCGACGAATCGCGAAAAACAAGTATGACTTTGGAACAGCTGCAAAAACAACGAGATATGGAAATTAAATAATTACAAATTTCTTAAACGTTGCACTAAACTTTCCGCGTGATCCCTGTTTATCTTCTCAACGTTGAACGGAAACTTTTCGCATTTTCCCGTTTTTTTATATTTTCTTGTCCCCTTTTTACACCGACTCCTAACTTTTGGTGGACGCATATCAACCTTTAAAAAGGGTAATCCATTGTCTCGTCTCGCAATATTGGATACACATAGACCTGTTTTTTTATTTCTTCTTGAACCACGGTCGCATCGCTTTAGTTTAGGACGGACCGTTTTTATTGTAGACGCAGTAGATCTGGTACTCATATATAAAGAAAAGAAAAAATGAATGCTCTTCAAATTTTAATATGAAGAAATAATATGACATTCAAATCTTTCCTTAAAGGTCTTCTGGTATTTATCTTCTTTTTCCCATGGGTAATTTTATATTGTTTTTTACAAATAGGATTTTTAAAGAAGTTTTTCCAACTACGCGTTCACACATTCTACTTTGCTTATTTCGTTCCATTAGGAGAGGAAAGTATTAAGTATTTAAAAATGTTTAAATCCAATTAAACATTTTTAGGTAGGTTCAAACTTATGCTTGTCCATATCCGTATGCACTTCCGTATGCACTTCCGTACGCACGAGATCTAGCACGAGCACGCGCGGCGGCGGCGGCGGCGGCAGCGGCGGCATAACGAGAACGAGAACGAGAACGAGCGCGACCCATAGACATAGATCTCCTTCTACTTTTCTTTTTTCCGCTAAATGCGCGAGACAATCCTCCAAATAAACTCATAATTATAGAAAAGAAAAAAAAATTACCATAATTTATTTGTATTTGACCAATACATTTTATCCCCTGGTTTAATATTGTAAATATACTGAAACAGTTTAACGCGAGCCAGTGGACAATTTACCCTATATTTATTTAATGGATGGGGATTTGTTATTAATAACATTGGAATTGCCCCTTCATATATTCCTTGACTATTCTGAACAGCAAAATAAGTAAAAAACAATTTTAATTTTAAAACATCTATTTCCAATAATTCATTATTTAAAAAAAGTTTATTTCTTAAATAT
>Ga0209443_1002446_pt1 | contig 10968 bp, 8 predicted proteins | sample LauGreBMM110DCMD_2_FD_187571 | JGI IMG/M metagenome (GOLD analysis project Ga0209443, IMG submission 187571) | Freshwater lake microbial communities from Lake Michigan, USA - Su13.BD.MM110.DCMD (SPAdes) (version 2) | ecosystem: Environmental > Aquatic > Freshwater > Lake | place: Lake Michigan... | reverse complement strand
CTGGAGACATAATTACAATTATTGGTGGAAATGCAAATGCAACAGTTACCGTTTTAAATGTGTCAAACAGTAACGGCGAAGTAGTTGTTGAAAAAATAGAAGGTAATCTTTATTCTGGAACGTTCAAATTTAATGCAGTTGACGAACAAGGAACAGTAGTAAATTTTAATAAAGGAATTTTTTATAAAGTGCCAATTTTATAATTTTTTTTAACATAAACAATTTAATAACCACTTCTAATTGAAGTGGTTTTTTGTTTTTGTTAATAACTAAAATTGGCATAAAAAAAGATAAATTGTATTTTTGAAAATATAAATTTTTTTAGTAATTACAAGGCTATTCACTAATTACTATTCACTAATTACTTAATAGATGTATTTAATCTTCGATACCGAAACCACAGGTTTACCCAAAAGTTGGTCTGCTCCAATTACAGACACTAACAATTGGCCTCGTTGTGTGCAAATTGCTTGGCAATTACATGACGATATGGGAAACCTTATCGAACACCAAGATTATTTAATTAAACCAGAAGGATATAATATTCCTTTCGATGCTGAAAGAATTCATGGAATTTCTACTGATTTGGCTAATCAAGATGGTTTTAGTTTAAGTGAAATCCTTGAAAAATTCAACATTGCTTTATCAAAAGCCAACTATATTGTAGGACAAAATGTAGGTTTTGATGTAAATATCATGGGTTGCGAATTTCATCGATTTGGGATAGCTACCGATTTAACGAAAATGCCTATTTTAGATACTTGTACAGAAACTACAGCGTTATTATTAAAATTACCTGGTGGTCGTGGCGGAAAATTCAAACTACCCACTTTAACAGAATTACACGAATATTTATTTAACGAAAAATTTGCAGAAGCCCATAATGCTACTGCTGATGTGGAAGCTACAACACGATGTTTTTTAGAATTAGTTAAACGCGGCAATTTTAATTCTAAAGAATTACCAGTTTCTGAAGAATTTTACACAAATTTTAGAACTAACAATCCAGACGTAAAACCAATCGGATTAAAACACGTTAATTTAAAACAGGCTTCAGCAACTTTAAGAGAAAAATTACAACAACAACTTCCAAAAGACGTTGATATTTTACCAGAAAAATTTGAAGATATTTCAGATGTTGCTTTTGCACATTTGCATAACCATTCTCAGTTTTCGATATTACAATCTACAATTTCCATTCCTAATTTAATTGAAAACACTGTAAAGCAAAAAATGCCAGCAGTTGCCCTTACAGATATTGGAAACATGATGGGTGCTTTTCAATTTGTTAGTGGCATTTTAAATCACAATAAAACAGCCGAAGCTAAAAATAAAGAATTAGCTGAAGCAGGCGAACAACCCACAGAAACCATCATTAAACCAATTGTTGGATGCGAATTTTTCGTGTGCAACAATCATAAAGATAAATCAAATAAAGACAACGGGTATCAAATCGTTTTTTTAGCTAAGAACAAAAACGGGTATCATAATTTAGCTAAATTATCTTCAAAAGCTTATACGGATGGATTTTATTATGTACCTCGAATAGATAAAGAATTGATCAAACAATATAAAGAAGATATCATTGTTTTAACGGGAAGTTTATACGGTGAAGTGCCAAATAAAATTCTCAATCTTGGAGAAAATCAAGCAGAAGAAGCATTATTGTGGTGGAAAGAACAATTTGGTGATGATTTGTATATCGAATTAATGAATCACAATCAAGAGGATGAAAAAGCGGTAAACAATACCCTAATTCAGTTTTCTAAAATGCATAATATAAAGCTAATTGCAACAAACAATACGTTTTACATAAATAAAGAAGATGCCAATGCGCACGATATTTTATTATGTGTGAAAGAGGGTGAAAAACAAGCTACACCAATTGGTCGTGGACGTGGATACAGATATGGGTTGCCTAATCAGGAGTATTATTTCAAATCTACCAACGAAATGAAAAAATTGTTTCCGCAATCTCCGGAAGCCATAAGTAATATTCAAGAAATTGTAGATAAAATTGAAATATATTCGCTTTCGCGAGATGTTTTATTGCCAAAATTTGATATTCCAGAACAATTTCACGTGCCTGAAGACCTTCAAGATAAAGGAGTTCGCGGTGAAAATGCTTATTTACGACATTTAACCTACGAAGGCGCCAAAAAACGCTACGGTGAAATAACTGACGAAATAAAAGAACGTATCGATTTTGAACTTTTAACAATTAGCAATTCAGGTTATCCGGGTTATTTTTTAATTGTACAAGATTTCATAGCCGAAGCCAGAAAAATGGACGTTTCGGTTGGTCCAGGTCGTGGTTCAGCAGCAGGTTCCGTCGTGGCATATTGCTTGTGGATTACGAATATCGATCCATTATTATACAACCTGCTTTTCGAGCGTTTCTTAAATCCAGACCGTGTGTCGATGCCCGATATTGATATTGATTTTGATGACGAAGGCCGCAGTAAAGTTATGGATTATGTTATTAAAAAATATGGATCCAATCAGGTTGCTCAAATTATCACCTATGGAAAAATGGCTACGAAATCGGCTATTCGTGATACAGCACGAGTTTTAGATTTACCATTATTCGAAGCGGATAGAATTGCAAAATTAATACCGGCAATGATGCCTGGAAAATGGAATTTAGCACGCTTTTTATCCGAAAAAGAGGAAGAGGTTAAAAAAGCCGTTCGTTCAGATGAATTTGACCGAGTAAAAGAATTAATCGAAATTGCCAATCAAGGGGAACTTTCAGGAGAAACCATTCAACAAGCAAAAATATTAGAAGGATCACTACGAAATACAGGAATTCATGCTTGCGGAGTTATTATTACTCCAGATGATATTACCAATTTTGTGCCCGTAACTACAGCAAAAGATTCGGATTTGTATGTTACACAATTTGATAATGCAGTAGCTGAAAGTGCAGGTTTATTAAAAATGGACTTCTTAGGGCTAAAAACCTTAACACTTATAAAAGATACGGTTAAACTCGTAAAATATAAACGAAATATTGATTTAGATCCCGACACATTTCCTATAGACGATAAAAAAACATACGAATTATTTCAACGTGGCGAAACCGTGGGTATTTTTCAGTACGAATCGCTAGGAATGCAAAAATATTTGAAAGATTTAAAGCCAACAGTTTTTGGAGATTTAATTGCCATGAATGCATTATATCGACCAGGTCCGTTAGAATATATTCCTTCTTTTGTGCGAAGAAAAAACGGTCTAGAACCCATCGCATACGATTTAGATGTTTGTGAAGAATATTTATCAGAAACCTACGGAATTACGGTGTATCAAGAGCAAGTAATGCTTTTGTCACAATCATTAGCTGGATTTACAAAAGGTGACGCCGACGTGCTTCGTAAAGCTATGGGTAAAAAAGACAAGCCAGTCTTGGATAAAATGAAGCCAAAATTCATTGCGCAAGCGGCAGAAAAAGGACATGATGCAAAAGTATTAGAAAAAATTTGGAAAGACTGGGAAGCATTTGCGAGTTATGCATTCAACAAATCTCACTCTACATGTTATGCTTGGATTGCCTATCAAACGGCCTATTTAAAAGCACATTATCCTGCGGAATACATGGCGGCGGTGCTTTCTAATAATATGAATGAAATCAAATCCGTTTCCTTTTTTATGGAAGAATGCAAACGGATGGGCTTAGAAGTTTTAGGTCCGGATGTAAATGAGTCTTTTTATAAGTTTACAGTTAATGATAATAATGCAATTCGCTTCGGAATGGGCGCAATTAAAGGTGTTGGAGAAAATGCAGTAAAAACAATAGTTGAAGTAAGAAAAGAAGGCCGTTTTAAGTCTATTTTCGATTTAGCAAAACGAATTGATTTGCGTGCTGCTAATAAAAAAGCATTTGAAAACTTAGCATTAGCAGGTGGTTTTGATGAATTTGGAAATACACATCGTGCACAATATTTTCATTCCGATGGAGATAATATTACATTTTTGGAAAAAGCAATCCGTTTTGGCGCTAAGTTTCAAGAAAATGAAAACTCTTCTCAAGTAAGCTTATTTGGCGATGCTTCGGATGTTCAAATTGCCGAACCAACTGTGCCACCTTGTGTTGAATGGAACACGTTAGAAAAATTATCTCGTGAAAAAGAAGTAGTCGGAATTTATATTTCAGGTCATCCGTTGGACGATTATAAATTTGAAATGAAATATTTTTGCAACACCAAACTACAAGCCTTGAACAATTTAGAACCATTAATAGGTAAAAATTTATCATTTGGAGGAATTGTTTCCAATGTGCAACATCGCACCACGCAACAAAACAAAGGTTGGGCAACGTTTACTATTGAAGGGTACGAAGAAAGTTTTGAATTTAGAATATTTAATGATGAATATTTGAAATTCCGACATTATTTGGTGGCAAACCAATTTGTTTTTGTCAAAATTTTCGTGAAAGAAGGTTGGCCAAATAAAGAAACAGGAAAAAAATCAGAACCAAGAATTAATTTTACCCATCTTCAGAGTTTACAGGATGTGTTGCCAGATTTTGCAAAAAAATTAACCATTCAGTTGCCTGTTGAAGAATTAAAAGAACAATTAATTTCGAAATTAAATGAACTTTTCTCTAGTCATAAAGGAGTTTTTAATGTGACTTTCGAATTATTAGAATTAGAAAAAGTAAAACGATTTGTAAAACGAGAAATTGAAATTGACGAGGAACTTCAAGAAGAAAATCTTGTAGAAATAGATGATGAGGTAGAAAATAACACTGAGATTATAATAGAAAATCAAATGGAAGAAATTGAAGAAACTATTATAAAAAACAAGTTAGAAATGCCAAGCAGGAAACTAAAAATTAATATTTCAAAGGATTTGTTGGAAGGATTAGAAAAAATGCAAGTTAATTTTAAATTGAATTAATCAATGAAATCAATTCTTAAAAACATATAAATTGATTTCTCTAATTCTTAAATAGGTAAAAGAAATCATAATTTTTTTCGCAGCTAAAATATATTTTCTACTTTTGCATTATAATAATCAAAGTATTAAAAAATAAATATAAAAAATATGGCATTAGCAATTACAGACGCTACTTTTGAGGAAGTAGTATTAAAATCAGACAAACCAGTAGTAGTAGATTTTTGGGCTGCTTGGTGCGGACCATGTAGAATGGTTGGACCAGTTATTGATGAAGTAGCAACAGAATATGAAGGAAAAGCAGTTGTTGGTAAAGTAGACGTAGATGCCAATCAAGAATTTGCTGCAAAATATGGCGTAAGAAATATTCCAACCGTATTAATGTTTCAAAACGGAGAAGTAGTGGGAAGACAAGTAGGAGTGGCTCCTAAAAAAACTTACACAGACGCAATCGACGCGTTACTATAATCGATAGTAAATAGATACAAGTTAAGGTTCAACGTAAGTTGGGCCTTTTTTTATGATTTAACTTTCATACAGAATTTAAAATCTTTTCTTATATTTACGATATGATTTTAGACACACAACTCGAAAAAATATCCCAATTTAAAAATTTAGAACTTTTGGCCAATCAAATAGTTGAAGGTTTTATTTCTGGAATGCACAAAAGTCCGTTTCATGGTTTTTCTGCCGAGTTTGCCGAGCATAAAATTTATAATTCAGGAGAAAGCACCAAACATATCGATTGGAAATTGTTTGCGAAAACCGATAGGTTATACACTAAAAAATACGAAGAAGAAACCAATTTAAGATGTCATCTAATAATTGATAATTCATCGTCTATGCATTACCCAAAATTAAAAACCAAACAAAATTTTTCTGAAAGTAAAATAGGGTTTTCAATTTTAGCAGCTGCAGTTTTGATGAATTTGTTAAAAAAACAACGCGATGCTGTTGGGGTTTCTGTGTATTCTGATAAGTATGAATATTACGCTTCGGAAAAAGGAAGTGAACGCCATCACAGAATGATTTTAAATCAGTTTGAAAACATTTTGAACGATTCAAAAGAAACTAAAAAAACAGATACGATTACGTTTCTGCATCAAATTGCCGAGAAAGTACACCGACGCTCCATGATTATTTTGTTCACAGATATGTTTATCGACGAGGAAAATGAAAAACTATTTAGTGCTTTGCAGCATTTAAAGCACAATAAACACAAGGTGGTTTTGTTTCATGTTTTTGATAAAAAAACTGAATTAAATTTTGATTTCGACAATGTGCCCAGAAAATTTATAGATACGGAAACAGGTGAAGAAATAAACCTATTTGCTGAAAACATGAAAGAAAGTTATGAGAAAATAGTACATTCTTATTTTGAAAATATTTCAAATACCTGTGCTTCTTATAAAATTAAATATGTTCCAGTTTCAGTAGATGAAAATTTTGAAAAAATACTTACTACATATTTAATTGAAAAACAGAAGTTTGGGTAATACGGCTTTTTATTTCTTACTTTTTTTATTAAAATATTTGCAAGTATCAAAAACTGTAGTATATTTGCACTCGCATTACAGCAACGGTTTGGTAGTTCAGTTGGTTAGAATACCTGCCTGTCACGCAGGGGGTCGCGGGTTCGAGTCCCGTCCAGACCGCAAAATTTTGGGAAGCATTCTAATTTATTGGAGTGCTTTTTTGCCCAAATATCTTGAGGCTTCAAGATAAACGCAGTTGTGTTGTTTGGTCCGCCATGGCGGACAAAGGTTTAGTAGTTAGACCAATGAAAAGCTTTCCACTTTGTGGATGGCTTTTTTGATTTAACGCAATTTTTAAAGTAGAAAGTATTATGTATTTTCTCTATTCATTTCCCCCTAATTATAAGGATTTATAATAGTTCGAATAAAATTTTAAAAATCAATAAAACATATTCTATAAAATTGTATTTTTGAAAACTAAATAGTTGAAAATCAAAATGAATAAAGTAATTGCTTTTTTTCTAATATTTTTATTGCAATCGTGCCAGTTTTTCGATAAAAAAGTGCCTGACGAAAACGTATTGTTAGAACAAGAACTCAAAAAAATAAATTGGGAACAAGTTGACGAATTTCCATCATTCACAGCATGTGATTCCTTGTCAGATACTTACAGTAAACAAACTTGTTTTTATGAAACATTGTCGTTTCAATTGCATTCTAAATTGAAAGATGATAGTATTGCTAAATTGTTTCCGCAAATAGACACCATTCAGGTAAAAGTAATTATATCTTCAAATTCTGATGTTAATTTTGAAGCAATTATTTCTGATTCAATTGCCTATAATAAAATTCAATTAGATAGTATTTTTCAATTGCGGTTAACCGATTTTCCTAAAATTAATCCAGCCATAAAAAGAGGCGTTCCAGTAAAAACAGAATTTCAATTACCAGTAGTTTTACAAAAAGAAAAATAGTTATCTTAATTTATATATTTTTTGGTTTAAAAATCAACACAAAATAACTGCCAATTAGTACTGGTAATACTACATTTGCCATCCACATAAAAGTACTGATGAATAAAACTACATAGTCGTCAATATTTAATTTATTGAAAAACCAAATGGCGACACTTCCTTTCACAATAAAATCTAAAAATTGAAAAGACGGTAATGAACTCGCAATAAAATAAACCGCAGTTACAGTAGCCATTAAAGTAAAATAGTCAATTTTTACGCCAAATAACAAAAACAAAAAATAGTATTGATGCGTAAAAGTGACATATCTAGCAATCGCTAATAAAGTGTTTTTCCGGTGAATTTTCTTTGGGATTTCTGTAATTTTCTCTAAAAATAATTGAACAGAATATCCTTTTATATTAGCATTTTTTGTTAAAAATAAAAAGCTTACTAACATTAGTAAAATAAATAGAATAATTAAAAAAGTGTAAGTAAAACCCAAATATAAAAGCCCAATTAACCCAAAAAAAATGGCAATAATTAATTGAATTCCATTACAAATTACGTTTAAAAATAAAATACGTTTGGTTTCGTGTTTTGGAAAATAAAGTGCTTTTCCGGCGTATTCACCAATTCCGTTTGGTGTAAATAATCCTGCAGTTACGCCCGCTAAAACTTGTTTCGTTGCCGTGTAAAGCGAAATTCTTTCAATTACTTCAACTAAATTCTGCCATTTTAAAATTTCTAAAAAACGGTTAATAAAGCTAAATCCTAGCATAAAAATTAGCCAAGAAATAGAAAATTTATCCTGTAAAATTTCTGAAAATTGTTTCCAACTTAACTTGTCATCATTGGCTAATTTTTCATAGATAAAATAAAAAGCTCCAAAAACAATCGTCAGTTTTATTATAAGTGTGAGATATTGTTTAGTTTTGTTTGAAATCATTTTGCAAAGAAAAGGAAATTAAGAGTTATTTCGCAGCGTTACACAAAGTATCTCAGTGAAACTCAAAATAATTTCGCGGTACTTTGCGATTGACTTTGTGAATCTCTGTGTATAAAAATATGTCAAACGAACGCATCATTCTCGGTATCGATCCTGGAACCACCATTATGGGTTTCGGACTCATTCGTGTAGTCAATAAAAAAATGGAGTTTATTCAGTTAAACGAATTACAACTTAGTAAAATGGACGATCATTATATGAAGTTGAAACGAATTTTTGAGCGCACTATCGAATTAATTGACACCTATCATCCGGATGAAATTGCCATTGAAGCGCCTTTTTTTGGTAAAAATGTACAATCTATGTTAAAATTAGGAAGAGCACAAGGTGTCGCTATGGCTGCAGGTTTATCAAGAGAAATACCAATTACCGAATACGAACCCAAGAAAATAAAAATGGCCATTACCGGAAATGGAAACGCCAGTAAAGAACAAGTAGCTAAAATGCTACAACAACTATTAGGATTAAAAACCTTACCAAAAAACCTCGATTCTACAGACGGTTTAGCTGCTGCAGTTTGCCATTTTTTCAATACTGGAAAAGTTGTGGGAACAACAAGCTATACAGGTTGGGATGCTTTTGTGAAGAATAATGAAGATAAAATTAGAAAATAGTGTTCAGTGTTCAGTTTTTAGTGTTCAGACTTTGCACTTATTATTAGAAGATAAAATAAGTTTATATGAAGTTCCAAGATTTATTCGCCTATCAAAAAGCATTTTCATTAGCAATGGAAATATTCGAAACAACAAAAAAGTTTCCAAAAGAAGAAATGTATTCCTTAACGGATCAAATTAGAAGAAGTTCTAGAAGTGTGCCAATAACAATTGCTGAAGCTTATAGAAAAAGGGAATATCCAAAACATTTTCACAGTAAGTTAACCGATTCTGATTCTGAAAATTCTGAAACTCAAGGTTGGTTAGAGTTTTCATTTAAATGTGAATATATTTCGGAATTAGAATATAATAGTTTACTTTCAAAAAGTAATGAAATTGGTAAACTTATTAATTTTATGATTTTAAATCCAGAAAAATTTGGAGTGAAGAAATAGCATTATATCTAATTTAAACTGAACACTAAAAACTGAACACTGAACACTTTTAAATGAGCGGCATCTACATTCACATCCCATTCTGCAAGCAAGCGTGTCATTATTGCGATTTTCATTTTTCCACTTCGATGAAGAAGAAAGAAGACATGGTGTTGGCTTTGGCGAAAGAAATGGAACTTCGTAAAGATGAATTTCAAAATGAAGTAGTAGAAACCATTTATTTTGGAGGAGGAACACCAAGCGTTTTGTCAATTGACAATATACGATTTTTGATTCATTCCGTTTACCAAAATTACAATGTAATTGAGAATCCAGAAATTACTTTAGAAGCAAATCCAGACGATTTAGATGAAGAAACGATTCTTCAATTTGCTAACTCACCAATAAATCGCTTATCCATTGGTATTCAATCTTTTTTTGAAGACGATTTGCAACTGATGAATCGGGCACATAATTCGGAAGAAGCCAAAAAATGTTTAGCATTTGCTACACAATATTTCGACAATATATCTATCGATTTAATTTACGGAATGCCAAATATGAGTAATAAGAAATGGCTTCAAAACATAGAAACGGCACTAAGTTTCAATATTCCTCATATTTCTAGTTATGCCTTAACGGTGGAGCCCAAAACGGCATTGCATAAAATGATAAAAACAGGTACTATTTCTTCTTTAGATGATGATTTAGCACAACAACATTTTCATATTTTAATTGATAAATTGCAAGAAAACGGATTTATACATTATGAATTATCGAATTTTGGAAAACCAAATTACTTTTCGAAAAATAATACGGCCTATTGGTTAGGTAAAAAATATATTGGAATTGGTCCGTCTGCGCATAGTTTTAATGGAGAAAGTAGAAGTTGGAATGTATCGAATAATTCGTTGTATTTAAAAGCAATTGCAGAAAATAAATTGCCTTCAGAATCGGAAATTTTGTCTAAAACAGATCAGTATAATGAATACATTATGACGGGTTTACGAACTATTTGGGGTGTTTCTTTGGAGAAAATCGAAACAGAATTTGGGAGTAATTATTTAGATTATTTAAAGCAACAAACTGAAAAATATATTTCTGATAATTTTCATAACTATTTATATATATATCCATATAAAAGTAAATTAAATATTAAATATAAATATGTTATCATTATTAAATGAATGGAGTACAAACAATGAAAAATTGCTCGAAATGAAAAATCATTTTGATAATTCTTCACCATTTCCATTTGTAGTAATTCCTAATTTTTTTAAGTCAAATGTTGCTGAAGAAATATATAACTCTTTTCCAAAAATAGAAGGTTGTGATAAAAAATTATGGAAAAATCAAGGATGGCATATATATGATAATCCAATTGAAGGAAAGCTAACAATTGATGATTATAAAATAATGAATAATTATGGAGAAATATTATCAAATATGTGGGAAACTCTCGAATCAAGTGATTTTATAGAAACTATATCTAATATTACAGGTATAGAAAATCTTGAAAAAGACCCATATAGACATGGTGCTGGACTACATTGTCATCCACCGGATGGAAAATTAGAGATGCATTTAGATTATTCTATCCATCCAATA
>Ga0209443_1002444_pt1 | contig 10969 bp, 8 predicted proteins | sample LauGreBMM110DCMD_2_FD_187571 | JGI IMG/M metagenome (GOLD analysis project Ga0209443, IMG submission 187571) | Freshwater lake microbial communities from Lake Michigan, USA - Su13.BD.MM110.DCMD (SPAdes) (version 2) | ecosystem: Environmental > Aquatic > Freshwater > Lake | place: Lake Michigan... | reverse complement strand
TTCAGATCGAATTGGAAGAGGACATCAGCGATTCCGCGTGCGATTCCGCCAATGGATTGCATGCTGCCGCCGACGATCACATTGTCGGTGTAGATCACGCCGCCCGCGCCGTACAGGCTGATGCTCCAGTCGGTGAGTTCGCCTTGTCCAACAAGGCCGGTTGTCAGCGCTGTCGAAAAGTTGACGAGTACATGCGTGACTTCTGGCGACGACGCGGTGTAGGGCGTGCTGAGTGTGTACGTCGTTTCATACATTCCCGCGTCGGCAGCGCTACCGAGCGCCAATGCGAGCATGGTGACGGCGAAACATTGTTGCTTGCTATTCAAAATGATGGACATCTGTGGAATCTCTTTCTGTGTCTTTCGTTCCAAAGTGCGACGCGGTACGAACATCGCAGCACATTCACAGCCTAGTTCAGAGCAGCCAAATTCCAAACAAAAATCGGCAAGTAGAGAAGCGAAAAGCCGCGAACCTCTGCGTGCATGGTGGCGATGTGGGACAAGGGTGACCAATAAGGACACCAGTTGATTCGGAAGGGCACTATTGCGCTCGTGCTCGCAATGCGTCACTTCGCGATCTTGACGATCTCGAAGTCTGCAGTGAGGACGCCGATGGCCTTGCCATCTTTCACGACGGGGACGGAATAGGTCACCATCTCGACGTCACCACCGCCAGCGTCAAAGTATTGCTCGGACCAGATTGCTTGGCGCTGAACGATTGGAGCAGTGAACCACGGTTGGTGCGAGTAGTCGTAGCCACCCAGCGTGAGGTCTTTGCGCATGAGAGTGCCGTTGACGCGATAGACATACGGCGCGAGTGTTTTTCCTGTGACGGCTGGATCGAGGGAGTAAGTCGATCCAAAAACTTCGGGATGCTGCGTCAGAAAGAGTTCGAGATGCGCGTAGATCGCCTCGGATTCCCAAGGGAGATTCGCGGTAGCGGCAACATCGTTTGCAGTCGCGATTTCAAACTCGTGCTTCTCTTTGCTGGTCGGAAGATCCCACTGCGCGCCGCGGCATGCGCTGAGAGCGAGTGCGGTGAGCAGCGCAGCAACAACGCGCGTGACGAGCAGAGAACGGGGGCGGGATGAGGTCATGTGCGCATCATGCATGAAGCTGTGGCATCAATGGCGCCTCGATGAAGCGACTTTCCGATTCGGAACTATTTACCGAAACAGAATTGTGCCTGTCCACAATTGGATCCGGGAGCCATGGCGCCTCGTTGAAGCGACTTTCCGATTCGGAACTATCCACCTAAACAGAATTGTGCCTGTCCTCGATTGGGAATTGTGCCTGTCCACGATTGGATCACGAACAGTTCCTCAGCGCGCCCATTTCTGCGCTGTGGAGTGCGTAGTTTTGCGCTGCGCTCACTTCTTCTTCGATGACGCCGCGAGGGAGAGTTGCAATGCGGCTTGATCTTCCGTGCTCAATTTTGCACCTGATTTCTTGAGCATTTCGCCGAACCATGTGATTTCTGCGGTTTGCGCGGGGAAACCGATGTTGCCATCCGGTCCGTTGGAGTTCACGAGGGCTTTGCCCTCTGCGTTGATGAATTCGCACCAAGGGATGCCGCCGCTTTTTCCGTCGGAGTGTGTCTTGAGCATTGCTTCGCCGCCGGTCATGCGGTCGGTGTCGATCTTCACGTCAACGAATGCTTTCGAAAGAATCGCCGCGACTGCGGGCGTTGCCATCCAGTCTTCGAGTCGATGACACCAGCCGCACCACGGCGCACCGAAGTGCAAGAAGACGAGTTTGCCTTCAGCCTTTGCTTTCGCGAGGCCGTCTGCGAGCACAGTTTCTGCGACGAGCGTTGGTACTTGGTACTTCTGGAGGAATGCGAGCACCGCCGCGGTGTCGTGACCCTTCACTGCAGCATCGGCGGGTTTCTCGAGTGATCCACTTTCTTGATTGACAAGGACGACGCCGTTTTCATCAAGCACAGTGAGATAGGGGATGCCTTGTTTCTTTGCGTCGGCGAGAAAGTTCGCCATGAGATCTTGGTGCTTATCAAATCTGCCAACATCGACGAGCACCACTTCATACTCATTGCTTAACTCGCGTGCGATGTCGCGATCATCCTTGCAGGTCTTGTGCAGCCACTTGCACCATCCGCACCAATTCGCGCCCCATTGAATGAGCACGCGCGTGTGATTTTTCTTCGCGCGCGCGAGTGCAGCCGCGACATCCACATTCGCATCGGCGGATTCGTTGTAGACCTGCGGTTCCTTCGGCGTCGATGTTGTCGGTGCCGTGGGCGTCGTCGGCGTTGCGACTGGCGGACCACCAGCGATCGCGTGTGCAGACGTTGCAACGAAGGCGAGAAGAACAGTGAGAGCGATGGTGCGCATAGTCATGGGTGAATCCTTTTCGACAAATGTTAACGGATGCGTGCGTTTTACAGTCAGGGCTGGTCCGTGCGCGCCATCACGATCGCGAGGTACGATTCGGAATCGATTCTGGACGCACTCATGTTGAAGACAATCCACTCGGGCAAACTTTGGATGGTGACGCAGCTTGATCACAGCGCGCTGGCGGGCTACCTCGCTGCGCACTGGGGAAATGCAGTGTTTTCGCGGCCTGGCGCGTACGGTGCTGTTCTTGACCCTGAACGATTGCGCGCGGAAGCAGTGTTCGCAATTGCCGAGCATGACAACGGTTGGTTGGAGTGGGAGGCGAATCCTGATCTTAGTGTCGAGGATGGATTTCCTTTTGGACTCAGTGAAGCGCTCAAGGATCAGCAAGCGGGCATGGATCGCTGGCGCAGGGGACTGGCGCGCTTCTCGCACAACCCGATGGTGAATCTTCTCGTGAGCAGTCATGCGTACTGGTTCTACGCGGCGCGTGCGCTTTCGCAACCTGATCCCGCGTTCACACATCCACTTTTTTGGAAGGGCGCACCGGAGCAACTCTCTGCAGGCAGCATCGAAGCGCCGCTTGCATTCATGGAGTTGTTAGCGGCGCGGCAGAAAAGTTGGATCGAGGAACTTCGCGCGGATCCTGCGACAGTCGCGTGGACCGAACCAGCGAATCTCGCGCCGTTGGTGCGGTTACTGCAGTTGTGTGATGGCTTGTCGCTCGCACTTTCTTCGGCGCTCATTCCTGCGAGGTCCGGCGCGACGCAAGGACTTGGCGAGGACGCGTTTGAATTGCACAATGTTCCGCGAAGGAGTTGGGCCGATCGCTGCACGATCACGGTCACGCCATTGGGCAATCGGCGAATCGAACTCGATCCGTTTCCTTTCGATATGCACCCGCTCATCGTCACGATGCCCGCGCGGATTGTCTCGTTGCCATGCGAGAAGCCCGCGCATTTTCACACGTGGTCGCATGCACATGCACGCGAGTTCGTTCAGTTTCAATTCGTCGCGCGAACATGATCGGTTGAGCGGTCGAGTTCTTCGGGAATCACAACTGCTTCACGCAATGGTTTTTGCTGCGTTGCTCGCAACACAATCCAGATACGCGCCCGCGGCAGCGCAGCGGTACTCCATGCGTTGCCGTTACGCTGTTCGACTTGTTGACTCTGCGCCATCAACTCATCGATCTTCACTCGCGTCGTATTTATCCGGCGCAGATTCGCGTGGAAGGCACGCGCATCGTGTCGGTGGAAGAGCTCGCTGCTGACGCGTTCGTGGATGCGGGGTATCTCATGCCGGGCTTCATCGATGCGCATGTGCATGTCGAGAGCAGCATGTTGCCGCCGCGCGAATTTGCTCGAGTTGCGGTGCGTCATGGCACGGTGGCAACGGTGAGCGATCCTCATGAGATCGCCAATGTGCTCGGTGAAGCGGGTGTGGAGTTCATGCTCAGTGAAGCGAGTGACGCGTGCATGCCGATTGCGTTTGGTGTGCCGAGTTGTGTTCCCGCGACTGCATTTGAAACTTCGGGCGCAACGCTCGACGCGGCGACAGTTGCGCGTTTACTCGCCGACGATCGATTGAGTTATCTCGCGGAGATGATGAATTGGCCTGGCGTTCTCAGCGGCGACAGCGAGGTTGTGGCGAAGATCGCGGCGGCGCAGCGCGCTGGAAAACCAGTGGACGGACACGCGCCTGGACTTCGTGGTCACGAAGCAGAACGGTACATCGCATCGGGGATTTCCACGGATCACGAATGCTTCACGCTTGAAGAGGCGCGCGAGAAAGCGCAGTGTGGGATGCACATTTTGGTGCGCGAGGGAAGTGCTGCGCGTAACCTCGAAGCGCTCTGGCCGATCGTGCGCGAGTTTCCGCAGCTGGTGATGTTCTGCACCGATGATGCGCATCCTGATGATCTGCTCCGCGGTCACATCAACGCGATTGTGGCACGATGCATTGCGCACGGATTAGATCTCTTTGATGTGTTGCGCGCGGCGTGCGTGCACGCGGTCGAACACTATCGGTTGCCGACTGGTTTGTTGCGCGAAGGCGATCGCGCTGACTTTATTGTTGTGCAGGATTTGATTTCGTTTCGCGTTGAGCAAACGTGGATTGCAGGAGCGATGGTCGCGCATGACGGAAAATCCCTTGTCGACTCGGTGCAGTCAACGACGCCCAATCAGTTTCGTGAGCGTCGTTTTGTGAGAGATGATTTCGCGATGGCTGCGCCGCGTCGTGATGGACCGGTGTCGGTGCGCGCGATTCAAGCGATCGATGGACAGTTGGTCACGGGCGAAGCGATCAGCACACTCCATGCAACGGAAGGCGTGCTCGAGCCCGATGTCAGTAGCGACACGCTCTTGCTCGCCGTGTGCAATCGATATCACGATGCGAAGCCAGCGCTCGCATTCATTCGTGGGTTTGGACTCACTCGCGGTGCGATTGCGACCAGCGTGGCGCATGATTCGCACCAAGTCGTCGCAGTGGGAGCCACGCGTGCTGCGCTCTGCACAGCGATCAACGCAGTGTTCGCCGCGCGCGGTGGTCTGGCTGTCGTCGATGGTGATGCAACGGAATTGCTCGCGCTTCCCATTGCGGGGCTCATGAGCGATCAACCTGCCGAAGATGTTGCGCTCGCGTATCAACAATTGACTCTGATGGCGAAGCAACTCGGTTCCCCCTCGCATGAACCATTGCGTGCGCCATTCATGACACTTTCCTTCATCACGCTGCTGGTGATCCCCGCCCTGAAGCTCAGCGACCGCGGGCTCTTCGACGCGCGTGAGTTCCGCTTCGTGCCGACGGTTCTGCATTAATGTCGCGTGCGTTGTTGCACTGTTGCGTTGTGTGATGCCGGGGTTAAAATTGTCCGTGTTCGGAATTGCATCCAAGCCGTGTGCGATGTGTCAGCGGGACTGAACCGTTTAGCGTTGCTTGGTACTCTTCGCATCCGACCCCCACACCCATGATCAACTTCCTCACTGCATCTCTTTCGTCACTGGCAATTTCCGTTTTCGCTCTCGCGTCTGCGCATGAACCTGTCTCGCGCAGTGCGCCCGCGACGGCGTTGGTGCAGTCCGCGCCTCCGTCAACTGCTCCGGCATTCGTGTGGCCCACCAATGATTCGGGTCTCAAGGCATTGGGTGAGACGTTGACGAAGGCGTGGTTCGCGAAAATCGTCGCGAAGGATTGGGCTGCAGTGGAAAGTCAGTTGCATCCGAGTTTTCAGCGGATTAACTTTGAAGGCGCGTTCGACCGTGCAGCGGAGATCACTGAAATCAAAGCACTTGCTGTTGGAGCGCCGACGTTCAACACGTTTCACGCAACGCGCGTGGGCGAAGCGCTTGTCGTGACGTGCATGACTGCCGTGCCAGAGAGTTTAGGTGGCTCGACGCTTCCATCCGACTCGTCTGCGCGACTTGGCGTTTGGAAAGCATTCGATGGCGTATGGCAATTGACCGCGTGGGTTTCGCTCAACATGCCAGCGTCGCGTCCTGCGCCGACCGCGCCGCGATTTGCGGGCGATGCTGCGATCAACGCGCAAGGTCAAGCGCTGATCACGAATTTCCTCGCGCTGCAGCACGATCAGAAACTCGACGCATTTGACGCACTGCTTGCTGAAGGCATGCAAGTCGCAAACTTCAAAGGCATCGTCACACGCGCAGACATCATCAAGGGCGCGAAGTATGCGAAGGCCGATGCGCCCGTAATCGCCGACGTCCGCGCCACAGTCGCGGGCGATCTCACCATCGTCACGTGCAATCTGACGATGGGACAAAAGATCGGATGGACCACGATTCCCGCAGCATCCGCGCCCTATCTGATGGTCTTCCAATCGTCGACTACCGCAGCTGGCGCGACCGTCTCGAAAGCCATCGCGATCGGTAATACGAACAAGCCTTTGTGAGTGCAACGCGGTAGGCGGGGAGTTGTGTCTGTCCCCGATTGCGTCACAGCATGCAGCGTCATTGCGTCTTTTGCTTGCGCTCGTAGCGCAGGTCGAAGCTTGCAGTGCCGAGCGTGGTTTTCTCGATTGCCTTCAACAGCTGTGCGCGCGTGGCGCCGTTGTTGCTCGCATCAAATTTGGGGGCTTCACTCAGTGCGAAGACTGTTGCGGTGTAGGTCTTCACGCCTGGACCCTTCGAGCAGGGCGGTGCGTATTCGCGGCGGTGGTTGACGGTGTTGATGCCCCATGTACTCAACGAACTGATGTCGCGCGCGCCTTCGGTGATACCGGTTGTCGTCGCGGGGATGTTGTAGAGCATGATGTAGACCTTCTCGCTTTCGGCGCCGGGCGCAGCGTTTTCCGCGCCTGGAGGAAGGTGATGCATGGTGATGGCGATGCTCTTCGTCCCTACAGGTAGACCGCTCCACTTGAGTGCGGGCAAAAGACTTTCACCATCGCAGGTGCAGCGCACATCGAGCATGCCGTTGGAGTCGAGTGAAGCGCACTCGAGATTCATGCCAGGTGTGTTGGGAGTTTTGACGACCGGAACGCTCACATTGCGTGGCGCATTCGGTTGATCGTCGCGTGGTGGTCGACCAGCGGCACCACCTTGTTCGCGTCCTCCACCTTGACCCTGACCTTGACCTTGTCCGCGCGGACGATCGGCTCCGCCTTGATTGCGGGGCGTGTAGGTTTCCTTCGTCATATTGCCGTCAGCATCGGTGAACTCGAAGTTCAACTTGCCATCGAGCTCAACGCGATATGCGATCGTATATTTCTTACTCGCGAGTTCATACTCAAGCATCCACGCGCTGACGCTAGTCTGCTTAAATCCTGTGATGCGCGCGCCACGCAACGGCTGCAGCGCGGGACGCATCGGATTCGCGTGCGCTTGCGGTTCGACTTCGCTCTCCTTACCTGCGCCGCGAAGCGTGACCTTTCCCTTCATACCGCCGTTGATGTATGGATATGCCTTCGACGCGTGGTAGTGATACGAACGCGTGCCGCCGCCGAATCCTTCACCCTTGGGAAGTTCGCAGAAGTGCCCGTTGAGTTCATCGAGTTTGTCATGCGAGCCGCACGGACACGCGAGGTCTTCGCCAAGTTTCGCGGCTGGATCGAAGAGGCCGTAGATCGGAAATCCATCAAGCGCGTACGCGATGGGTTGGCCCTTGCCGACGATTGACGCGATCGCGAGCGGCGCTGCGTGATAGTGGTAATCATCAGCGCGTCCGCAGTGTCCGCCGAACTCATCAAGTTCGCCGATCGAGAAACTGTCGACGCCACGGTTGTTGAGCGCGTTAAAGATCGGGATGCCGTTGGCAGCGAGCGCAACGGCACCGCGCATCAGTGCGTCCTTACCGGAGATCGGCTTGTCGGCAAGCTCTGGCTTGAGCGGAATCTGCCACGCGTTCGCGCCTTGGTATTTCTGCGGCAGCGGGACCTGCTGCTGCCACGCGGTGATGCCGATCATCATCATCGACGCGAGCGGCGCGTGCGGAAGTCCGTCGCTTTCAACATAGAGCCAGCGCTCGTCGGCGCGTGTCTTTACGAACGGCGCGAACGCGTCGAAGATTGCGGCTTGCGGCGGTTTCTTCGCGTCAATCGAATTCGCATCCGCGGCGTTCGTGCGTGCAGGTTTCGACTGCGCCGCATCCAAGATGGACTCGTTGATCGCGAGAATCGCTTCGATGCGTTGCGTCGCTTCGATGCGATCAGCACTCGCGAGATCGTCGATCGCAATTGTCGTGATGTCGCCGGACGCCGTCGCGATCGCAACCTTGCCCGATCGCGCGAAGAGGAAGGAGCCATCGACGACTTCGCCCGTGCGCGCGTTCGTCCACGCGCGACTCGACGCGAAGTTGAACTCATCAGGCGGATGTGCGTGGACGATGCCCGCGAAAGAAAGGGCAGTGATCATGTTGAAAACGAGGCGCCGTCGATGGTTGCATTGGATCATTGTTGCTGCATCTGTTTCTCGCCCGAGAGCAATCAGGGACAGAGCAATCCGGGACAGGCACTATTTGTTTCAACCGCGTCGCGATAAGTACGACTGCTCACGAACTACTGCTTTTGTTTTGGCGGCGTGAGTTGCGCGGCGAGTTCTGTGGCGAGTTCCGCGCCGAGCACCTGATCGATCTCTTTTGCCGCGAGATCCTGCGCTTCCCGTCGCGCGATCAGCTGTTGTTGGCTTCTTTGAGTAAACACCGTCAACTTCGATGAAGCGCCAGGCGTTGCACCGGCGATGGGCCACGTCGTTGGATCGTTCACGACGATTCCACTCGCATAGGAACCGATCTCGCGCATCATTGGACCGTCGCTCTGCGCCTTGGTCAGGTAGGACTGCACCTCTTCGAGTCGCCACGCAGTCGCGATGTTGGAAATCGCAATGCTTTGCTCTGCTGTCACTCGAGCCAGTGCGATCGCCGCAGCTTCCAACTCAACAATCGTGCGCGGCGCGTAGCGGGATTGTCGACTCGATGGTCCACTCTCAAGCGCTGAGATCAAAGTGAACGCGATAATTGGAGTCAGTTGCGATTGCAGTGCCTGTTCGAGTTGTGCATTCGAGGTCGCGACCGAACTCGCGGCGCTGTACACACCTCCGAGCTGAATGAACATCGCGACTCCCATCAATTCCATGCCATCAATCTTCGGTTCGACCGCTGGGCGATCGCGCGCCGCGATTTGCAGTCCGATTGCTGTTTCGCCCGCCATGAGCGCTGTTCCTTCGAAGTGGGCAAACGAAAGGCGTTCGGCAAGTTGCGCACGAGCCGCCGCATCGCTCAAAAGTAACGCACGCATGGCGACGCGATCGGAGTCGCTGAGCGTTACGAGCGCATCGAATGCTGGAGTCACCGTCGTGAACGGCAACGCAAATGACGCAGCCTTCGCCATCGTCTCCGCCGCCGCATCTGCGCGACGCATCAACTTCGCCTGTTCGATCATCCCGTTGGTGCGCTCGTCACTGCCAAGCGCTGCTGCGTAACTGCCAAGCGCTGCTGCGGCGCTCTCGATCAATGTGAGATCGATCGCGAGAACTCGCGCGCGCATGTCCTTCACGAGTGGACCTTGCGAACGGGATGGATAGCCCTCAGCCGCCATCTTCGCTGTGAATTGCAATGTCGCATCGGCGAACGGACCCGTTGCGAAAGTTTGGCGACTCGCATCGCTCACAGCGACCGCAGCCGTGACCGCGTCGGCAAATGGTTTCTCCAGCGCAGCAGTCGCGGGCAACAATCCAACCCGCGTCATGAGCGCTTCCACGGCCGTGGCTGTCATCGGCAGCGCGACAATTGGAAGTGACTCCAACATCCTCGCGATCTGTTTCGCTTTGCGGTCGGCTGCTGCGGCGGTCAGGTTCGGCGAGTCAACCTGCGCGTGCGCGATCACGCAAGAGCAGAACGCAACGAGTATCCCAGCAGAAAGATTAGTGTTGCGCATGCGGCAATGCTACCTTCAGTAAGCGGAGGAGTATTCAGCGAACAACATCAATGTCGGTAATGATGCACCGGATTCCTCCTATGCAAGACGCACTAATTCATCTTCCCGACGGGTACTCCATCCGACTCATGCTCGAGCGCGATTACGCGGAGGTCGCTGCAATTTGCGCTGCGGTGTATCCGACTGAAACGCCGTACACGCGCGATGAACTCGCCACGCATCACAGGGTCTTTCCCGAGGGCCAGTTCATCGTGATACATGACGCAAGCGGTGCGGTGGCGGGGACACACTTCACATTGATACTACGCATGTTGGACTTTCATCTCGATGATTCATGGGATGTATTGACCGCGCATGGCACATTCACGGATCACGACCCTCTCGGTCACACGCTCTACGGCGCCGATCTCATGGTGCATCCAGCGCATCAACATCATGGCATCGGCCGCGCACTGACGGTGGCGATCCGTGGTCTCGTTTCTGAGAAGGGTTTGTGGCGTGCAACGGGTGGAAGTCGCATGCCTGGATATCACTTGGTCGCCGGCGAAATCACGCCTGATGAGTACATCGCGAAAGTGCAACGCGCAGAACTCACGGATCCCGTGCTCACTGCACATCTGCACGATGGCTGGCACGCAGTGACCGCGATCGAAGGCTATCTTCCCAACGATGCCGAATCCGCTGGCTGGGCCGCAGTGATTCAATGGATCAATCCAGCGTGCCCGCCACCTGAAGGATTCGACATCAGACGCGTGCCAAGACGGGCGAAGCAGTAACGCATGCACCGAGTGAAGTGCTTGCACGCTGCTCGCGTTCGATTGGTTCCCGTCCGCGATTCGTGTGGACGTGTTTTGTGCCTGTCCCAAATTGTGTGTCCCAAATTAGGCGACCCCGCGCTCGCCGATGGATGTCTCATATGCTGACTGGTTCAGCATGCCTCCCGACATGATCACCAATATCTCCTGCTATCAATTCGCTGCGCTTTCCGAGCTCAAGGCGCTGCGCGAGCGTCTCTTGGATCAATGCAGAGCCAGCGAGCTGAAGGGGACGATCCTGCTGAGCACCGAGGGCATCAATATGTTCGTCGCTGGCAACAGCGAGCATGTGGATGCGTTGGTCGCTACGTTGCATGCCATTCCGGGGCTTGCAGGCCTCACGCCCAAATACAGCGAGAGCGCCCAGCAACCCTTTCGTCGCATGCTGGTGCGCATCAAGAAGGAGAT
>Ga0209443_1002443_pt1 | contig 10976 bp, 9 predicted proteins | sample LauGreBMM110DCMD_2_FD_187571 | JGI IMG/M metagenome (GOLD analysis project Ga0209443, IMG submission 187571) | Freshwater lake microbial communities from Lake Michigan, USA - Su13.BD.MM110.DCMD (SPAdes) (version 2) | ecosystem: Environmental > Aquatic > Freshwater > Lake | place: Lake Michigan... | reverse complement strand
GGACAACGGGCTTGCTGTCTGGCATCGTTTCCCGTGAACTCCCGCCCCGTGCTTCCCTGCCAGTATCCTGCGGAGCAGTGTCGTCGGCGAAGTCGGTTGACCTCGCCGAGGCAACCCGTATGATGACCGCCACACAGTCATTTTCCGCCGAATGAGGCAATTCACCGCCATCGCCAGCAATGCGTTCATGGAGTTGGTCCGGCAGCCGATCTATCTGCTGCTGCTGGCCAGTTCGGCGTGTTTCTGCGTGTTCCTGTCGGCGGTGCCGTATTTCGGCTTCGGCGAAGACACCAAGTTGGTGAAGGACAGCACCCTCGCGATCACCTTGCTGGCGGGCCTGTTCACGTCCGTGCTCTGTGCCTCGGCCAGCGTGGCCCAGGAGATCCGGACCGGGACGGCGCTGACGGTGCTGTCTAAACCGGTCGGGCGGATGACCTTCCTGCTCGCGAAGTACGCGGGTCTGGCCATGGCCTTGGTGCTCATCACCTACGCGGACATGGTGGCGACCCTGATGGCGAGCCGCATGGCCTTCGACGCCTACGGCAACGCCGACGTGCAATCGTTCTCGATCTACATGGGCGCGGCGGCGCTGGCTTTCGGCGTGGGCGGCTTCACCAACTTCTTCCTCCGGCGCTCGTTCGTGTCCGACACGGTGTTCTCTTTCGCGGTGTTGACGACGCTGGCGCTCTGGGTCGTGGTGCAGTTCACCCGCCTGGACCGGGCGTTCGACGGGCCGGCGTCGGTCGACTGGCGTCTGGTGCCTGCCGGGGTCCTGATCCTGTTCGCGCTGCTGGTGCTGGCCGGGCTGGCGCTGGTGTGCTCGACGCGACTGGACACCATCCCGACGTTGGCGGTCTGCACCGGCTTCTTCCTGTTCGGGCTGATGACCGATTATCTCTTCAAGGCCTCGGCCGACAGCGGGGTCTGGTGGGCGAAGGTCGCCTACGCGGTGGTGCCGAACTGGCAGCAGTTCTGGCTGGCCGACGCGCTGGAGGACAAAAAATCGATCCCGTGGAGCTACGTGGTGAAGGCGGCCGCGTATCTCGTGTCGTACCTCGCCGCCGCCTTGGCCGCCGCGCTGATCTCCTTCGAGGACCGCGAGCTCAACTGAACACCCAAACGCAGATGAACGCTGACCCACGACCCACGGACCCCTGCTGCGACCTCGCGACGGCGTCCGTGTCCGCGGGCCCGGGGTCCGATCTCCTCTCCTGACCGATGGAAAGAAACCAATCCAAGAACGGCCTGGTCAACGTGCTCGCCCTGCTGGCGGGCGGCTTGGCGCTCGTCGTGTTGTCCCGCTACGAGAAGTCGTCCAGCGCCGAGGTCGGCGCGGTGTTCTTGCTCGTCGGTCTGCTCGTGTCGCTGGTGAGCTGGTTCCAGATGCGCCTGGAAGCGCGCGAGGAGGCCGAGCGGCTCGAGGTCGAGGCGCTGAGCCGGTCGCGCAACGATTCCGCGCTCTTCAGCGAATCCGCCGCCGAGACCTTCCCGGCGCGGCGCGCACGGGAGCAGTTCGAGCGCTGGCTCGTGCCGGCTTTCGCCGTGCTGCTCTGCGCGCTCGAAGGCTTCGCCGTCTGGTTTTTCTACACCTCACTGGTCCAGGACCCCGGATCGATGTCGGCGCCGGACCCGACGTTGGCGCTGGCGGCGTTCTCCGGCATCGGTCTGGTGCTCTTCCTGCTCGGCAAGTACGCCTCGCGATTGGCGCAGCTCGAGGATTCCCGGCTGCTCCGTCCCGGCGCCTCGGCGGTGCTGATGGGTGCGTTGATCGCCGGTGCCTCGGCGTTGGTGGCGGCGGGTGATTGGGCGGGCTATCCGCAGTACGACCGCTATCTCGCCTACGCTTTGGTGGGCCTGCTCGGGCTCGTGGCGGTCGAGACGCTCATCGCTCTCGTGTTCGAGGTCTACCGACCGCGGGTCAAGGGCAAGGCGGCCCGGCTCATCTACGAGAGCCGCATCGTCGGCCTGCTCGGCCAGAGCGGCGGGCTCTTCAGCACGGCGGCGCACGCGCTCGACTATCAGTTCGGCTTCAAGGTCAGCGAGACGTGGTTCTACAAGTTCTTCGAGGGCGCGCTGGCGAAGCTGGTCCTCGTGTGGCTGGGCATCCTCGTTGCCTGCTCGTGCGTGGTGGTGATCGAGCCGGGCGAGCAGGGGTTGCTCGAGCGCTTCGGGCGTCCGGTCGATGGCCGCGGCGTGCTGGAGCCGGGCCTCAACCTGAAGTTCCCGTGGCCGGTCGACGCCGTGGTCCGCTACGAAACCCGCGCGTTGCAGTCGTTCAACGTCGGCTATGTGCCTGATCCGGAGAAGGAGAAGGAGCGCACCTTGCTCTGGACCCGCGCGCACTACAAAGAGGAGTTCAATCTCCTCGTGGCCAGCCGCGAGCAACAGAGCAGCGGGGTCGAGGGCGACCAGACCGTGCCGGTCAACCTCATCACCGCCAGCATCCCGGTGCAGTATATCGTCCGCGACGTCCGGGCCTGGGCCTACAACCATCTGAACGCCTCGAACCTGATCGAGCGCCTGGGCAACCGCGAGGTGGTCCGGTACATGGCCAGCGTCGACATCGACAAACTGATGAGCTTCGGGCGCCTCGAGGCCTCGGCCGATCTGAAGGCGGCCATCCAGAAGAAGACCGACGAGGCGAAGCTCGGCGTCGAGGTCGTGTTCGTCGGCTTGCAGGACATCCATCCGCCCGTCGGCGACAAGCGGATGCCGGTGGCCGCGGCCTACGAGGCGGTGATCGGTGCGGTCGCCGAGAAGGAGGCCAAGATCCTCGCGGCGGAAGGTTACCGGGCCGAGACCTTGCCGCGCGCGGCCGCCGATGCGGCGCGCAAGCTGAACGAGGCGCACGCCGCCGCGACCCGCAAGACGGCCATCGCCGCCGGGCAGGCCGGGCAGTTCGCCCACCAGGTCGCCGCGTACGAAGCGGCGCCGAACGTCTTCCGCCAGCGCAGTTACCTCGAGGCCTTCACGAAGGCCGTGGGGCCGGCCCGCAAGCTGGTCATCGGCCCGACCAACACGCACGACGTCATCACGCTCAACCTCGAGGAGAAGTTCGACCAGAGCCTCCTCAACGTCGGTATCGACACCCCGGACAAGAAGAAGTGACCCCGCGCCATCGCCGGCGCCCTGAAAACGACAACCCCTCTCCTGCATGAAGAAAAAGAACCCGCTCACGCTGCTCGTCGGCACGCTCCTACTGGTCATCTTCGTCGCGCTGCTGTTCTGCTTCCAGGTGCGCACCACCGAGGTCGCCGTGGTGACGACCTTCGGCAAGTTCTCGCGCAGCATCACCGAGCCCGGCCTCTACCTCCGCGCGCCGCTGCCGATCCAGAAGATCTACAAGTTCGACAACCGCCTGCAGAACTTCGAGCGCAAGTTCGAGCAGACGACCACGAAGGACGCCAAGAACCTGCTCATCACCGTCTTCATCGGTTGGAAGGTGAGCGAGCCCAAGGTCTTCTTGGAACGCTTCAACGGCGACACGCTCAAGGCCGAGCAATCGCTGGAGAACCTCGTCCGCAACGCCAAGAACGCCGTCATCGGCAGCTACAACTTCGCCGACCTCATCTCGCCCGATCCGAAGCAGGTGAAGTTCGATGCCGTCGAGGCCGACATCCTCAAGGAGCTCAAGGCGTCCGCGCAGACCACCTACGGCGTGAGCGTCGAGCTGGTCGGCATCAAGCAGCTCGGCCTGCCGGAATCGATCACCGGCAAGGTCTTCGAGCGCATGCGCGCCGAGCGCGACCGGCTGGTGAAGCAGTTCAACGGCGAGGGCGAGGCCAAGTCGCTGGAGATCCGCAGCGACGCCAACCGCAAGCGCGACGAGCTGCTCGCCAAGGCCGACGCCGATTCGCTCCGCATCCTCGGCGAGGCCGAGGCCGCCGCCTCCAAGGACTACGCCGTCTTCGAGCAAAAACCCGACCTCGCCGTCTTCCTGCTCCAGCTGAAGGCGCTGGTCGGTTCGCTCAAGGACCGCACCACGCTCGTCCTCGACGAGAAGATCCCGCCCTTGAACCTGCTCAACGCCGACAAGCCCGCCGCGAAGTGAGCCCGGACGCCCGACCGCCGACGCCCGACCGCCTTATCCTGCCATGGCCGATTCACCGCAAAAATCCGGCGACCTGAAGCTCACCGCTTCGCCCGTCACCTCGGCCGACGACGCGTCGAGCCAGGCACTCAACGAGGCGCTCGGCAGCAGCTTCATCCTCGTCCGCATCCTCATGGTGCTGCTGCTCGGGGCGTTCGCGTTCTCGTGCGTGTTCACCGTGGACCCGAACGAGGTCGCCATCGTGCTCCAGTTCGGCAAGCCCAAGGGCACCGGCACCGAGATGCTCCGGACCCAGGGCCTCCACTGGGCCTTCCCGTATCCGATCGACGAGATCGTCCGCATCCGCGTCGGCGAATCCAAGAGCGTCCGCGCGAACAAGGCCTGGTACGCCGTGACGCCTGAAGAAGAGGCGTCCGGCATCTTGCCCTCGGCCAACCCGACGCTCCGGCCCGGCGTCGACGGCCACACGCTCACCAGTGACGGCAACATCCTGCACGTCCGCGCGCTGATGAAGTACCGGATCGCCGACCCGGTGACCTACGCGTTCCGGTACAAGGACGTGACCAACACGTTGGCCCACTTCCTCGACAACGCCATCTACCACGCCAGCGCCCGGTTCACCGCCGACGCCGCGTTGTACAAGGAGCGCTCGTCGTTCACCGACGCCATCCGCGGCCGGCTCGCCAGCCTCGTCGAGCGCGCGGACCTCGGCGTCACGCTGGAGCCGCTCGATGTCGAGGTCTCGGCGCCGCTGTACGTGAAGGACGCCTTCGAGGAGGTCAGCAAGGCGGAGCAAGAACGCAACTCGAAGCTCCAAGGCGCCCGTGGCTACTACGATGAGACCGTCCGCAAGGCCGAGGGAGAGGCCGCGGCGATCCGCGCGGGCGGCATCGTCGCCAGCAACTCCTTGGTCCTGGCGGTCAGCTCCGAGGCGAAGTTCTTCCGGGACCAGCTGCCCTACTACCGTCAGGACCCGGCGCTCTTCCGCGAGCGTCTCCGGCTCGATTCCGTGGCCCAGGTGCTCACCAACTCCACCGACAAGTTCTTCCTCCCCGAGCGGGCCGACGGCCAGCGCCGCGAGCTCCGCATCCAGCTGAACCGCGAGCCGGCCTCGACGGCCAAGAAGGACCCGACCCAACGCTGAGCCCCGACGCACCATGCAAGTCACCTCCCTCCTTTCCCAAGAGCACGGCCCGGATTGCGACGATTGCGGCCACGACCACGGCGGCCTCGACCACAGCCACACCAACGTGAAGCTGTGGCAGACGCTCGTCGGCCTCATCCTCGTCCTGAACTCCTTCGTCGTCGGCTGGATCGCGCCCGGCATGGAGACCGTCGGCGACCTCAGCGCGCTCATCGGAGCGGCCATCCTCGGCTACCCGATCCTGCTCGTCGCGTTCAAGGACCTGCGCCTCGGCCGCCTGAGCATCAATGAGCTCGTCGCTCTCGGCGTGCTCGCGTGCGCGGCCAAGGGCGATTTCCGCACCGCCGGCATCGTCGCCTTCTTCATGCTGCTCGGCGAGATCATCGAGACCCGCACCGCGGCCGGTGCCCGCGCATCCATCGAATCGCTCGTGAAGATCACCCCGACCAAGGCCCGTCGTCTCGCCGGCGGCAAAGAAGAGGAGGTCCCCGCCAGCGCCCTCTCGGTCGGCGACGTCATCCGCATCCGTCCCGGCGACAACATCGCGGCCGATGGCGTGATCCTCTCCGGCCAAGGCTCGGTCAACCAGGCCAACATCACCGGTGAATCGCTCCCGGTGGACAAGAACCCGGGCGAGCAGGTGTTCGCCGGCACGATCAACCTGAACGGTCTGCTCGAGGTGAAGGTCACCAAGGCCGGCCAGGACACCACCATCGGCCGGGTCCGCGAGCTCATCTTGGCCGCCGAGAAGACCAAGCTGCCGTTCATGCGGATCGTGGACCAGTACATCGGCTACTACACCCCGCTGGTGCTGGTGATCTCGGCGCTGGTCTGGGCGTTCACGAAGGACCTCGACCGCGTCATCAGCGTGCTCATCGGCGCCTGCCCGTGCGCGTTCATCCTCGCCACGCCGACGGCGATGGTCGCCGCGCTGAGCGCCGCCGCGCGCCTCGGGATCTTGGTGAAGAACATCTCCGACCTCGAGGCCGCCGCGCGCATCACCGCCTTCGTCTTCGACAAGACCGGCACGCTCACCACCGGCAAGCTGGTCGTCAGCCGGCTCAACCCGCTCGGCGACACCGCCCCGGCCGAGTTGCTCCGCCTCGCCGCGAGCGCCGAGCGCTTCTCGAACCATCCGACCGCGAAGGCGATGGTCCAGCTCGCCGAAGAGGCGGGCGTGCCGTTCGCCGATGTGACCGGCTTCAAGGAGACCGCGGGCCGCGGTGTCGGCGCCACCATCGAGGGCGCCCAGGTGCTGGTCGGCCGCGCCGCTTGGCTCAAGGACAACGGGGTCACCGGCGATTTTATCAAGTCGGTGGACCTCGATGAGACCGCCGGGTTCAGTCTTCTTTTCATCGCCCGCAACGACCAGTGCATCGGCTGGGTCGGCCTCCAGGACCAGACCCGACCCGAGGCGGCCGAGGCCATCCGAGGTCTGCAGGAAGCCGGCATCCGACGCATCGCGATGGTCAGCGGCGACCGCAAGCCGGTGGCCGAGCGCGTCGCTGCCGAGATCGGCGTGCCGGAGGTCGTGGCCGAGTGCCTGCCGCAGGACAAGGTGGAGTTCGTGAAGGCCTGCAAGGCCAAGGGCTATCGCGTCGCCGTCATCGGTGACGGCGTCAACGACGCCCCGGCGCTCGCGGCCGGCGATATCAGCATCGCGATGGGTGCGGCGGGCAGCGAGGTCGCGATCAATTCCGCGACCATCGCGCTGATGAACAACGACCTCCGCCGGTTGCCGTTCCTCGTGAAGATCTCGCGCATGGCCCGGAGCGTGATCAACCAGAACTTCCTCTTCGGCATCCTGTTCGTCGTCGTCGTGCTCACGGCCGGCGCGATGGGCTACGTCCATCCGATCGTCGCCGCGATGCTGCACAACGCGGGGGCGCTGATCGTCGTGTTCAACAGCGCCCGGCTCGTCCGCCAAGGCGAAGAGTTGGAGCCGTTCCTGAACCCCGCGACGCCCGCGCCGGAGGAACCCGCCGGCGGCGGTCCGGTGTCGTTGACGGTGCAGACGGTGTAGCCGGCGCTTGAAGCTGTTGTTCGGACTGATACCGTGACGCCATGACCGCGAACGCCGTTATCGAAGCCATCGAGAACCTGCCGCCAGGAGAGCGCGCCAAGGTGGCCGCCTATCTTCGCGATCTGGACGCTGGCTCTCTCCGTGACGCGCCCATGGATCCGGTATCGGCGAATGATCCTGCGTTTCTGGCCGCCGCCGACCGGGTGTTCACGAGGCACAAGAAGCTGTTCGAGCTGCTGGCCCAGTGAGTGATGAACCCGCCGCGCTTTATCAGCTTGGAGCAGGTGATGGTGCTTCACAGGATCTCTCTGGAACGGTTCAAAGGATTGGACGGGACCCGGGAACCCGGTCTGGTGGATTCCGCGCTGGCCTCCGCCGAGAACGCTTTCTGGTATGGCCATGGCGATCTCTTCGGGATCGCGGCCGCCTATGCATTTCACTTGGCGGAATCCCAGGCATTCTTCGACGGCAACAAGCGTACGGGTGCCGCGGCGGCGCTCGTGTTCCTCGAACTCAACGGCATCGGACTCCCCGCTTCCGCGGACCTTGAGATCCATCAAGCCCTCATCGCCGTCGCTAAAAAGACTCTGGACAAAGACGGTCTTGCCCGGTCGCTCCGGAACTTGGCCGACAAGGGAAACTAAATCATGGCCGCCCTTCCCATCCCCCCATCCGCTGCCCGGCCCGCGCCGTCCGACGAGGTCGTCATCCGTGCCGTCGGCCTGACCAAGACCTTCAAGGATTTCTGGGGCCGGCCCAAGGCGCGCGCGGTCGACAACGTCGACTTCGAGGTGCGCCGCGGCGAGGTGTTCGGGCTGCTCGGGCCGAACGGCTCCGGCAAATCCACGACCATCAAGATGCTGCTCGGCCTGCTCTACCCGACCCAGGGCCAGGTCACCGTCTTCGGCGAATCGCCGCGGGACGTGAAGACCAAGGCGCGCATCGGATATCTGCCCGAGGAAAGCTATCTCTACCGCTATCTCAGCCCCGCCGAGACGCTTGATTTCTTCGGCAACCTGTTCGCGCTCGACGCCGGCGACCGGCAGAAGCGCACGGAACAGCTCATCGAGATGGTCGGCCTCGGCAACGCGAGGACGCGCACCGTCGGCGAGTTCTCCAAGGGCATGCAGCGCCGCATCGGGCTCGCCCAGGCCCTCATCAACGACCCCGACCTCGTCATCCTCGACGAACCGACCGCGGGCCTCGACCCGATCGGATGCCGCGAGATCAAGGACCTCATCCGCGCGCTCGCGAAACGCGGCAAGACGGTGATCCTCAGCTCGCATCTGCTGGCCGATGTCGAGGACGTCTGCGACCGCGTCGTGATCTATTACGGCGGCAAGATCCAGGCGAAGGGCACGCTCAAGGAACTGCTCGCCGCCCCCGACGAGATCCGCATCACCTCGCCGGTCCTGAGCCGCGAGACGACCGAGAAGGTGCTGGCGCTCCTGCGCGCCGAGGTGGGCGACACCGTCCGGCTGGAGAACCCGACGCAGAACCTGGAGAACTACTTCCTCGGAGTCGTCGAGCGGGCCCGTGCGCAGGCGCAGACCAGCGGCGCGACCAGCGGCAACTCGGTGGCCGCCTTCATCCGCGGCGGCGCGGAGGCCGGCGCGGCCCGGTCGGACAACGTGCTCGACCGGCTCACCAAGCCGACCGCGACCCCGGTCGCGGCACCGTCCGCGCCCGCTGCGGTCCCCGAGGCACGGGTGGATTCGGTGAAGCTCGCCGCGCTCACCAAGGCCGAGACACCGGCGCCCGCGCCGGAGCCGGACCCTTCGGCTCCGTCGCCCGCTCCCGCGAAGCCGGTCGATCTGGGCAAGGCGAACGAGAAGCTCTCCGGGCTGCTCGGCGGCAAGAAGCCCTGATCGTCGAGCATCGCCATGACCCGTCGCTTCGAGATCTACCAGGATGCCGAGAACCATCGGCTCGTGGTGCCGTGCGGTTTCTCCCCCACCGCGGCGGTGTTGGATTGGATCTGGGCCTTGTGGCTCCGGTTGTGGATGGAGGGCCTGGCCCTGTTCATCGTCAACGGGATCACGACCTACCTGCTCTACATCGGGGGTGCCGGCTGGGCGGCCGGGCTGATCGTCCAAGCCGTCCAAGGCATCGGCGTCGGGTTCGCCGCGCGCAAGCTGCGGTCGATGTCCGCCGAGCGACGCGGGTACTCGTATCTATGCACGGTCGATGCCGTGGATACGGCGAACGCGCTCTCCAAGCTCGCCGCGGTCGGCGGGGTCCCGCTCCCGGAATGGCGGGCGCGGCGCTTGTCGTCGTTGCCCGATCTGGCGCCCCGCGGGCTGCAGCCGCTCCTCGCCGTCGCCCGGCTCACGCTGAAGGCCGCCTTCCACTTCAAGCTCGTGCTCGTCCTGCTCGGACTGCTGCTCGCCGCGGTCGTCGCGCTGCCCGGGATGATCAAGCACGACGGTTCCGCGCAGGGGTTCACGCAGATCCTCATCACCTACACGCTCTCGGCGATCACCGCGCTGCTCGGCTTCGCCACGCTCTGGCTCGCGTGCGGGTCGTTGGCCCGCGAGGTGGAAGATTTCACGATGCAGCTCGTCTGCACCAAGCCGGTGGCGCGCTGGCAGATCTGGCTGGGGAAATGGCTCGGCATCATGGTGCTCAACATCGCGTTGCTCGCGGTGTCCGGTTTCACCGTCTACATGCTCTTGCTGGCGAAATCGCGCGGTCTCGGGCCGGAGCAACAACAGGTGCTGCGCGAAGAAGTGCTCGTCGCGCGGAAGTCGGCCAAGGAAGCGCCGCCGCAGATCGAGTCCCAGGTCGAGAAGCTCTTCCAGGATCGGATCCGCCAGCAGGCGGTCGCCTCGATGGACCGCGACTTCGTCCGCAAGCAGGTGCGCGAGCAGCTCAAAGCGTCGCTCCAGTATGTCCGGCCCGGTCAGGGACGCCGCTGGGTGCTCGACCTCGGCGCCGATGCCGCGACGCGGCTGAAGGACCAACCCTTGTTCGCGCGGGTGAAGTTCTACACCCCGGACTACGCAGGCATGGGTGCCGCGTTCGATTTCGGCTGGGAGGTCGGTCCGCCCGAGGGTCACCAGCGCCAGCGGTTCATGAACAACCTCGCGCCCGAATCGTTCATCAGTTTTCCGCTCGAACCCGGCCATATCGGCGCCGACGGCAAGCTCACCATCGACGCCTTCAACCTGAGCGAGAAGCCCGTGCTGTTCCCGCTCGAGGACGGCTTCGAGGTCCTCTATCGCGAGGGCGGATTCGGCCTGAACTTCGCGCGCGGCCTCGGGATCATCGGCTGCTGGCTGGGGCTGCTGGCTGCGGTCGGCCTGTTCGCGGCGTCGAAGCTACAGTTCAACGTGGCCGCGTTCGTCTCGCTCGCCATCCTTGTCGTCGGGCTCTCCAGCGGGACCCTGAAGCAGGTGGTCGAGCAGGGCGGCGTCATCGGCGTGGGCACCGAAGAAGGCGTGGTGACCAAGGATTCTCTCATCAACCGCGGTTCGGTCGTGGTGTACGGCGGGATGCGCTGGGTCATCGACCAGATCGCCGGGTTCAACCCGGTCGATTCGCTGAGCACCGGCCGCAGCATCACATGGACGCAGCTGGGCACCGCGTTCGCCGTCGTCGTGGTGCTCACCGGCGGCGCGTTCGCCGGAGCGGGCATCTTCATCTTCACCCGGCGCGAGCTGGCCGCACCGCAATGAGCGCGATGGCTCTCCAGCTTCCGGTCCCCGGTCCCCGGTCCGCCGCGACCGCCGCTCGCCGGGGGTCCGGCTCCACGTTTT
>Ga0209443_1002442_pt1 | contig 10977 bp, 10 predicted proteins | sample LauGreBMM110DCMD_2_FD_187571 | JGI IMG/M metagenome (GOLD analysis project Ga0209443, IMG submission 187571) | Freshwater lake microbial communities from Lake Michigan, USA - Su13.BD.MM110.DCMD (SPAdes) (version 2) | ecosystem: Environmental > Aquatic > Freshwater > Lake | place: Lake Michigan... | reverse complement strand
AATAAAAATGATTCATTCGCAGGATTATTTGCCATTTGTATAGCTGGAATAATTGCGCCTAATAAATTTCCTAAATGTGGCGTTCCTGTGCTTTGAACACCTGTTAATATTTTTGCCATTTTGAATGTTGTTTTTGCAAATGTAAGTTTTTAAGTAAAAAGAGCCAAGTAAAAAGGTGCAACTAAAAAAGAATAAGTTTTTTAAAATTGTTTACTTTTGAAAATCGAATACTATCTGAGAAATGAAATTATTAAAATATCCGTTTTGGTTGCTTTACCGTATCTGGTTTTACCTATTGGTATTATTGCCAATAATAGTGTTATTTCCGCTCATACTAATTACAATTTTAAGCGAAAAAACATATTCTTTATTTTTTAAAATTGCGCGACTTTGGGCTCGATTTATACTAATTGGAATGGGTTTTAGATATACTATAAAAGGCACTGAAAATTTTGAAGCAGGTAAAAGTTATATGTTGGTAGCCAACCATACTTCCATGGCCGATATTATGTTAATGCTATTGGCTGTAAAAAACCATCCATTTGTATTTGTAGGAAAAAAAGAATTGGTTAAAATTCCCATTTTTGGATTTATTTACAAGCGTGTTTGTATTTTGGTTGACCGAGAAAACAGTAAAAGTAGATTTGCTGTTTTTGAACGAGCCCAAAACAGAATTCAACAAGGATTAAGTATTTGTATTTTTCCCGAAGGTGGTGTGCCCGATGAAAGTGTGCTTTTAGATGAATTTAAAGACGGCGCCTTCCGAATTGCAATTGAACACCAACTCACAATAATTCCCGTGACTTTTCACGACAACAAAAAACGTTTTTCTTACACTTTTTTTAGTGGTTCGCCAGGAAAAATGAGAGCGAAAGTGCATGCACCTATTCCCACAATTGGAAAAACTATGAATGATAAAAATCTTTTAAAACAAGAAGTTAGAGATATTATTTTAACGGAACTTCAAAAATAATAAGCAAAAAAACGCCCTAAAAGGCGTTTTTATTATGGTACAACAACTGAAAATTCTTCATAAAGATTAACTCCGTTGGCGTCTTTACCTTTCCAAAACTTTAAAAGATAAGTCCCTGAAGTAGCTGGTTTAAATTTTAAAACTTGCGTTTGCAGTTGATTTAGTAACGGCAAACAGCCTTGTTCTTCTATCACGTAATTTAGGACAGCAATAGTTCTATTAAAATCGTCTTTAGTGTAATAAAAGCCTTCAAAACCATGGCAACTAGAAGGTTTTGAATAGGTAACTTCTATTTCGTTTATGGTATTTACTGTAAAGGTTGTTGGTAAAACAACCGATTCTACGGGAACTAATTCTAAATGAACTCTTGGTCCTTCATATTCTTGTGTACATGAAATAGATAAAACAAAAATACTGATAAGTGCTATTAATTTTTTCATGATATTTCTTATTTAAAATTTCTAATCCGCAATTTTGGTTTAACCAAAAAACCATCCTAAAAAGGATGATTTGTTGTATTATGCGTTTTGTTCTTTTAGGAACTCCTTAATTTTTACTTCTAACTCATCCATTAATTCTGGATTGTCTTTGATCAGTTGTTTTACACCATCTCTTCCTTGTCCTAATTTGGTTTCGCCATAACTAAACCATGAACCACTTTTTTTGATAATTTCAAAATCTACAGCCAAGTCTAAAACTTCTCCCACTTTAGAAACTCCTTCACCGTACATAATGTCAAATTCTGCGGTTCTAAATGGTGGTGCTACTTTGTTTTTTACAATTTTTACTCTCGTTCTGTTACCAATTACTGTGTCGCCGTCTTTAATTTGTGAAGAACGTCTGATATCAATTCTTATCGAAGCATAAAACTTCAATGCGTTTCCACCGGTTGTAGTTTCTGGACTTCCAAACATTACCCCAATTTTATCTCTCAACTGATTGATAAAAAATACGGTACATTTTGTTTTATGAATGGTTCCTGTTAATTTTCTTAAAGCTTGCGACATCAAACGGGCATGTAATCCCATTTTACTGTCACCCATATCGCCTTCAATTTCACTTTTTGGGGTCAATGCAGCAACCGAGTCAATTACTACAATATCTACAGCACCAGAACGAATTAAACTTTCAGCAATTTCTAATGCTTGTTCTCCGTTATCAGGTTGAGAAATAATTAAATTATCAATATCAATTCCTAATTTCTCAGCATAAAAACGGTCAAATGCGTGTTCTGCATCAATAAATGCCGCAATTCCACCTGCTTTTTGTGCTTCTGCTATGGCGTGTAAGGTTAGGGTGGTTTTACCAGAAGATTCTGGTCCGTAAATTTCGATAATTCTTCCTTTCGGATAACCGTTTACGCCCAATGCAATGTCTACACCTAAAGATCCTGATGAAATGGTTTCTACTTCTTCTACTGCAGAATCACCCATTTTCATTACAGTCCCTTTACCGTACGTTTTGTCTAATTTGTCTAATGTTAGTTGTAAGGCTTTTAATTTTGCTTCTTTTTCCGTGCTCATAATATTTAATTTTTCGTAAAAATACAGAATTTTTTTATTGCAACAAATTTTGTTTGTAAATTTCTTGATACATTTCAAATAAAATTTTTTTTACCTTTGTTGTCTAATTCTTCCATTTAGAATTTGTTTATTTATTTCTTTAAGTCGTGATTATCACGGCTCTAACCTTAAAATGTTTATAGCATGCAACTGTACAACACCTTAAGCGCAGAAGAAAGAGCCAAGTTAATTGACCAAGCCGGTCAACGATTAACGCTTTCTTTTTATGCGTATGCCAAAATTGAAAATCCTACATTATTTAGAAATGATTTGTTTTTAAAATGGAACAAATTAGATGCCTTAGGCCGAATTTATGTCGCAAAAGAAGGTATAAATGCGCAAATGTCTGTTCCAGCAGAAAATCTTGAAGCCTTCAAAGAAACGCTTGAAACCTACGATTTTATGAAAGGCATTCGTTTGAATATTGCCGTAGAACATGATGACCATTCTTTTTTAAAATTAACCATAAAAGTTAGACACAAAATTGTGGCCGATGGATTAAATGACGACACGTTTGATGTAACCAACAAAGGCGTGCATTTAAACGCTCGAGAATTTAATCAAATTTTAGAAGATCCAAATACGATTGTAGTTGATTTTAGAAATCATTATGAAAGTGAAGTTGGGCATTTTAAAGGTGCCATTACGCCAGATGTTGAAACATTTCGTGAAAGTTTGCCAATTATAAATGAGCAATTAAAAGATTTTAAAGAAGATAAAAATTTAGTGATGTATTGCACGGGCGGTATTCGTTGTGAAAAAGCCTCTGCTTATTATAAACATCAAGGTTTTAAAAACGTTTTTCAGTTAGAAGGCGGCATTATTAACTATGCCAAACAAATTAAGGAAGAAGGTTTAGAAAGTAAATTTATTGGTAAAAACTTTGTATTTGACCACCGTTTAGGCGAACGAATTACAGACGATATTATTTCGCAATGTCACCAATGTGGCGCACCTTGTGATACGCACGTAAATTGCGCTAATGAAGCGTGTCATTTATTATTTATTCAGTGCGATTCTTGTGCTGAAAAAATGGAAAATTGTTGTTCTACAAGTTGTGTAGCAACCATTTATTTGCCTTTAGACGAACAAGAAAACCTAAGAAAAGGGTTAAAAAATGGGAATATGATTTTTCAAAAAGGGAAATCACCGGCGTTAACATTCAAACAAAATTCGGAAAGAAATATTTTTGAAGAAATCGCTCAAAAACCGGTAAAAGTTTCGGCAGTTACCCAAATTAGAAAGCGAAAATTATCGACGGAAAGAAAAATATATATTGGTAAGGGCCAACATTATTTCACCAAAGCACAAGTAGGACAATTTTTAATAGAAAACCAAGAATTACAAACTGGAGACACCATTTTTATTACAGGCCCTACAACTGGAAACGAGAAAATGCAAGTGGGCACGATGTTGATAAATGGTATCGAAAACACCGTAGCCAAACCTGGTGAAAAAGTAACTTTTGTAGTCCCATTTAAAATTAGGGAATCAGATAAAATATATAAAATATAATTTGAAATTCATAAGAAAATGAAACCTGTTGCGTTATAATGATGTAACAGGTTTTTTCATTCGTACCAACTTGAAAAACCAAAAGTTTAAATTCAGTCAAAAAAATGCTATCTTTACACTCAAAATAACATTTGAAAAGTAGTTTCAATTTTTTTGAGGCGATCAATATATATAAATTATGGCATGTACAAGTTGTTCAACTTCCGATGGTGGTGCACCAAAGGGGTGTAAAAATAATGGGACTTGCGGCACCGATAGCTGCAACAAATTAACGGTTTTCGATTGGTTAGCCAATATGACATTACCAGGCGGTCAAGCACCGTTTGATTGTGTAGAAATACGTTTTAAAAACGGAAGAAAAGAATTCTTTAGAAATACCGAAAAACTGACTTTAAGCATCGGTGATGTAGTGGCTACAGAAGCTTCTTCTGGACACGATGTAGGTTTGGTGTCTTTAACAGGCGAATTAGTTCGTGTTCAAATGAACAAGAAAAACGTAAAAGACAACGCCGAAATCCCTAAAGTTTACCGCAAAGCGACTCAAAAAGACATCGATATTTGGCATGGCGTAAGAAATAAAGAAGACGGCATTCAAGTCCGTGCGCGTGAAATTGCCATAGCGATTAAATTAGAAATGAAAATTTCGGATATCGAGTTCCAAGGCGATGGTTCAAAAGCCACGTTTTATTATACCGCAAATGACCGTGTGGATTTCCGACAATTGATTAAAGAATACGCTAGCGAATTTAAAATCCGTATAGAAATGAAACAGGTTGGTTTCCGACAAGAAGCCGCTCGTTTAGGCGGAATTGGTTCTTGTGGACGCGAATTATGTTGCTCGTCTTGGTTAACCGATTTTAGAAGCGTAAATACTTCAGCAGCTAGATACCAACAATTATCGTTAAATCCACAAAAATTAGCAGGTCAATGTGGAAAGCTAAAATGTTGTTTAAATTACGAATTAGACACGTATTTAGATGCACTAAAAGGTTTGCCAGACATGGACACAAAATTGCTTACCGATAAAGGCGATGCATATTGCCAAAAAATAGATATTTTCAAAAATTTAATGTGGTTTTCTTACGCAAACGCGCCAGCGCATTGGCACACGCTAACCGCAGAAAAAGCCAATGAAATTGTAGCCATTAACAAACAAGGTAAAAAAATTGCACAATTAGAAGACTTTGTAGAAGAGGTTTCAACAGTAAATGCGGAGAAAAAATTCGAAAATGTTGTAGGACAAGATAGTCTAACACGTTTTGATCAACCTAAAAGAAAATCAAACAATAATAATCAAAGAAAAAAGAAACCGTTTAAGAAAAATGAATAATGCTTTTTTAAAAATACTGCCTTTTTTCTTGATTTTTGTGGTAATTTCTTGCGACAAAAAACAAGTTTTTGATGAATATTATGCCTTTGACGGCACTTGGAAAAAAAACAAAAAAGCCACTTTTACTTTTGACCAAAAAGATACAACAAGTGGCTATAATTTATATTTAAACGTCAGAAACAACAACGATTATCCATACAATAATTTGTTTTTAATTGTATCTTTAAACCAGCCCAACGGCAAAGTGCTAGTGGATACTTTAGAATACCAAATGGCAAATCCGGATGGTACTTTATTAGGAACTGGTTTTTCAGATGTAAAAGAAAGTAAACTGTGGTACAAAGAAAATTATAGCTTTGAAAAACCCGGAAAATATACGTTAGAAGTTGAACATGCTGTTAGACAAACAGGAAAAGTAAAAGGCGTAAAAGACTTAACCGGCATTACAGATTTAGGATTTAGAATAGAAAAAAGAAAATAAAGATACAAATGGCAACTAACAACACCCAAGTCAGTTATTCAGATTACGTTAGAAAATTTTGGAAATTATTCGGTTACACTTTTGGTGGCCTTTTATTGTTTTTTCTTTTGGCATCGTGGGGATTTTTCGGAAAAATGCCCTCGTTTGACGAATTAGAAAATCCAGATACCAATATTGCTACAGAAATTATTTCTTCCGACGGCGTTACTTTAGGAAAATTTTATAAAGAAAACAGAACGCCTGTAAAATATCAAGATTTACCAAAACATTTAGTAGATGCTTTAGTAGCCACTGAAGATGAACGTTTTTACGAACATTCTGGTGTAGATGCTAGAGGAACGTTAAGAGCCATTTCTAGTTTAGGAGGTAGCGGCGGAGCAAGTACCATCACGCAACAATTAGCCAAAAATTTATTTCACGGTGAAGGCTCTAAATTTTTACCTTTTCGTGTCATTCAAAAATGCAAAGAGTGGATTATTGCTACAAAATTAGAACGTCAATATACCAAACAAGAAATTATAGCATTATACTTAAACAAAGTAGATTTTGTAAATAGCGCAGTAGGAATTCGTTCCGCTTCAAAAATCTACATGAACAAAGAGCCTAAAGACTTAACTTTAGCAGAAAGCGCTTTATTTGTGGGAATGCTAAAAAACCCAGCATTATTCAATCCTACCAAAGAAAAAAGAAAAGAAAGAGTATTCAAACGCAGAAATACCGTTTTAGACCAAATGGTTAAAAACAAATATTTATCTGAAGCAAAGGCAGCAGAATTGAAGCGAGTTCCTGTAAAAATAAACTTCAAACCAGAAAGTCACGCTGAAGGTACCGCTACGTATTTCAGAGAATACTTACGTGAAAGTTTAAAACCTATCATAAAAGCCATTGAGGATGAAAAAGGAGAAGAAATTGACCTTTATACAGCAGGTTTAAAAATTTATGTTACTATTGATTCGCGCATGCAACAATATGCCGAGGAAGCAGTGGAAGAACATTTATCTAATTTACAACCTGAATTTAATCGTCGTCAAAAAGACAATCCAACCGCGCCGTTTTTAAATATTACGCCGGCGGAAACTCAGAAAATCATGAATCAAGCCATGAAAAATTCAGAGAGATGGCGGATTATGAGCATCAATGGAAAATCGGATGAAGAAATAAAACAATCTTTTGATGTGGCTACAAAAATGAAAATTTTCACTTGGAAAGGCGAAAGAGATACCATCATGAAGCCGAAAGATTCTATCCTTTATTACAAACATTTCTTGCAAACTGGAATGATGGCAATGGAACCACAAACGGGTCATGTAAAAGCATGGGTAGGCGGTATCAATTATAAATATTTCCAATATGATCATGTGGGTCAAGGCGCACGTCAAGTAGGGTCAACATTCAAACCATTTGTATATGCTACAGCCATAGACAGATTACAAAAATCGCCTTGCGACATGATAATGGATTCGCCATTTACCATTTTAAAAGGAGATAATAACGATAAAAATTGGACACCAAACAATTCAGATGGAAAATACCGCGGATTGGTTTCTATGAAAAGGGCATTAGCTAATTCCATAAATACGGTTTCGGCACGTTTAATTCATGAAGTGGGCGCGCCAGCGGTTGTGGAAATGGCCAAAAATTTAGGAGTAACTTCAAATATTCCAAACCGCCCAGCAATTGCTTTGGGAGCAGTAGAAATTACGGTAGAAGAAATGGTAGCCGCTTTCAGCACATTTGCTAATGAAGGCGTGTATATAAAACCGCAATTAATTTCTAAAATTGAAGATAAAAACGGCGTTGTAATTTACCAAAGTGTGGAAGAATCTCATGATGTGGTAAATAAAGATGTAGCGTATTCTGTTATCAAATTAATGGAAGGCGTTACCGAATCAGGTACGGGTTCTCGTTTGCGTTGGGCAGCTTCGGCACCATCTAATTTTTTAACAGGCGTGCCTTATAACATTACAGGCCCAGTTGCAGGAAAAACAGGAACTTCTCAAAACAATTCTGATGGCTGGTTTATTGGGATGGTTCCTAATTTAGCCGCCGGTGTTTGGGTAGGTAATGAAGATCGTTCGGCACATTTTGAAAGTACAAATATGGGACAAGGCGCGACAACAGCTTTACCAATTTATGGTATTTTCATGCGAAAATGTTTGGCAGATCCAACGTTAAATGTTTCACAACAGCCATTTAAAAGACCAGCAAATATGTCTATAAAAGTAGATTGCGGACCAGAACCTAAAGCGGTTTTAGACTCAACGGCTACAGATTCAACCTCAGCTCCAATAGACGCACAACCAGATACTGACGGATTAGGACTATAAATTATATTATGATTTCAAGAAAAGTAAACAACGTACAAGAAGCACTTGAAGGAATTCAAGACGGACAAACGATTATGCTAGGAGGTTTTGGACTTTGTGGCATTCCCGAAAATAGTATTGCGGCATTAGTAGAAAAAAATGTAACCAATTTAACTTGCATTTCAAATAATGCTGGCGTGGACGATTTCGGATTGGGATTGTTATTACAAAAGCGTCAAATTAAGAAAATGATTTCTTCTTATGTAGGAGAAAATGCCGAATTTGAACGTCAAATGCTTTCTGGCGAATTAGATGTAGAACTCACACCACAAGGCACTTTAGCCGAAAAATGCCGCGCTGCACAAGCTGGAATTCCAGCGTTTTTTACACCTGCAGGTTTCGGAACTGAAGTAGCAGAAGGGAAAGAAACACGCGAATTTAACGGAAAAATGCACGTAATGGAATTGGCCTATAAAGCCGATTTTTCTATAGTAAAAGCTTGGAAAGGCGATGAAGCGGGAAATTTAATTTTCAAAGGAACGGCTCGAAATTTTAACGCATGTATGGCAGGAGCTGCAAAAATTACGATTGCTGAGGTGGAAGAATTAGTACCAGCCGGAACGTTAAATCCAAACGAAATTCACATCCCAGGAATTATGGTCAACCGTATTTTTCAGGGGGAAAAATTTGAGAAAAGAATTGAGCAAAGAACAGTTCGTCAAAAGTAATCAGTGTTCAGTTTTTAGTGTTCAGTAAAAGAGAGAATTATGTTATCAAAAGAAGATATAGCTAAGCGAATTGCCCAAGAAGTTAAAAACGGGTACTACGTAAATTTAGGAATTGGCATTCCAACCTTAGTGGCGAATTATGTTCGTAACGATATTTCGGTGGAATTTCAATCTGAAAACGGCGTATTAGGTATGGGTCCGTTCCCTTTTGAAGGAGAAGAAGATGCCGATATCATAAACGCTGGAAAGCAAACCATCACTACTTTGCCTGGAGCCAGTTTTTTTGATTCCGCATTTAGTTTCGGAATGATTCGTGCCCAAAAAGTAGATTTAACGATTTTAGGCGCTATGGAAGTTTCTGAAAATGGTGATATCGCTAACTGGAAAATTCCAGGAAAAATGGTAAAAGGTATGGGCGGCGCTATGGACTTAGTGGCTTCTGCAGAAAACATTATCGTAGCCATGATGCACGTAAATAAAGCCGGCGAATCAAAAATCTTAAAGAAATGTACACTGCCTTTAACAGGTGTAGGTTGCGTGAAAAAAGTCGTTACAGAATTAGCCGTTTTAGAAGTTACTCCAAAAGGTTTTAAATTAATAGAACGCGCACCAGGCGTTTCAGTAGAAGATATCATCAAAGCCACAGAAGCGAATTTAATTATTGAAGGAGATATTCCGGAAATGAAATTTTAATTAATACAATAGTTTATAATTTTTAAACCTGACAGGTTTCCGAAACCTGACAGGTTTTTATATATTTTAAAGAAATGGACCTTCCAAAAGTAATTCTAAAATCAGGTAAAGAAAAATCTATTCAAAGGCGGCATCCTTGGATATTCAGCGGTGCGGTGGATGGCGTGAGTCGTGATATTAACGACGGCGAAATGTTAGATGTAGTCGATTCAAAAAACCAACATTTAGGCACTGGCTATTTCAGCGACAAAGGAAGTATTGTGGTGCGTATTTTGACGTTTGGCGACGAAACTTTTTCTGAAAACTTTTGGGCAACCAAACTACAATCGGCTTGGTATTTACGTACTCAAATATTGGATTTTGAAATTACTAACGCATTTCGTGTTGTTCATGGAGAAGGCGATGGCATTTCAGGATTAATCATAGATTATTACGATAAAAATTGGGTCATTCAAGCTCACTCTACTGGAATTTTTCTTCAATTAGAGCAAATTGCGGAAGCGATTAAATCTAATTTTTCGGAGCATTGCGAAACCATTTATTGTAAAAGTTCGGGAACATTACCAAATACGGGTACCGATTATTTCTTGTTTGGAAACAAAGCCGAAACAGTCGCCAAAGAAAATAGCATTTTGTTTTCTGTAAATTGGGTAGAAGGTCAAAAAACAGGTTTCTTTTTAGACCAACGCGACAACCGAAAATTATTAGGCGCATTCTCCAAAGGTAAAAAAGTTCTAAATACGTTTTGTTACACGGGCGGATTTTCTATTTATGCGATGAACGCAGGTGCGGAATTAGTAACTTCGGTAGATATTTCTCAAAAAGCGGTGGATTTAGCCGCAAGTAATATGGAATTGAACTTTCCAAAAGCCAACCACACAGCCGTAGCTGACGACGTGTTCAATTTTATGAAAGAACACACGCAGCAATACGATGTTATTGTATTAGACCCTCCCGCTTTCGCGAAAAGCATAAAAAGTAAACATACAGCGACCCAAGCTTATAAACGTTTAAATATAGCAGGTATAAAGGCCTTAGCGCCTAACGGAATTTTATTTACGTTCTCGTGCTCACAAGTGATTGACGATGTTTTGTTTTACAATACTGTTGCCGCAGCAGCCATAGAAACAGGAAGAAACATAAGAGTTTTACATAAATTAGAACAAGGCCCAGATCATCCAACGAACATTTACCACCCAGAAGGACATTATTTGAAGGGATTGGTTTTGTTTGTGGAGTAGGTTTTAGCTGTCAGCTCTTAGCTCTTAGCTTTTAGCCATTAGCTATCAGTGGTTAGTTGGTGATTTGTCATACTACAAGGTCTTTTTTTGACCTTGTAGGTATACATAAAACCCTCAGAGGGTTTTTAGTTATTCAATAAATTTTCAG